>QWCB01003857.1_pt1 | contig 11039 bp, 5 predicted proteins | sample 1972511 | NCBI WGS metagenome assembly QWCB01 (sample SAMN09866719, study PRJNA288562) | Human gut metagenome isolate term5_stool, whole genome shotgun sequencing... | isolation source: gut | host: Homo sapiens | place: USA: California
TACGGCGTGTACATATTTATACATAAATCATCAGTTTCACATTCGTAAAAATATTTTTCTTTTACAATTGTATATGTATTTATACGCATCCGTAACGGCAGGCACTGTGTGTCCTGCCGCCATATATGCCGTCCATAAAATATACAACCCCACCAACAACGTTGTGTTTAAACAATATATCCCCAAAAAACCGCATTCACATTCATAAAAATATTCTGCTTTTACAATTTTATATGTATTTATACGCATCCGTAACGGCAGGCACTGTGTGTCCTGCCGCCATATATGTCGTTCGTACAATTTACACCCCCACCAGCAACGTTGTGCCTATACAATATGTCTCCAAATACCCCCAACATAAAATATAATACCCCGTCGTTGATATCGATAAAATAAAATGATACAATAAAATATACAAAGGAGGGACACATATGACACATAGAACCCACATGCGACTTCAATCGTTTGATTACGGAAGCCATTATTCATACTTTGTAACAATATGTACATACAAGCGGTATCATGCATTCGGAAAAATATCGGAAAATGGATTCGTTCCGATAATTCCTGAAATTCAAAAAATATTCACAGAAACAATTGATGAAATCTTGAAAGAATATCCGGGAATTGAATTCGATAATGCTGTCATGATGCCGGACCATATTCACCTGCTTATTACAAATATTTCCGATAATAATATACCTCTTGGTGATATAGTTGCCTCTTTTAAAATTCGACTTACAAAAAAATACGGCTATCTAGTAAAGCAAAGAAAAATACCACCGTATAAACATAAACTCCTGCAAAAAAATTATTATGATCACATAATAACGGATGATGACGATTATGACAAAACATATGACTACATTACCAACAACCCGATTTCGTGGTGGCTGCGTCATGGTGATTCAAAATAAAATCAAAGTCTTCCTATATATTAACTAAAAATGACATCGCATTTGCGGTGTTTTTTTATATTATTTTACAAAAAAATTATGTAGACATTCTGTATATTTCCTCTACCCATCATCCGTTTTGACGGCGTATGCATGTTTATACATAAATCATCACTTTCACATTTATAAAATTATATTGCTTTTACAATTGTATATTCATATGTACGCATCCGTAACGGCGGGTTCTGTGAATCCCGCCGCCATATATGTCGTTCGTACAATTTACAACCCCACCAACAACGTTGTGCCAATAAAATATCTTCACCATTCCTCACACCTGTTGGCGGCGATACACCTTTTTATCTCATCTCACGACGAAATCAAAGATTTCTGTTCGATGGATAAAAAAACTGGTCGCCGCTACGTGCGGTGTGTGCGTATCTATACATAAATTATTACCTTCCCATTCATAAAATTTTATTGCTTTTACAATTTTATATGCATTTGTACGCATCCATACACCCCTCCACCCCTCCCTCAAAAAAATTTCAAATAAAATCCTAAAAACACCTTTCTCAGGATATATATCTATGTAAGGGGTGAAAGCCAATTACAAATCCAAAAGAAAGGAGGGGATAAAATGATTAAACTTACCATCGAACAAAAAGAAATGATTGACGGAAAGGAAAAGAAGAAATCTCGTACATTCCAAAACATTTCAAACGGTGCAACAAACGAAAACCTACTCAAAGCGGGACAAGCTGTTGCAAAACTCATGAAGGGTGACAACTCCGACGTCATAAAAGTTGAATTCACAAGCCTTGTGAACGCTTAATGACCGAAAGTGACAAACCCTAAAACAAAAATTACCGGAAAGGAGGTGATAAAATGAAAAGACTTCAAATGACATTCAAAAATGCAGACAGCGACAGAAAATCTGTAAGCATTGCAAACATGAAAGAAGACATTTCCGCTGAAAACGTAAAAGAAGCATCAAAGGAAATCATTGAAACAGGCGTCTTCACAGTAAAAGACAAACCGTTCACAAAGCTTTCAAAAGCAGAAGTAATCGAAACAACAAAAACTATACTTGTTGAAGAACAAAACTAAAAATAAAAACTCGCCGTGCCATCTGACCTTCGTGACACGGCGAATTTTTATTAAAAAAATATTAAAAAACTATTGCGAAATCAAAATGCGTATGATATAATAATACTTGAAATAGAATAGCAAAACCGGAAAACCTTTGCCACATGCATAATTTCAAATAAAAAAATAAGGAGAAGACAAATGATCTTTGAAAAAGATGAACAAATAATCAACCAATTTATGCCGTTAATAATTTCAAATATCAAGCTTTATGCAAACTACCCTCATCTCTATGAGGACTTGATTGAAGACGGCAAAGAAGAAATACTTCGTGCACTGAAAGAATTCGATGAAGAAGACGGAGCAAAACTCCCTTGGTTCTTGAAAGTGCGACTCAGAACATTTTTCAGAAACAAACAAAAATACGAAAAAAGAAGAATGCACGGCGACGTCGACATCGAACCGTGCGGCTACGACCCATACGTCGAAAAAGAACAAAAAATACTCGTCGAAGAGCTCTTGAAAACTCTCGATAATGACGAGCGGGAAATAATCGAACTCTTTTATTTCTCAGAAAAAACCGCAAAACAAATCTCGGAAATAAAATCCATCTCGCAAACTCGTGTTTTTTACCTGAAAACAAGAGCGATCGACAAAATGCGTAACGGAATAATATGAACAATCACATTCTTTTTCCATGATATCTGAACCGGTCTTACCGGTTCTTTTTTTGTGGTCTATTTGCGGTCTATTTTGCGATAAACGCTTGATTCAAAATTTAAGTAGCGTCGGGTACACAATCGACGTCAACGACTCATTTCTCCTGTTCGTCGAAATGTCGTCGGACGTCTTTGCATAAGACCTACCATCGTGTTTTTGATTTTGTCAAATCAAAAAGCACGGGTTAGGTCTATAATATCCCGACGCATAGAGTATGGACAAATACACAATTGTGATTGATGCTATATAGAAACAGATAAAAATTGTATTATTGATTCATCGAAAATTCCTCGCAAATTTTTTTGTATTGACTATTTGAACAGGCAAAACCGGTTCTTATTGTGTATTTTAAATTATGTATATACTCTTTAATTGTATATGCATGTGTACGCATCTGTAACGGCGGGTTCTGTGAATCCCGCCGCCATATATCAAGCCCGTACAATTTACATCCCCACCAACAACGCTGTGTTCATAAAATATCTCCCCAAAAAAACCGCAATCATATTCATAGAATTATATTGCTTTTGCAATTGTATATGTATGTGTACGCATCCGTAGCGGGATGGCATACGTTACGACGTAAGGAGTAACGATGTCCTCCCGCCCATTTTTGTGTAAATGAAATATGTATCTTCACCAATAATGTTGTGTCTATACAATATCTCCCTATAACCCCATACGATTTATACATATATATTCGCCACAAACACCTGTGTCATCCGTAACGGCGGGTTCTGTGAATCCCGCCGCCATATATGTCGTTCGTGCAATTTACACCCCCACCAACCCCGCTGTGCCAATAAAATATCGAACCAAACAACAAATACACATTTCACCCCCAACTCTCACCGCATATTTGATTTCGTTGTTATAACAACATACAGCCAACGATGAATATATAAAAAATAGAATATATATAAAATAGAAGATATAAAAATTAAAATATATAAATATCTCATCTAAAATCCTATACCAACTCTCCACCCCACCAACAACGCTGTGTTCATAAAATATCTCCCCCAAAACCTCAAACAATTATTCCTTTCATCTTCGCCGTCATTTGAGTGGATATTTTGATGAGATACGCCGTAAACTCGATTTTTGATTGCGCAGGTGTGCTTATTTGCACTCCGAGCAATCAAATAATTGAAGTTTGCAAGCAGGTCGCAAAATAGACCACAAATAAAAACTATCCCCCAAATCTTTTTCCAATATTACACCCATATTACATTTGTATAAAATTACAAAAAAACATAAATTCGCCTTGACAATCATACCCGAAAATGGTATCATAAACGTAACGGGAAATACGGATTATGTGTGCCACCCGCACGGGAAGAACTCGTGTTATAATCCTGAAAATTCCGGCTAATTTCATATGCTTCTTTTTTTGACCACATTAAAAGTTCGACCCATAACTGTCAGAAAAACTAAAAGTGTGTGAAAAGCAAAATAGAGTAATAAGACGAAGGGATACTCCGAAATCCTATTGTCGAGCAATTATTCAAGCGAGTTGGTGGCACGACTCGTTTTTTTATTATGAAAATGGGTAAATAAGAATCAGGGGTGGCACTTTGGATTCTTAAGTGTTAGACTTTTCACTAAAAACAAAGTCAAATATATAACTTTTTTTTAATAAGAAAGGAGAAAGAGATGCAAAATTATAAGAAAAATTTTGTAACGCGAACACTTGCATGGGTATTAACCGTTGTAATGGTTGTAACGATGTTACCTATGGGAGTATTTGCGGAAACCTACAAAGAAGTAGAAGAAGACGGCTCAGAAGTTGAAAGAACGACTGACTGGTCTGAAGATGCTAGAAAAAAAGAAGAAACTAAGACTGGATCTTGGCCACTATCGATGAAAAACCGTCTTGTACGTGTATCTGAATCAGATCCGGTAAAAACTCCTGACCTAAACTATATAGGAGTTTACAAGAACGCAGAAGGCAGAGAAGTAGTTAGGCTTACATTTAATGCCTATGTAGCCTCAGCTAACCAATGGGACAAACTACTTATTAGACTACCTAAAGAATTGGCAGAAAAATTTGAAGAAAAGAATCCGGAATCAGGAATCTACAAAGGAAAAAATTCATATGGTATTCACGACGCAATGGATATGGATTGGATAAAAAATCCCCTGACTGGAGAAAATGGAGCTAAAGTTCCTCTAGAAAAACTAGGTTGGAACGTAGCTGGCGGACAAAACGTCTATGGAGTTGACCTTTATCAAAATGGATCTATGAAAATAGGAAGTAGATGTATTCCTATCGACTTAGTACTAAAAGAAGGAGAATCTATTAAAAATTTAGGAAAAGACCTTCTTATACAAGGTAGACTTACAGACAAGAATTACGAGAGAGTATATATGCGTTCAGGTGAAAGAACGCAAGACTACATGCAATACACTTTCAGTACTATCATTCCGTTCAAAGACAACTACGCAATTTATTCCCATAATGACCTATCCATTATAAATCCGGAAGCGAAATTTTATCCACAAAACAAATTTCACTCAACAGTATCATCTGTAAAATTTGATATACCAAAAGGATATTTAGAAGTTTACTATAGACAATCTAAAACTTCTACTGGTTCCGGCTATGCCATTCGTCAATCAGTAGAATCTGGCTTCTACGATCTTTTAGAAACAAGAAATGGTATGGTCGGTGAAGTCTATATAATGGGCGCCGATGCAAAATTATATAACGGTCGTTATGATAAAAACGACCCGACTGAACCTACAAATAATTACAAAATTCAATTTGCGGAAGATGATATTTATAAAGATACAAATACAGGTATAGGCTTTATACAAATAGCAGGATCTGAATGGGACAGCTCTAAAGAATATAAAAATGGTATCACTACAAAGAAATCTTCTAATGTTGATAGTACAGCAGCTATTTTAAATGGTACTGCAGCAGGATTTGGGGGAAATGGCGGTGTATATACTGTTGTAAGATACTTTATAAAATCTGCTGACCTTAAAAAACTAGTTGAAGATAGTGGGCTTAAATCATACACCTTTAGAACTAGTATCCTAAGAGAAAATAAAAACAAGTATGGTGCTGGTCCAAGAGTAGAAGGTTATCATATATATGAATTTACTAATGACAAAGAAAGAATCCTTAAAAGAGGAGACAAAGTAGACTTAGTATTTAATGCTGCCCAATATAACAGAATAGCTGGGACTGCAGACTATGTAACAGTTCCGGAAATAATAATCGGAGACGACAACTACAACATCAACTTTATAAACTCACTAGAGTTTGACAGCAATGGTACAGTAGCAACATGGACTGTTCCTTTCGATATGATGCTGGACAAAGATGAAAAGATTACAGTAAAAGCAATAGACTATGATAACAACAAACGTGCAACTAATTTAGATATTAAATTCTCAGAAACAGACGTACTTTCATCTAAATTAAACAAAGTAGACTACTCCCCAATTGAAATGAAGCGCTCTGCATCATTAACAGGCGGTGCTTTAACATCAACAACTGCACGTCCAAATGTCGACGAAATATTCACAGATAGCAAAAATATTACAGGACACTCATTCTTTGACGGAGCTGAAATCAATATCAAGTATGTTGGCACAAATGGAGAAGAAGTAAAACAAACTATTTCCGCAGCAGGATCTACCAACATTGATCCGGATAAAGTTGATTATTCTAAAATTCTTACTAAGGCAAGATTTGTAAATGGTCAAGAAGTTGACGCCTTCCCATTTGATACTACTAAACCTAACGAAGGTGGAGTTATCCAAGGTGATAAGAAATTTGGAGAATTCAAAATGCCAACTCTTGAAAGGGATATGCCGATTAGAGTAGACAACCTTGACGTACTTTCGTCATTCATTCCATCAGGAGATGTTATTGAACAAGTACAAACAAAATTCCACTTCGACCTAAATGGAGAAAAATCCAAAGCAAATAAGGATGTAATCGATAAAATCGCTCCACTAAGTAAGGAATACAAGTATGATCCAGAAACTGGAAAAGCTAACGCTAGTTACAAGGCATCTGGTTTCGAAGGTGAAAATGTTAAGTATGTTGATGACAATAACAAGACTATAGAAGTCGACGGCAGAACTTATCAAAACATCCAAAACCACGATGGTCTAGCATATGACATCAACAACGCAAAACCAGAGATTGCAAATGCTCAAAAAGAAGCATTCTTAATGAGACAAATGCCAACTAAAGACGATGTCAAGGTACCACAAGGCAAAAGAATTTTAGGCTGGACAACTAAGAAATTAGTAGATACAGCAGATAAAAATGTTGTTGATCAATTTAACGAACTTAAAGACGCTGACAAGATTATAAAAGATGTTGCAGATTGGGCAAAAGTCGATGCACAAACAAATCCGGAAACTTACATCTTCGATGCAAACTCACCAATCGACAAAGAAAGAACAGTTTACGCAGTTTACGGCGAAGGAATCAATATTATACTTCACTCCAACAACACTGATGACCCTAAGAATGAAACAACTATAACAGTTCCTATTGTAATCTCTGACGTCGACAAGACAGACAAGATCATAGACTCTGTTACAAGTCCAACCTTTAATAAGATGAAGGGTAACCTAGTAATCAAAGAACTTCCAAAAGTTCCGGTAACTGGCGAACAAGAAGAACTTGCTAAGATTACAGATGACAAGGCTAGGTTATTTAACAAGGTAGGACACTCTTTCATTGGTTGGACAACTAAGAGATATACTAATGATGCAAGTTCAGAATTTGCAGCAGGTAACAACAACGAAAGAATTGGGGAAATCACAAAGGGTCTTGTAGCAAATGGAACTAAGAGAATTCCTCAAAAAACTGAATGGTTAAAAGATCTTAATACAGTTCAAAACACACGCTATATACCAAATGGATACTCAGTAGCAGTAAGGCCACAAGACGTTGACAGGAACATTACAGAAATCAGAAAGGCAATAGAAGAAGGAAAAGACCTCCACCTATATGCTAACTACAGAAAGTTCTTTGATGTAAAAGTTAATGCTTCTTATAAGAATATAGATAAAAATCAAGGAACATATGGTGAGTATGTAAATACTGTTGATGCTGGCAAGAAGAAAGCAGCTAAGATTGGACTTCTAAGAAGAACTGCAGTAACTCCTTACGGTAAACCAACAGTTCACCAAAATGCTAACTACTATCCATTTGATGGCGGCCTAAAAGATTGGAACGGTCAAGATCAAACATTAACTTGGAAAGTTCCAGGCTTTGACGAACTAGGACAAAGAATGTCTTATGTATCAGTAGTTGTACCAGAAGATAAGGTAAATGCATATAATAATTTTGCAGTACCAAACTGGGGTGACTTAGGTATGAAGACTTACCTAAGAATTAACAACGACAACGGAACTACAACTGTTGAAGAAACAGCACCACTTAACCTACACCAAAATGCAGGAAATCCTTATGGTGACCACCTAGCTAAAGACCAAGCCTATAATATTGGAGTAGATGCCTATACATCTGCAACATCAAGAAAGGCTGTAATAGCAGATCGTTCTGGTACAGATGAAGTTGTAGGATACGAAATTTGGAACACATCAACTCCAATTGATATTCCAAAACCAACATTTGACCCTGTCTTTGATACAGACAAACAAGTAAAACTTAACTGGGGCGAAGCAGAAAAGAATGCAAACATTAAGAAAATAAAACTTAAAGTTGCAGAAGACGCTGAAGTAGTTCTTGAAAAACAAGACGATGGCTCTTATAAATCAGCTGATGGTAAAATAAAAGCAACAGTTGATGGAGACAAGCTTGTAATTAGTCCACTTGACCTAACAGGAAAAGGTGGTAAGAATATCCTTGCTAACTATATAGTTGAAAAAGCAGGTCAAGACCAAGAAGGTCCGCAAGGGGATATTCAAATAAATACAAAAGGATATTCTGCACCAGTAGATAGAATGAAACAAAATCCAAACAATGATGAAGGAAAACCGGTTATGGAATTTGACATTCCAAACCCAACAATAAACAAACCTACAAAAGATACAGTATATCAAGTACAAAAGTGGGATGATACAAATAAAAAATGGGTTGACGTACCTGGTGCTAATTACACCATGACATCCCAAGACACACTTGGTGCTACAAAAGAAATTCCACTTCCAAAAGATGAAGTAGCAGACGGCGATATTCTAAGAATCAAATCAAAACAACCAGATTCATTCGAAACAGCTTCTACTCAATCGATGGATACACTTGGTAAGGTAACTGGCAACTTTGATGCTCCAATTAATGATAAGTCAACCAAGTTCAAAAACTATATTGAATTGGATATGAAGGGACCAGAAATCAAAGATGCAAAAGCAGTGGACGAAGCCTTCAGAAGATTTATAGACGTAAGTGCAGCTATTAAAGAAATTCCGGAAGGAAGAGAAGTAACAGTAGAAATTGTGTACCCTAACGAACCAGCAATCACAAAGACCTTCCAAATTTCAACAGATAATCCAAACCAAGATAAGACTTACGCTATCGAATATCTAAACAATATCGTTAGAAGAGGATCTGAACAAGGACAAATTCCTACTATAAAGATTACAGCAGTTGACGAATTTGGTAACAAAGAAGAAAAAACAGCAAAATACGAAGCAACACACGTTCTTCAAGTAATGATCAGAGGCGAAAGAGCAAACAGAAAGTTTGTAAGCGTAACTGCTGATAAAGCAAATGCCACTGTAACAATCAAAGTTATGAAAGGCGAAACTGAAGTTGCTTCTGGAACAGCTACTGTAGATACAGCTAACAAATTCGTAAAACTATCATTCAAAAAAGGTGAAGAGGCTTACAAATTGAAATCAGGTGATGTACTTGTTATTAGCGGTATAGCAACTGAAGAAGGAAAAGACTTTACTACTAACCCATTCAAAGTTAGAATTAAGTAAAAGGAAGATATAAGCTAAGTATTAGAAAACATGTGGGGAGCAAAAGCTCCCCCAAAAAGGAGGAACTATGAAGAATAGTAAGAAATTACTTTCACTTATCCTTACAGTTATAATGTTGTTCTCTACATTTGGAGAACCGGCTCTTGCTCTTTCAAATAACATAGGAGCAAATAACAGTAACAAAGGAACTGAAATAGAAGGAGAAGTGAAAGGCAACAAAGAAGTTTTTACTTTCGATTTTAACAAAATAAAGAAAGAAGAAACTCCTATATTAAAAGCAAAGAACTTTGCAGATATCTTTAGAATGGCTGTGCCAACTGCAGACCAAGGCGACACTAAAGTAACAGTAACTACAACAGCCCTAAACGGCTCAACAGAATTTAATTGGGATGCACTTCCAAAAAAAGAATTTAAAATAACAGCTCATTGGGAAACAACAGATGGCCAAACCCACACAAAAGAGTTAACACCGGCTATTAATAAAGCAGGTATTTTCAATTACACTGTTGGCTGGCCAATTGACGGAACTATGAAAGGTGACGCTTCTCTTGTTGTAGACTTTAATCAAGACATTAAAGTCCGTGTGCTTGATGCAACTTCAAACACAACTCCAGATGGTCAAACAAACCTTCAATTCACAATTGACCTAATGGAATTAGCAGAGCCAAGAGCAGACGTAAAATACGTTGACCCATATGGCAGACCATTAGAAGCAAAAGATCTACCAGCAGCAGAGGCCACAATGCCAAAGGTAACAGCTGATGAACTTGAAGGTGTAAGTGTTGACCTACCAAGAGAATCAGGTCAAATCAACATGAGAGATTCTGAAGACCTTTTGGAAGAGGATTTAAACTCAGTCGCTAAAGGCTTAACATTTAAAGTCGGTGGAAAAACTGATCAAGAAAAAGTAAAAATAGGTGAAAAGACTTATCTAGTTGATATATCACAACCAGACCCAAAAGAAGTTGGACAAATATTAATGGTATCTCAACCAGAAGTAGTAATCCCACCAAGAGGAGATGACGGCAACCCTGTAAATGTCGCAGACGGATATGTAAGAGTAACCTTCGACCCAACAGATAAGGCTCAAGACCAAACAAAAACAGTTTTTGACGTAAGAGATGACTTAACTTGGGAAAAAGCAAAAGCAGCAACACCAGCAGTAGCAGAACCAAAACCAGATCCAACACCAAATGATGAAAAAATGAACTTCATAGCTTGGAAGGATAATGACGGAAAAGGACAAAAACTATCTGAAAAAACTGGGACACAACAAGTAGCTGAAACAACATTTACAGCAGTATTTTTAGGAGATGTAATCCCAGGAACAGAAGAACCAACAAATCCAGATCCAACAAACTATGTTAAAGTAACAATGGATGCAAACGCAGCAAACTACAAAGGAGCTAC
>QWCB01006792.1_pt1 | contig 11033 bp, 10 predicted proteins | sample 1972511 | NCBI WGS metagenome assembly QWCB01 (sample SAMN09866719, study PRJNA288562) | Human gut metagenome isolate term5_stool, whole genome shotgun sequencing... | isolation source: gut | host: Homo sapiens | place: USA: California
CGGCCGGGTTGAAATACTCCAGCTTGGCCAGGATCTTGGCAGACAGGTTTTCCTGTGCTTCAATGTGGGTCAGCTCCAGCAGCGGAGTGTGGCCGATCAGCTGATCCGCGGAAGTATAAATCTTGCTCATAATACTTTGTCCTCCCTATGTGGGCGCTTGGCCCTGCTGTTCCGGGGCGGCCCCGGCTGTTCACACAACTCTATAAACCAATATGGTTTGTGGGTTTGATAGCATTATACGCTTGTGCCCTGCCCTTGTCAATGGAAAAATGCGAAAAAATCGGATTGAAAAGTTACAAACCCTGTTGTATAATAGGTTTAAAATCAAAAACGGTAAATCACTTTGCAATCAAAGGAGAAAAACGGATGAGCGGCAACACGCAAAAAGAAGAAATCTACAGAACAGCAATGCGAATTTGCAGAATGTGGGGAGTGGCAGAAACTTTGGATAGCGGGATACCGCCTTATGAAACTCCTATATCTACACAGACTGTGGAGAATGAAAAGCTGGTTCTGCAATGGGCAGAGGAATATGTACGGCTACGTGAGAATGGCGAAGAACTCTGGAGATTCTTTGAAAAGAAGATAAAGAGTCTACGCAAGCCGGAGCAGAACTAGCAGTATTATCATTTCTATAGGGAAATTATCATTTTCTTATCCTATATCTTCTATTAAATAGGATTCCCTGCCTTGCCTTGCTGCCCGTAGGGTCGCATCTTCCGAAAGCATAGTAAAATCTACTTCGCACCGCTGTAGGCGGCTTGGGGTTTGACAATGCATATGTATATAATGACCGTTTGGTTATTACATGGTGGTATTGCGATGACAGAACAACCATTGAACTGGATACGCTAACGGAGATCACAGAACTCCAGGACAAAAAGTCTAACAGAAAGTGTTCGACATTGACACAGATAACTCCATAGAAAAAAGTGCCGTTTTTGCGGCACTTTTTATTTTTCGTGTTGCATTTCATGTTGCCTCAACCTAACATCCGGAACGATCTTCAGGGAAGGCTATCTCTTTTGACTGTAATATACCCAAATCTGCTGAAAAAGTCAGCAAAACTCAGTATAATTCACGGGTCGGATGAAGAAAAATGTGGTATAATTTCCAAAGAGTTTTACAAGGGAGGAATTGACAAGCTATGAAAATGAAACACAACAGATCTCAGAAACGTTTGATAACACAATTGTCACTATGGCTGGTACTGCTATTGACATTTACCGGCTGTGCGGAAAGCACCGTCACGCCGCAGGATAATACCTATACGATAGAGCAGCCGGCGACGATCCCCTACGAATTGCTGGAGGCATCGGAGACTGCAGCATCGGAACCCGAATCCGGACAGCCACAGGAAAACGCTTCGGATACACAAGAATCGCAGCAGGTCACATCTGCAACAGATGCTTCGACAGGAGAGGGCACAGCAGCATTTTCCCTTTGGGAGATTCCGGCATACTCCGGCACACCTTATACAGAGGTCAATGGCAACAAACCTTATTTCACAGAGGCAGATCTGACCACACAGTCCTTCGAGACATACAGCGGGCTGGACAGCCTGGGGCGCTGTGGCGTGGCATATGCCAACGTAGGACAGGACCTGATGCCGACAGAACCGAGAGGGGAGATCGGAGCCGTGAAGCCTACCGGATGGCATCTGGTGAAATACGATAACGTGGACGGAAAATACCTATACAATCGCTGCCACCTGATCGCCTACATGCTGGCGGCGGAAAACGCCAACCCACAGAACCTGATCACAGGAACCAGATATCTCAACGTGCAGGGAATGCTTCCTTTTGAGACGAAAGTCTGCGATTATATCAAAAATACAGGGAATCATGTCCTGTACCGTGTCACTCCCATATTTGACGGGGATAACCTGCTGGCAGACGGTGTCCTCATGGAAGCCTATTCTGTGGAAGATGTCGGAGAGGGAATCCAATTCTGTGTATTTGCATACAATGTGCAGCCGGGGATCGGTATTGATTATGCTACAGGGGATAACTGGGCAGAGAGCAACGCGGCATCCCAGGAAGCGGCAGCACCCATTGTGATAGAAACACCGACACAACAACCCCAGACAGACACTACGGTGCAGATCACACCGGAACCGTCAGTGCCACAGGAATCACAGGAAACTACCTATGTGCTGAATACCAACACCATGAAATTCCACTATCCGTCCTGCTCCAGCGTGGATCAGATGAAGGAGAAAAACAAAGAGATATATACCGGCAACAGAGAAGATATCATCAATATGGGATATATGCCCTGTAAGCGGTGCAATCCTTAATCGGCAAGTGAATTAGATATAGCAGAAAAGGACCTTCGAGATATTGATAACAGCCTCGAAGCTCCTTATTATTTGCTTAGTAAAGATAAGAATATGATTTGCGTCAACAGTTTTCGTATACTTGCAAACATTCTGCAAATGCTATAGACTAAGACTAGTTTCTATATCTATTTGAATCAGAACAAAGGAGTATATGTTATGTGTACAGCGGCAACTTATAGATCACAGGATTTTTATTTCGGCAGAACTTTTGATTATGAATTTAACTATGGGGAAGAGGTAACGGTAACACCACGCAATTATCCTTTTCCGCTACGGCATCAGAATGCCCTGACGGAGCATTATGCCATGATCGGCATTGCTCATATGGCAGGGGATTATCCTTTGTACTATGATGCAGTGAATGAGAAAGGACTCGGCATGGCTGGACTGAATTTCCCGGGAAATGCAGTATACAGCAAAGTGCAGACAGGTAAGGACAACATCGCCCAGTTTGAGTTCATCCCCTGGATTCTGGGGCAGTGTGCCAATGTGCAGGAAGCCAGAGTATTGTTATCCCATATCAATCTGGTGGATACGCCCTTTAATGAAAAATATCCGGTTTCTCCACTGCACTGGATTCTGGCAGACAAGGAAGAGGCCATTACGATCGAGTCTGTGCAGGAGGGACTGAAGATCTATGACAACCCGGTGGGAGTATTGACGAACAATCCCCCGTTTCCAATCCAGATGTTTCGTTTGAACGATTATATGTCCCTGTCTTCCGAATCACCGACAAACCGTTTTTCCGCAGATCTGAAGCTGAAGCCGTACAGCAGAGGCATGGGAGCCATGGGACTGCCCGGGGATCTGTCTTCTGCATCCCGTTTTGTACGGGTGGCATTCACGAAGATGAATTCCCTGTCCGGATTGTCTGAGTCGGAGAGCGTCAGCCAGTTTTTCCATATTCTGGGGAACGTGGATCAGACCAGAGGATGCTGTCAGCTGGACAAAGGGGAGTATGAGATCACTATCTACACTTCCTGCTGCAATGCAGACAGAGGAATTTACTATTATACGACCTATGAAAATCATCAGATTACTGCAGTAGATATGTACCGGGAGAATCTGGACAGTGATCGTCCTGTCCATTACCCGCTGGTACAGGGAGAACATATTTTATTGCAGAATGCTGCAGCAGGAAGCGCGGAGGAAAACCAGTAATGGATGTACAGAAAGAACAGGAGCAGCAAAACCGGACGGATCATGTAGTGTCCGGATTTGCATTCTATTCAGAGAAAGATGCCAGACTGGCAGAGCAGGAGAGACAGAAGATTGCTTATCTGGATAAGCGGATCGATCGGACAAATCTGGAGTCCGTACTGGTTATTTATAAAAAAGCATTGGATGACAGGGTGTTCCGCACTCCGGTAGGTTTGGAATACCTCAGGGAATTGCAGGGAGAACTGAAAGCAGAGCAGGATCTGTTGGGAGAAGAGATTCCGCCGATCCCTCTGTGGACGAACTTTGCGGACACCAGGGAAAAAACGTCTCCTGCCAGAAGAAGAATCAAACCGGCACCGGAAGAAAATAAAAATACGACGTTCCGGCTGTCTCTTATTATGAATATTGTGATGGTCATTGCAATTATTGCAATGTTTATCATCACGCTGAATTCCGATCAGCCCAATGTCCTGAATTATGAAAGAAATCTGCAGAACAAATATGCCACCTGGGAGCAGGAACTGACCCAGAGGGAGCAGACGGTACGGGAAAAGGAAAGAGAATTACATATAGAGACCGAAGTTTCACAAAATTGACATATTTACACGTTATAGTGTAAGTATTCAGGAAAGCCTCGAAGAGGTGATTTTGCGAATGGGGCTGAATAGTTACTATCTCAAGATAGGAGGGTGAGGGTGTATGGACAGACTGAAAGTACTGGTAGTAGATGATGAGAGCAGAATGCGTAAGCTGGTCCGGGATTTCCTGGTGAAGAGCAATTTTGATGTGCTGGAAGCCGGTGACGGTGAGGAAGCACTGGATATTTTTTATAAAGAAAAAGATATCGCATTGATCATTCTGGATGTGATGATGCCGAAGATGGACGGCTGGCAGGTGTGCCGGGAGATCCGGGTGAACTCCAAAGTACCGATCATCATGCTGACAGCCCGCGGAGATGAGAGAGACGAACTGCAGGGATTTCAGCTGGGAGTGGACGAGTATATTTCTAAGCCCTTCAGTCCCAAGATTCTGGTGGCCCGAGTGGAAGCAATCCTGCGCAGAACAAATCAGCTGGGACAGGAAGAGGCTCTGACCTGCGGCGGCATTACCGTGGATAAGGCGGCACACCGCGTGATCATTGATGGAAAAGATGTGGATCTAAGTTACAAGGAATTTGAACTCCTGACCTATTTTATGGAAAATAAAGGCATTGCCCTGTCCAGAGAAAAGATCCTGAACAATGTGTGGAACTATGATTATTTTGGGGATGCCCGTACCATAGACACACATGTGAAAAAACTGCGCAGCAAACTGGGCGAGGAAGGCAATCTCATAAAGACCATATGGGGCATGGGGTACAAGATGGATGAAACAGCGGAATAAAGAACAAAAGAGAAAAGTACATTCTATCAGGGGACAGTTTGCCTGGATCTTTATCGGCCTGATGATCGGTACGATCCTGCTGTGCCTGATGATCAACTATTTATTTCTGGGAAAAGTCTATATGCAGAGCAAACTGGATGTTATTCATGATGCTTACGGAACCATCAAGCAGGCAGCGGAGAGCGACAGCTATGACACGGAAGAATTTGCCAGAGAACTGGATGATGTGTGCAGAAGCTACAACATGACGGTATGCGTTATGGATGTGAATTCCAATATGAAATATGTGTCCATCAACGGCGGTGAGAGACTGGAAAACCGCCTGATCGGTTATGTATTTGGACTCAGCATACCTTTCAATGACCAGAGGGTGATCGAGAACGGCGATGATTATGTGATCAAGAGAACCGGACAGGAGGACAAGGAATATCTGGAAATCTACGGAAGACTGAATACCGGCATTTCTTTTATTATGCAGACACCTCTTTCCAGTATTCAGGAGAGTGCAAAGATCGCCAACCGCTTCTATGCCCTTGCAGGATGTCTGGGAGCAATGGCGGGTGGTATTATTATCTGGTTCGTCTCCCGGAGTGTGACCAAGCCGATCCTGGAACTGAATAATATTTCGGAACGGATGGTACAGCTGGATTTTGAGGCAAAATATCAGGGGAAGGCACATAATGAGATTGATCTGTTGGGAGAGAATATCAATAAGTTGTCCGATTCCCTGGAGAAAACCATTTCGGAACTGAAGACAGCGAACAATGAATTGCAACGGGACGTGGAGAAAAAAGAAACCATTGACGAAATGCGCAAAGAATTTCTGGCCAATGTATCCCACGAACTCAAGACCCCCATTGCGCTGATTCAGGGTTATGCGGAAGGGCTGCAGGAGGAGATCAATGACGATCCCGAGAGCAGGCAGTTCTATTGTGATGTCATCGTGGACGAAGCAGCGAAGATGAACAACATGGTGAAAAAGCTTCTGACCCTGAACCAGCTGGAATTTGGTAATGATGTGGTGGCCATGGAGCGGTTCGACCTTACGGCGCTGGTGAAAAATTATATCCAGTCAGCGGCAATTCTGACAAAACAGCATGAGATTACTGTGCGGATGGAAGAGTATCCGCCGATCTATGCATGGGCGGATGAATTTAAAATAGAAGAAGTGTTCATGAACTTTTTCTCCAATGCGGTCAATCATTGTGAAGATGATAAGATCATCGAAGTGAAAATGGAACAAAAGGACGGCAAAGTACGGGTATCTGTATTCAATACAGGCAAACCGATCCCGGAGGACTCTATTCACCATATCTGGGAGAAGTTCTACAAGGTGGATAAGGCCAGAACCAGAGAATACGGAGGCAGCGGTGTGGGATTGTCTATCGTGAAGGCCATCATGGAATCCATGAACCAGCAATTCGGTGTGAACAATTACAACAACGGCGTGGAATTCTGGTTTGAGTTAGAGACAAAATAGTAAATATAAAGGATATATTTTTATATGAGGGAAGAACAGATACAGGAGGCACCGGTAAAGGTACTGTTAGTCGGTGTGGATGTCGGTGAAGAACCGGATTTTGAGCGTTCCATGGAGGAACTGGCAAGTCTGGCGGAAGCTGCGGAAAAAGAAGTGGCAGGTCAGATTGTACAACGGCTGGATCATGTCAATAAAGCGTTATATATCGGCACCGGAAAAGTGACAGAGGTGCGCAGGCTGGCAGAAGAATGCGGGGCACAGGAGATTGTGTTTGATAATTCTCTGACACCTTCGCAGGTAAGAAATCTGGGAAATGAACTGGAACTGCCGATCATCGACCGGACTAATCTGATCCTGGATATATTTGCCATCCGGGCCCAGACAAGAGAGGCAAAATTACAAGTGGAGACAGCCAGACTGCAATATATGCTGCCGAGACTGGTAGGAATGTATGATGCACTGAGCAGACAGGGCGGTGCCAGTGGCAGCATGAGTAATAAAGGCACCGGTGAGAAAAAGCTGGAACTGGACAGGCGTAAGATCGAGCATCGTATCACAGAACTGAAAAAGGAACTGGAAGATGTGGGACGTACCAGAGAGGTGCAGCGGAAAAAGAGGCAGCAGTCCCGCATCCCGCAGGTGGCTCTGGTAGGATATACCAATGCGGGAAAGTCTACAATTCTGAACCGTATGGTAGAGCAGTTCGGCGAATTGCCGGATAAAACGGTTGACGGATACGGTTGGATTTATCAACAAGCTGCCCCACGGACTGGTAAAAGCATTCCGTTCCACGCTGGAGGAGGTCAGGTATGCGGATCTGCTGATCCAGGTGGTGGATTTCAGCGATGAAAATTACAGACAGCAGATGCAGGTAACTGCTGATACCTTAAAAGAACTGGGAGCAGGTGACATTCCGCAGATCATAGTGTATAATAAGGCAGACAAATGTGAGATGGAACCACTGCCGCAAAAGAGACAGGGCAACTGGTATCTGGCGGCAGGACTTAATATCGGTATCCGTGAACTGGCAGAGGCTGTTGAACAGAAAGTCTATGCGGATAATGCAGAGTGCGTATTTCTGATCCCGTACAGTGCAGGAAATGTGGCTTCCTATCTGATGGAACAGGCGCAGATACTTTCCAGAGAGTATAGGGAGGACGGTATTCTGATCCATGCGGACTGCCATAGACAGGATATGGACAGATACAGAGAGTATATAGTGTCATAAGATCACAGAAATTACAATGAGGGAAGGACAAAAGATGGAGACCAATACACAACAGGAACGAGCAAAGAGACTGGAACAACAGGCAAGAGAATACCTGATGCAGTCCAATGATCCGATATTTACCAGGTATTTACAGCAATTACTTCCAAGAATACAGAGACAGCCGGAATATGTAGAACAGCTACAGGCAGAACTGGATAAAAGCGTGGAATTCTGGTACCAGAGACAGCAGATCAATGCAAACAGAGGCGGAGAAACCGGAGCGGAGTCATCTGTGCCGCAGCAGAGTGTACCACAGGAGACAGCCGCCGGAGAACAGCAGACAGCCGGGCAATCACAGACACAGCCAGTGGGGCAGTTTACCATGCAACAGGTGCAGGCACCGGTGACGCAGGCTCCGGCACAGAAGAAGCAGAATGCGGAATATCTGGTCGCAACCATTGCATTGTCGGTGGTTGGCGGAATCTTTATTCTGACCGCACTGGTATTACTTGGTATGTATTTTATGAACGGCTGGATCAAAGGTATTTCTTTATATGCAGTTTCCCTGGGAGTGGTATTGATCGCAGAATTACTGATCCACAGAAAGCTTCCGAAACTGGCCCAGATCTTTTCGGCTATCGGCATAGCGGCGTTATATCTGTCGACCATGATCAATACGATTTCCCTACATAATTTCGGTATGCTTCCTGCAGCGGCGATCATTGCAGTGATCACAGTGGGCACGGTTTTACTGAGCAGAAAAAGGGATTCCCTGATACACAGAATGCTGGGAATCGCAGCATGCTGGCTTTGTGCGTATCCGCTTTTCGGTTCTTCATTGCTTTCGGAGCCGGAAGGCCTGCTGGTGCTGGCATTGATTCTGTTACTGAGTGTACTGAGCATCTGTGTGCCGGTAAGAAGATATCATACGGCTTCGCAGTTGATACAACTTGTCAGCACTACGATCCTTTTCCCGGTAACGGTATCCTGTGTGATCAGTACACAGGGAATGCCGGTCTGGGTGACAGCAGCTGCATTTGGAACCTTTTTCCTGATCGCACATCTGATCCTGGTAGTGCAGAGCAATTACATACTAAAAGAAAAACAGGCGGGCCATGCAGTGAATGAAAACGGCTTGCTGGCAATCTATATAGCATTTCTTCTGGTAGCCGGAATTACAACCGGTACGGCGATGAACAATTATTTGGGAAGAGTGGAGAACGACGCGTATATCGGAATCATCGCCCTGACGGGAATGGCGTTTGTAGTCGCGGTTCTTGCGGGAATTGCCATACGTGGAACGTGGAAAAAATGGCTGCCCTGTTACTTTTTCAGTTTTGTTGCGGTATGTGCCTTTTCTGTAATAGAAAGTAACTGGCCGATACTCATATGCCTGACAGCGTTGCTTTTACTGACGAAGATACTGACCCGTTTTGCGGAAGGCGGACTGAGGGCACTGGATGTGATCGTTACATCACTGTACTGTATTGAACTTCTGGCAAACGGAAAGGAAATACCGTATGCATACCTGCTCCTTGCGGGAACCATCCTCAGTATGTTCCTGGTCTATGGATGGACAACGATACAGGAGCTCCTGCTTACTTTTTCCCTGGCATTTTTTGCAGCGGCCAATTTGATGCCGATGCTAAAGCTGCCGGCTTTTGCGGGGATCCTGTTTGTAAGTATATTGCTGTTTAATAATGTGAAATATATGCGCGGGAAAAACATCCTGGTATTTAATGTATTTGTAATGGTGGGGCAGATCGGAGCGTTGATCGCTCTGGCAAATCCGGTGTACCGGAACTCTTATCTTACTTATCTGTGCATGTTTGTGTTTGTACTGGCTTATCTGGTACTGACATTGCAGGAGAGATACTATAAGAAGTTTAAACGCAGAGAACTGATCATTGTGATCTTTCTGACCTATATGGCACTGATCGTTAAGACCAATGTTCCCGTGATCAATAGTGTTCTGATCATGCTGATTGCGCTGGTAAGTGTAACACTGGGCTTTTTGAAAAAAGATAAGCCGGTAAGAATATATGGACTAGTGCTTTCTTTGTGCACTTGTGGTAAAATAGCATTATATGATTACTGGGGAGCACCGGTATTGCAGAAAACGGTCCTTTTCTTTGCAGTGGGTGTGATCGCACTGGCGATTGCCGGGATTTATATCGTACTTGAGAAAAATACAGGAAACAATGGAAAAACAGACAGGGAAGGATAGAAGAATGACAGGAAACAAAAAGAGGATTGTATGCGGAGCGTTATTGTGTGTAATGGCGCTTGGCATGACAGCCTGCGGAAATGAAATTCCGGATCTGACAGAAGCGGAATCACAAAGAGTCGGAGAATATGCGGCGGTAACTCTCTTAAAATATGATGCGAATCACCGGAGCCGTCTCGTGGACCCGGAAATCGTCATTGCAAAACTGGAAAAAGACGCGGCCAAGGAAACCGGAAGACAGGAGAATGCACAGACGGAAGAGAAGCCTGCGGAATCGACTGCTTCAGAAGCCCAGGCACCTACCGCACAGGAGGATATTACCACCAGTCTGGAGGATTTCTTCGGACTTGCGGAGGGAGTGACCTTGACATACAGAGATTACCAGATAGCAGACTCTTATCCGGAGGACGGATCTACAGAGGATTATTTTGCGTTGGATGCATCCACCGGGAAAAAGCTTCTGATATTGAACTTTGAACTGACCAACGGAACAGACCAGGAGGAAAATGTTGATTTCCTGAGTACCGCATCCAGATACATCATTACTGTAAATGACGGCACACGTGGAAATGCATTGACCACAATGCTGCCCAATGACATGTCTACGTATGTGGAAACCATGGCTCCCGGTGAGACACAGGGATTGGTCCTGCTACTGGAAGTAAATGAAGATATGGCAAATGGGATACAAAACATTTCTCTTCGTCTCAAAAATACATCAAATGAATATACAATTCAACTTTTATAGGCATATATACTGTAAATTACGAGAAAAAGAGAAAAGACAATAAGATCCAAAATGACAAAAAAGCCCATGATTATGGGCTTTTTTACTGCTTTTGCAAAATTGTTTGAAAAATATGCAAAATAATGTTGACAAGTGGGGCACAGGGTGATATACTCAGATTCGTTGTTGAGGCAGCGCCGAGACAACACAACAGCTCGAAAGAAACTTGAAAAGATTTCAAAAAAAGTTGTTGACAAAGTCTGACAGATATGTTAACATAAATATCTGTCACGGAAAACAAAGTTTTCCAAGATGAAAAAGATTTCGAAAAAAGTTGTTGACAAGCGAAAGCGGTTATGATAAGATATCAGAGTTGCCGCTGAGAACAACAGCAACGAATGAACAAGCTCTTGCAAAGCAAGAGGTTATGATCTTTGACAAATAAACAGTAATGCAACCCTGAAAATTCCAAGATTTTCAGAGAAATTCAAGAACAAGCAACTT
>QWCB01004488.1_pt1 | contig 11020 bp, 10 predicted proteins | sample 1972511 | NCBI WGS metagenome assembly QWCB01 (sample SAMN09866719, study PRJNA288562) | Human gut metagenome isolate term5_stool, whole genome shotgun sequencing... | isolation source: gut | host: Homo sapiens | place: USA: California
TTCAAAGGTACTACTTATAACTAGGATTGAAGATGGAAAAGCATCTTTTATAACCCAGGTTGCGACTGGAAATTACAATGAAAAAACAGCAAAACTATACACCGACTTTTCTTACTTAACATCTAACATAGAAATAGGAATTGATGCCAAAGATCTCTTCGACAATATTATGATTGGAAACTTAGACGGAGAATACAAACACCTACTTGTCAGTCCAAAATCTATGCAAAAGGGATTAAAATTACTAATCGACGAACAAATAGAGAAACAGAAAGCTACTGGAGATGGATATATAAGACTCAAGATGAATTCCATATCCGATAGAAAAATAATAGATAAACTCTCTGAAGCTTCAAATAGTGGCGTAAAGATCGACATGATGGTAAGAGGGATTACATGTATCCTTCCAGGAATTGAGGATCGAACGGAAAATATAGATATTTACCAAGTGGTGGGAAGATTTCTAGAACATCACAGAGTATATCAATTTGGAAGAGGAAATGCCGGAAAGGTCTATATATCTTCGGCAGATTTCATGACTAGAAATATTAGAAATAGGATGGAAGTAGCAGTACCAATCTATGATGACGAGATTAAAAATAGAATTTTAGAATTTATGGACATCATGTTTTCTGACGATGTGAAAATGAGAAAACTTCAAAAGGACGGAAGCTACGCAAAAGTTCCAAATGTGAAGGGAATAAATGCTCAGGAAGTGCTTATAAGAAATGCAATAAGTAGAAGTACCTTAGAAAAAGAAAGTTTGTCTAGTTTAGAAAGATGTAGCTTAAACAAAACTAGCAACAAAAAAGAAATTGAAGATTCTATTCCAAAAGAAAAAATAGAAAATAGAAGTCTAATTCAAAAAATCATGGATTTCTTTAGAAAATAAATTTGTAATTAGAAATTTAATCGGAAAATAAAATGGGGGAGACTCCATTTTTTTATTTCTATTCTTGACAAGTGTACTTGGCAGAGATAAAATAATTATACCAAGTAAACTTGGCAGGAGGAGTTATGGATAAAAAAGATATTTTAGAAAAATTTAAGGTTGAAAATGTTCTCGGAGATGAGAGAGAGAATTATATTGATTTAAAATCAAATTCTTTTGGAATTATTTTTTCCAGTGTGACTTTTATTATAATCTTCATTCTTTCCAAGCTTAAGGGTCTCGATTATGATTTGGCGAAGATTATGTTTATTTCTATTCTACTGGGCAATAGGTTTTATAAGTTTTTAAAAGATAGAAAGAGTATGAATAATTTGGAGAAGTTTGGTTATATTTCTTTTATCATAGGGCGTTTCACGAAATACTATTAGTTCTATTGAAACGGGAGAATTTTGCCCGACTTCTAGGCTTGCACTTATTCTCTGTATTGCCCTTGATAAAAAGTTTGAAGATATTTTTTATTTCGATATAAATTAATGGAGGGTCTATGAAAAGACAGGGTGTTTTAGAAATTTTAACCTATTTTGTTGTAGGTATTTTATTTTTCTTTGGATACTACCTACTTATGACAGAGGTTTTCGATATATATCCTTTCAGTGGAGCGGCGCTTATCCCAACCATTTATTTTGTGGTTGCAATCTTTGCTTTTCCAAAGGCGGGAGATATTATCTCTAATAAGACGAAGGATTCTATTTTACCGCCTAACTTTGTGATGCCACTTGCCTATATTATTGCTCCTTTATTTCTATTTTCAAAAAGGTAAACAAAAAAACAGGGGTCGACCCTGTTTTTTAATTGCAATTTAAGAAGAATTCTAGCAGCACTTTTAGCGAGTTTTTCATCTCGCCTACTACCAAGTATTCTTCGGTGGTGTGGACTTTTTCCATGCCGACTCCAATTATGATGGAGTTGAATCCTTCTTCTGAGAAGAAGTTGGCGTCGCTTCCTCCGCCGATTACTTGTAGTTTTGCATCGATTCCTATATTTTTATATGCTTTTATAAATCTGTTTGCTAAATTTAGTTCGTCTTTTGATGTGAGCATCGGATATACATTGTTTGTTTTGAAATTATATCCTGCGCCGTACTTGTCGCAGACTTCTTCACAGATTTTTCTGTAATCGTCTAGTACTTCATCTAATCTTTCGTAACTGTGTGCTCTAACTTCTCCTTCTGCCACTGCGTAGTCTGGGACTACATTGGTTGGAAATTCTGAGTGGAGTTTAGATATATTTGCTGTGGTGGTTTCATCTATTCTAAGAATATTCATCTTTGAAATTATTTCTGAAATAATTTGGATAGATGAGATTCCCTTTTCTGGTTCGATGCCTGCGTGAGCCTTTTTGCCTCTAACTTCTAAGGTAAATAGATTGCATGTTGGCGCTTGGTGGGCTACGAATTTAGATGGACCTCCGTTGTCTAGTACGATCATATCCTTTGATGGATTGATATTTTTATAGACTTCTTGCCAATTTATATTCTTTGCACCGAGCATTCCGATTTCTTCTGCCGGTGTAAATATTGCGTAGACCGTTGGGAATTTTAGATTTGATTCTTTTAAAAATTTAAGGGTGTAGAGGATGATTGCTACTCCCGCTTTGTCATCTCCTCCCAAAGTTGTGGTGCCATCGGTTTTGATTTTGCCATCGTCTTCTATTATTACCACGCCCTTATTCGGTTCAACTACATCCATGTGAGCGCTTAAAGTGTAGGATGAGTCCAGTGCTCCTTCAAGCTTAGTAAATATTACAGGGGTGTTGCCGCCGTAAGCGTCGTAGGAATTATCCAGGTAAACTGGAAGATCCATTTCTTTTAAATAATTTATAATGTATTCTGCTACATCTTTTTCATTCTTTGAGGGACTGTAAATGCTTACTAGTTCCTTAAATATATTTTTTAGTTCATTTAAATTTACGTTCATGCCTGCTCCTTTCTGTATATGATAATTGTATCAATAAAAGCTTCAAATATAAAGAAAAATCGCAAAAATTTGACATATGGAGAATGAATTGGTAATCTATTCTAAACGGAGGTATTAATGAAAAGAAATAGAATATTATCGATGATACTTTTGCTATTGATGTTACCGATGACGGTTTTTGGTGCTATTGATAGAAAAGAAATAGATTCAGCCGATGCAAAATTTCAAAAGATGAAGGCGGAGTCTGGTAATTTAAAAGAATTTTCCAAACATTTAAATTTGATTATAGACAATGTAGATGTCACCAAGGTTTTAAAGCACAAACCTATGGCTATCGATGGTAGCACTTCAGTTGCCCTACGCGATTTCACCGAGAGAATCGGCGCGAAGGTGACCTGGTATGAACATTCGAGAATGATTGGAATTGAATATGGTAAGTCCCACATATTGGTGCCTATTGATAAAAAGGCGATGTGGGTAAATGGAAAGATTGTGGATATGAATATTGCCGCTAAGATTCATGGAGAGACTTCTACTACATATATCCCACTTAGAAATATTGCGCAGGCGCTAGGATATAAGGTGGAGTTTGACAACGAAACTTTTACGGCTAAGTTATTTTCACAAAAGAAAACTAAATAAAAATTTATAAAGACACAGAGCAATCTGTGTTTTTTTGTTTACAATTTATTAGTTTATTTAAATTATATGGTACTTTTATTTAATAATATAGTAAAATAATAATGAGGGGAGATGGATTTGAAAAAGAGATTTATCCTTATAGCTTTATTTATTCTGCTAATTATATTTGGAATTTCTAAAATACATATTAAAACTGAAGAGAAAAATATAAAGACCAAGTCAGGAGTGGCAAAGGTAATTCTATATAGAAAGATATTTTCTTCCTATTCAAATCGCATAGAAATTGAAAGGAATGGAGAAGTGTATCTAAAGGATTTTAAAGGCAAGAACCCTCTAAATATTTGGAAGTTTGAAGCAGGAGATGTGGAAGGCGATAAAGAGGAGGAGCTTGCTCTCGGTGTTTATAAGAAATCTCCACACCACCAGGTCATGGCGAAGAGAGTTTTTCTCTACAATATTGTAGATGGAAAGCTAAAGCCGAAGTTTCGTGCATCACGGCTTGCACTTCCCATGGATGATTTTATTCTCTATGACATTGACGATGATGGAAGAGATGAAGTAGTTTCCATAGAAATAAAGGATAACACCTACTACATAGCGGCGTACCACTACAAGGATTTTCATCTGACTAGGGATTATGTTAGCGAACCCTTAGAAAAAAAGCCTAAATTTTCAGAAGGTGGAAAGATTATTTACAAAGATAGAAGTTTCGATTTAAAAATTAATGGAGAGGAGATAATTTTAAAATGAAAAACAATTTGAAGAAATGTTTTGCCATTGGACTGGCGGCGATTATGCTGGTATCATGTGGTCCAAAGGGCGCAGATGGAAACGATGCAAAAGAAAAAGTTCCATTTACAAATCCAATTGCAGATTTAAAGAGGGAAGTAATATTCCCTAAGTTTGAAGAGACGAGTGTAGAGGCGGCTGTGCCGGAATATAGTGTAGCTGAAGATCTTTCAAATATCTCTAATATTAACGACTACATAAATGATTACTTTACATTTAACGAAGAGCAAACAAAATCTCTGGTTGAAAATAAGTTTTTTGTAGATGGTAGCAGAGCCTATGAGCAACCTTTTGAAGTCTACGAAGGCAATGAGTACGGATTTTTACCGAACTTTGTAACTGCAGACAGCTTGCTTCATCTATTCCATGTTTCCTACGATGCACTGCTTCGTGAATTGGAAGTAGAGAAATTTATGCCAAGACTAATTGAAGTTAGTAGGACTATGGCGATAAAATCACTTGAAGATTACAACAACGCAAAGGATCCTGAGGTTAAGGAACTTGCTAAGAAGAACGCAGCTTACTTTGTGTTAGCTGAAAAATTATTTGGAGAAGAGTTCTCTGGAGAGCTTCCTCAAGAAGTAAAAGATTTGGTGGAAAAAGAATATAAAAATATTGAAGCCATGTCAAAGGCGGATTCCAACTTGGTGGCAAAAGCGGTGGACTATTCACAATTTAAACCTCGTGGACACTACACCCGTTCAGAAGAACTTAAAAAATATTTCCGTGGTTCCATGCTATTCTCACAAGAAGCGATGATTTTCTACGACGATGAGGGAAAACCAATCGACGAAAATATTATCCAAGGACTTATGATGGCTAAAAATCTTGTAGGCGATGAAGAATCTTTCAAAAAATGGGAAGATGTCAATGACTCTGTCAACTTCCTTGTAGAAAATTCTGAAGATGTGGATCCATACCTAATGGGTCAAGTCTACTTCAGTCATTTTGATAAAAATACAGATGTAGATAAACTTGCAAACGAAAAGAATCTAGAAAAAGTGCACAAGACCTTGGATCAGCTTCCAAAACCAAAAATAGAGTACTACGAAGATACTTCATTTAGATTTATGCCACAAAGGGCTGTGCTTGACAATGTGTGGGCACAAAACTTACTCGATACAAACAGACCTTCTAAAAGACCTCTATATTCTGGTTTAGACATCATGGGTGTCATGGGAAATAAAGTTGCAGAAGAAATGGTACTATCTGATGAACAGAATAAAAAATGGGATGAATTTGAAAACAGGTACAAAGAAACCAAGGAAATGGCAAAGGTGCTCGATGATGAGACTGAAGGAAGAAAGAACATCTACCGCTCATGGCTTTGGATGCTAAAATCCTACGAAGAAGAAATACCAGAAAGTTTTCCAGAATTTATGAAGTCAAAAGCATGGGCGTTTAAGGATCTAAATGCACAACTCGGATCTTGGGCACAGCTAAAACATGATACAATTCTCTACGGCAAGCAAGCTGGAGCAGAGATGGGTGGCGGCGGAGAAGAAAAGGAAATGCCTAAATCCTATGTGGAACCGCGAGTACATCTCTATGACAGAATGATCTGGGCAATGAACTACATGAGGGAAAATCTAAAATCCAGAGAATTACTTTCTGAAGCTAACGAAAAGAATATGAATAATTTTATAGATATGGTGGAATTTTTAAGAAAGGTCAGCATATCTGAACTTAAGAACGAAACAGTGGACGCAAAAGATCAAGAAAGACTATTCTATATAGGCGGAGAAATGGAAAATATATTTATAAAATTCGTTGATGAGAAGGCGAAATATTTTGCAGAGATAGAAGAACAGTCAGATAGAAATATGGCAACTGTTGCAGACCTTATGGTGACCGTAGAAAATACTGTGGGTATAGAACCAAATAAATATTTGGAAGTTGGATCAGGAATGGCGCAAGAGATATTTATCGTATATAAAATAGGAGACAAGCTCATAATGGGAACAGGTCCAGTGTATGCCTACTACGAATTCCTATCCGACGAGAGAATGACTGACGAAGATTTCCAAAATAAATTATACGACTCACTTTACAGCCCGGATGCTAAGAATCCATTGAAACAACCTAGCTGGACAGAAATATATATAAAGAACACAGTTTACGATTACTAAGGAGAGATTATGGAAGTAAGATTTGCAAAAGTAAGTGATATAGAAAGAATACTGAAGCTTTTAAAAGAAAATCACGCAGACAATGTGGTGGACAAGACCAATGGTTTTGTAACTACAAATATAACTAGAGAACAACTAAAGGATTTAATCGAAAAAGAAAATGGAGTAGTAATCGCAGAGGAAGGAGAAAAACTACTATCCTTTGCCTTTGCAGCACCATGGAAGTATTGGTCTCAGTGGCCACTTTTCGAATACATGATCGAAATCTTGCCTGATTATAAATTCAAAGGGGAAAGTTTAAGCGTAGAAAATTCCTACCAATACGGACCCGTTTGTGTCGATGAATCTGCAAGGGGAAAGGGAGTGTTTGAAGAAGTATTTTTCAAATCCCTTGAGAGTATGGATAGATTTCCTATTATGGCGACATTTATAAATACGGTGAATCCGAGATCCTACGCTGCTCACACCAAGAAGGCGGGCATGGAAGAGATAGGAAAGTTTAATTTTAACGGAAATACCTACTACTTTATGGCAATAGGAACAGATCACAAAAGAAAATAAATAGATAAGATGGAGGGAAACCTCCATTTTTTATTTTTGTAAACTAACATCAAATTCATAGATACAAAAAAATAAAACCCAGTCTCCTGGGTTTCATCTAAAGTAAATTATTTAAATATTATTCTATTTAAAGAATGCGTGGTATGCCTTTGCAGTCATGTAGCAGTCTGCCTTTGAAACTAGTTCGATAGGAGCATGCATTGAAAGCATAGCAGTTCCACAGTCTAGTACTTCGCAACCATGTTTTGCAAGTTCTGCAGCGATGGTTCCTCCGCCGCCTTGGTCAGCCTTACCAAGTTCACAGGTTTGCCAAATAACTCCGTTGTCGTCGAATTTCTTTCTAACTTCAGCGATAAATTCTGGGTTTGCATCGTTACATCCGCCTTTACCTCTAGCGCCTGTATACTTAGTAACGCCGATACCATATCCAACTAGAGCAGCATTGTAAGGATCATTTACATCTTTGTAATCAGGATCCACGGCTGCACTTACGTCTGCAGATAGAATCTTAGAATTTTGCATAGCTCTTCTAGTTAAGATATCTGAGTAATCTCCTCTAGAAGCTAGGATTTCTGCAACTGCATTTTCAAAGAAAGCAGAAGACATAGAAGCATTACCGTAAGAGCCGATTTCTTCCTTGTCAACGAATAGAGAAACTGCAGTAGTTTCAACTTCATCAAGTTTAAGTATAGCTTCAAGGTTTGCATAAGAGCAAACTCTGTCGTCATGACCGTGGGCAGCGATCATTGCTCTGTCGAAACCAATGTCTCTCGCCTTAGCTTGTGGAACCATTTCGATTTCACTAGAGATGAAATCTTCTTCAACGATTCCATATTTATCGTGAATTAATTTTAAAATATTCTTCTTAATAGGATTTTCTTTTTCAGAAATTCCGTAGCTTGAATGACCAACAACTACATTTAGAGTTTCAGCAGGGATTCCATCGCCAAGAGTACCCTTAGCTTGATCTTTTCCAAGGTGAGGAAGAAGATCTGTAATGTAGAATACAGGATCATTATCATCTTCGCCTATAACGATATTTATTTCTTTGCCATCCTTAGTCTTAACGAATCCATGCATAGCAAGCTGGATAGTAGGCCATTGGTATTTCTTAACTCCGCCATAGTAATGAGTCTTCATAAGAGCAAGTTCAGAATCTTCGTATAAAGGAGTAGGTTTAATATCAAGTCTAGGTACGTCGATGTGAGAACCAACTATGTTCATACCCTTGGTCATACAATCCTTTCCAATTAAGAAAAGAGCGATGGCTTTATTTTTATAGTTGATGTAGATTTTGTCTCCAGCTTTAACAGGAGATTTTATAGCTTCTTCAAGAGAAACATAACCGTGTTCGATAGCTTTATTTTGAATAAAAGTAACACATTCTCTTTCAGTCTTACAATGGTCTAAGAAATTTTTATATCTTTCGCCATATTCAGTAATTTCTTTAAGTTCGGCTTCGTCTATTTGTTGCCAAATTGATTTTCTTTCTAATTCTAAATTCATGTCTACCTCCTAAAATTATAGTACATCGAAATCAAACATAAAACAAGGGCGGAAATTATACAATAAACTTGAATATAGTATCAAAGTATGATAATATATTAAATTTACAAAAAAATTTTTTAATGTTATACTATAAAAGGGAGGTAGAATATGTACAGTATTGGTGACAAAGTAGTATATCCGATGCATGGAGCAGGAGTAATAGTAGACATTGAAAAAAAAGAAATCTTAGGCGAAATAAGAAATTATTACATACTTAAGATGCCTATACAAGAGATGAAGGTCATGGTTCCAGTAGAACAAGCAGAAGAAATAGGAGTAAGACCCATCTATGGCACAGAAGAAATGAAAGAAGTCTTAGAAACATTACAGTCAGACAAGAAACTCGACATGCCTAGCAATTGGAATAGAAGATTCAGATTTAGCACAGAGAAGATAAAAACAGGAGACATTGTTGAAATAGCAAAAGTAGTAAGATGCCTAGTTAGGATGGATAACGAAAAGAATCTATCCACAGGAGAAAGAAAACTACTAAACAATGCAAAGAAGATCATAGTTTCCGAAATGGCACTCATTTACGAAAAGACTGCAGAAGAAGCAGAAGAAATAATAGACGGAGCCATACTCGGATAAGGGGGTAGTATTATTAAAAAGGACAAAAGTATATTCAGGAAGATCTTTACCATACTATGGACATTTGTAGGAGCTGGGTTTGGACTATTGGTCCTAACAGTACTAAAAGCGTTAGAAATAAAACTTCCATTTGGCGGAGTAGGAAGCGCAATCTCTAGGATTGCCATCGTTATTTTATTTGCATTTATATTTTTATTATCATCCCAAACTACATTAAACGCCTTTGAAAGATTCCAAAACTATCTAGAAAAAAAATTAAAAGAGAAGAGTCCACAAGAACTAATCACAGAATTTATAGGACTATTACTTGGACTTCTCCTAGCGTTTTTTGTAACCCAGCCATTATCACTGATCCCGATACCATACCTAGGAGTAGTGATATCAATCCTCGTGTATGCCATGTTTGGATATCTTGGACTTAGAATATCATCTCAAAACTTAGATGAACTCCAAGAAAAATTTAAAGAAATAAGAGGCGGCACCAAAAAACTTGAAACCATAAAGATTCCAAAGATAAAAGGAGTTGCCAAAGTAGTAGACACCTCCGTCATCATAGACGGAAGAATAAAAGAAATAGTAGCAGCAGGATTCCTAGAAGGACCGCTAATAATACCAGAATTTGTGTTAGAAGAATTGCAATTTATCGCAGACTCTTCCGACTCATTAAAGAGAAATAGAGGAAGAAGAGGACTAGACATAGTAAAATCACTTCAAGACGACAAAAAAATAGAAGTCTTAATCTCCGATTTAAAATACGAAGATATAAAAGAAGTGGACATGAAACTATTAAAGCTAGCAGCAGACGTAAAGGGAAAACTAATAACCAATGACTACAACCTAAACAAAGTTGCAGCATTACAAAATATACAAGTGCTAAATATAAACGATCTCGCCAACGCACTAAGACCAGTGTATCTCCAAGGAGAAAGCCTAGATGTACTAATAGTAAAAGCCGGCAAAGAAATGAACCAAGGACTAGGATACTTAGACGACGGCACCATGATAGTAGTAGAACAAGGAAAGGATTTTATAGGAAAAGTAATCCGAGTAGAAGTCACATCAGTACTACAAACCTCAGCAGGCAAGATGATATTTGCAAAACCCATATAAATAAAAATTATACATGCTATCCGGATAGCATGTATTTTTTATGGAGAATTTAAATGATTCGCCACATAAAAAACTAAGGAATACAGTCACCCTGAGCGAACGCAGTGAGTCGAATGGGTATAACCATGGTGTGGTATAACATTGAGAGTTTCCCGTAGCGGAAGCTACCAGCTTCCATCAACCTTGATACTAAATTCTTCTTCCTAAGCCGTCAGGCGTAGAATAAACTAAATTAAAATTTATATTTGTAGCGGAAGCATTTTGCTTCCACAGCCGAAGGCTACTATATACCTCCCAACTAAAGTCATCCTGCAATAGAATAATCTCTCCGCTTGGTCATCCTGAGCGGAAAAGGCGAAAGCCTTTGGAGTCGAAGGATCTGACCTATATTTAACCCATCTACTCCAAAAAATATTAAAAATACCCTCCCAACTACAGTCACCCTGAGCGGAGACGGCTCTGCCGTCGTAGTCGAATGGGTATAACCTCCAATGGTCAAGTCCTTGCAAATGAAATAATTTCAAATATCATAATAAATATTATTAAATATCCTACGCATAACCAAAACCAACTCTTTCTCCTTCAACTTTTCTTTTACGAGGGAGAGGGCGGCACCGAAAAACCTACGGTTTTACGGACGAGACTCGCAGTTTCCTACCTTCTCCCTCGAGCTCCCTCTACCTACCTCGCATTATCAGGGAAGTGATTTTCACATTTCGGCTAAAATTTGGGAACTCGCTACGCTCAGACACCCAAATTTTTTAACGCCTCATGGAAAATCA
>QWCB01008865.1_pt1 | contig 11015 bp, 10 predicted proteins | sample 1972511 | NCBI WGS metagenome assembly QWCB01 (sample SAMN09866719, study PRJNA288562) | Human gut metagenome isolate term5_stool, whole genome shotgun sequencing... | isolation source: gut | host: Homo sapiens | place: USA: California
TTTTTGTTTTTATTTACAACTTATCTGATGTATAAATTTTTAAAATCAATTTCTAAAAAGGCTTTATTTAAGTCATTTTTATATATAAATTTTTCAGTAATTTTTATGTTTATTCTACATATTGCATTGTTATATGATAAATATTCAATTAAAACTAAAGAGCCGGAATTGTGGATTGTATTAGTATGGATAACCGTTTATACAATTTTGCCACTATCTTTTTTACTATCAATACCTTTAAATTTAATAAGCGAATACAGATATTTTAAAAAAGAGTTAAATAAAAATTCAAATAAGATATAAAATTAAAATTCCAAAAGCACTCTTGGAATTTTAATTTATAATTTTTTTTACTTTTTTGCTTGTAAAAATTTAAATTTCATTAATTTTTAAAAACTCATCTATAAATTCAATTTGAGCTAAAACGCTTTTATTTGCTGTTCCACCAAAGCTTTTTCTAGCTTCTTTTGAGTTATGTAAGTCTAAAACTTTTAAAGCCTCTTCATCAAAAATTTCATTAACACTTTGTAATTCTTTAAGCGAAATTTGGCTTAAATCTATTCCTTTGCTTTCAGCCAATGCCACGCATTTACCAGTTATAAAATGAGCTTCTCTAAAAGGAATATTTTTTTTACTTACTAGATAATCAGCCAGATCAGTTGCACTTAAATGTCCCATTTGACAAGCTTTTTCCATATTTTCATTTTTAAATAGAGCAGTTTTTAGCATCTCATTTAATATTATTAGCGATGAAGTAGCTGTTTTTACGCTATCAAAAACTCCTTCTTTGTCTTCTTGCATATCTTTGTTGTATGCTAGTGGTAAAGACTTCATAGTAGTTAAAAGTGATATTAAATTTCCATAAACTCTACCTGTTTTTCCGCGTATTAGCTCAGCTACATCAGGATTTTTCTTTTGTGGCATTATGCTTGAACCTGTCGCAAACTTGTCGCTTATCTCAATAAATTTAAACTCTTGTGAGCTCCATAAAATAAGCTCTTCACAAAGTCTTGAAGTGTGCATAAAAACAACACTTATATTAAATAAAATTTCTAAAGCAAAATCTCTATCACTTACACTATCCATTGCATTTTGTGTTGGAGCAGTAAAATTTAATAATTTTGCTGTAATATTTCTATTGGTTGGATGTGGCGTTCCTGCTAATGCACATGCTCCAAGTGGTAAAAAGTTATTTCTCTCAAAGCTATTTTGAAATCTTTCAAAATCTCTTTTAAACATATTTGCATAAGCTAATAGATGAAATGCAAGGCTAACTGGTTGAGCATGTTGAAGATGAGTAAAGCCAGGCATTAAAATGTTTAAATTTTTTTTAGCAATCTCATTTAATGTTTTTATCAATTTAAGCAATAAATTAGAAATTTCTTTGTTTTTATTTAAGACAAACATCCTAAAATCAAGTGCAACTTGATCATTTCTGCTTCTTGCTGTGTGAAGTTTTCCACCTATTTCTTTGCCGATAATTTCACTTAGTCTTTTTTCAACAGCCATATGGATATCTTCATCTTCTATTTTAAATTCAAATTTGTTATTTTCAATCTCATTTAAAATTTGATTTAATCCATTGCAAATTTTATCTTTTTCATGATTTGTTAAAATGCCACATTCACATAGCATTGTAGCGTGGGCTATTGAGCCGTTAATATCTTCTTTATATAAAGTTTTATCAAAACTAATTGAAGCATTAAAGTCTTCTAAAAGTTTTGAACTTGCCTCTTTAAATCTTCCTTCCCACATTTTTTGCATTTATCTTCTCCTAATTATAAAAAATAAAGCTAAAATTATAACTAAAATAACACCTAAATAAAGTTTATTTATAAAAAAACCACCAGAACTATTTGTGATATAAACAGTTATTTTTTTTCCATTATCTGTTTTTATAGTAAGTTTTGCATTTTTTGAACCACTTAAATTTATATTTATTAAATTTGTATCAAGTGACTCAATAAGTGGCTTTTTCATGAGCCTATATGTTGTTTTGTAGCTTGTAAAAACATCATTACAATCATTAGGCTCAAAAAATATACTATACCATTTATTTGCCTCAACGCCTATTTTATCGCCATCTTTTACAACAAAATATGGAAATTTGGGTGAGGATGTTTTAAAACTCCATTCTAAGTTTTTTTCTTTATTGTCTTGAATGTAGGAAAATAAAACTTTATAATCTTGATTAAACTTAAATACATCTTTTGAAAAAAATGCAAATTGAAATTCATTAAAAATGGAATTTGGATCATTTTGTTTAGTTAAAATTTTACTATTTTTAAGCTCATTTTCGTTTTCAAAAACCTTAAAACTTTTCATTTTTACAGGTTTTCTAAACTCATTAAATTCGATACTTACAGGATTTGCAGTAATTTTACACTCAGGCATTGGATCAGGAGTCTCTCTACTAAAAAATGCTTTTGTTTGGCCGGAGTTTGGAAAATAAACATATTCATTTTTATCAATTCTATTTAAAGAGTTATATTTATCACCAGAAATTGCAACATTTTCATTTTTGCAAACTTTTGTATAAAATTTACCATATCCATCATCAGATTTTGCTTTTTTGCAAAAATCATTTAGTTTTGAATTTCCCATATTATAAACGAAATTTTGAGATTTTTCATCACCAAATTTGGCATATCCAATCTCGTTTATTTTTGTATCTAAAAAACCAAAACGGTGATAAATCGCACTCATTAATCCATCAATTGAGGCAACTTCATCTTCCGCACCAACTGATAAATTTTCACTAATTTGTGTAAAATATCCTACATTAAAAGCTCTATCTTTTGGGGTTTGGCCTGTGAAATTTGGCAAATTTGAAACCTCGTTATGCGAATCGACCTTGTTTGTAAAAGTATATTTTGCATGATTTTGTGCTGAGGTTGTTAAAATATCATTTTTTGAAAGTGTGCTTAGATTTGAGTTGAGCCTTAAAGAATTTAAGTAGCTTAATGCATTATTTGAAATAACTCCACCAGTTGGTTCTAGTGGAGTTTTAAGGTATTTTTTATCATCACATGCACTTAGTAAAAAAAGCAGTGAGAAAGCAATTAAAAGCTTATAAATTTGGTCCAGCTTTTGCAAACTCAACGCCTTCTTTTACATCTTCATATCTTTTAAAATTTTCTATAAATCTTTTTGCTAAATTTAGTTTTAACTCGGCATATCTTTTTTTATCAGCCCAAGCGTTTATTGGATTTAAAAGCTTTGTTTCAACGCCATTAAGTTCTTTTGGAATTAAGATATTAAAAATATCAAAATTTTCAAATTCACATTTATTTATACTTCCATCTAAAATAGCATTTATGCAAGTTCTTGTAGCTTTTATGCTCATTCTTTTGCCAATGCCGTATTCACCGCCACTCCAGCCAGTGTTTACAAGATATACATTAACTTCGTGCTTATCTATTTTTTCACCTAAAAGTCTTGCATAGACTGTTGGGTGAAGTGGTAAAAATGCCTCTCCAAAACAAGCGCTAAATGTTGCAACTGGCTCAGTTATGCCTCTTTCAGTTCCTGCAACTTTTGCAGTATATCCACTTAAGAAATAATACATTGCTTGCTCTTTATTTAGCTTTGCAACAGGTGGTAAAACACCAAATGCATCTGCTGTTAAGAAGATGATATTTTTAGGATGATTTCCTTGTGAGTTTTCTTTTCTATTTTTAATGTGAGTTATTGGATAGCTTACTCTTGTGTTTTCTGTTTTACTGCCATTGCTATAGTCAACTTTCCCGTTTTCATCAGCCACAACGTTTTCTAAGAGTGCATTTCTTTTGATAGCTGCATAAATTTCAGGTTCACTTTTTGGATCTAAATTTATACATTTTGCATAGCACCCACCTTCAAAATTAAATACACCATCATCATCCCAGCCATGCTCATCATCGCCTATTAATTGTCTATTTGAATCAGTTGAAAGAGTTGTTTTTCCAGTTCCGCTAAGTCCAAAAAATAAAGCTGTATCACCATCTTTACCAATATTTGCAGAACAATGCATTGAAAGTTTGCCTTCTAGTGGAAGCCAATAATTCATCATTGAAAAAATTCCTTTTTTCATCTCTCCACCATACCATGTTCCGCCAATTACAGCGATATTTTCCTCAATATTAAAAATGACAAAAACCTCACTATTAAGACCATCTTTTTTATACTCTTCATTAACACATTTGCAAGCGTTATATACTACAAATTCAGGATGAAATTCTTTTAGCTCTGCTTCAGTTGGGCGAATAAACATATTTTTTACAAAATGTGCTTGCCACGCAACTTGAGTTACAAATCTAACATTTTTTCTGCTTGAAATACTTGCACCACAAAACGCATCTTGGATATAAATTTCTGAGTTTGAAAGTTGAGATTTTGCTTTTTTATAAAGCTTATCAAAAAGTTCTTTTGAAATAGGTTTATTGATATTTCCCCAAGCAATATACTTTTGCGATGGGTCTTGCTTCACAAAATACTTATCTTTTGGGCTTCTTCCTGTAAAAATACCTGTATCAACCATAAAAGTTCCATTATCACTTACTCTACCTTCTTTGTTTTTAACTTCATGTTTAAAAAGTTCATCATAGCTAAGATTGTGATATATCTTTTTTATGTTTGTAAGTCCGAGTTTGTCCAAGTCATTTACCATTTTTAATCCTTTTTTAATAAATTTTTTATCTTATTTTAAAAACTTTTGTGAAATTATACCTAAAAATAGTCTTTATAAGGTAAAGCAATACCTTAATTTTATAAAATTTTATGAATTTATAAATATCATTAATAAAATCAAAATAAAATTTAGGTAAATTAAATTTGACTTTTTACTAAAAATATTATAAAATGTGAGTTGAAATTTTCAAAAATAATTTTTTAAGGAGTAATAAATGAAAATATCTTCAATTTTTAAAAGTGTTGCAAAATCAATTGCTGTTTTAGCTTTAGTATTTGGCGTAGGAGCTAATGCTTTAGAAGAAGGAAAAGACTATGTTTTACTTGAAAGAGCTATTCCAAATACTGAAGGAACAGTTATAAAAGCATTTAGTTATGATTGCCCGTTTTGCTATAAGTATGATAAAGCCGTTACAAAACCAGTTATGGAAAAAGTTTCTGATATGAAATTTGTACCTTATCATTTAGCTACAAAAGGAGTTTTTGGTAAATATGGTAGCGAGGTTTTAGCTGTTGCAATCGCAAAAGATAATGCTGATGGAATAAACCTACTAGATGATAAATCAAAATTTAAAAAAGCTAAATTTGCACTTTATAAAGCTTATCACGATAAAAAAGAAAGATGGGGTTTCAAAAGCTGATTATGAGGCTGCTTTAAACACTGATGAAGTTAAAAATATTTTAAATTCATGGGGTATGGATAATGACGGAGATGCTTATATGATAGCTAAAGTTCAAGGTGTTCCTGCGTTTGTTGTAGATGGAAAATATCTTATTAAAACAAGTGCTATTAAGGGCATAGATCAAATGGCTGATATGATCAAAGAACTTCATAATATGAAATAGTAAATAAAATTTAACTTTAAGGATAAAATTAATGGGGTTATGGAAAAATTTTAAAAGCTCGCCAATAAATACAGTAGCAAGATGGCAAGATCAAAGATTTTTATGGCTAGTTATGTTTGTAGCTATGCTTGGTATGGTTTTATTAGCTCACAGCTTTTTTCAAAACTACTTACATATGGCACCTTGTGAACAATGTGTTTATATAAGATTTTCAATGCTTATAATGGCACTTGGTGGATTAATAGCTGCTATAAATCCAAAAAATTTAATTAACAAGTTGATAGGTTATGTTTTTGGATTTTATGGTGCACTTATTGGCATTGGATATAGTGTAAAACTTCGTGCTATTCACAAAGCTGTTCATTCAGATGATCCATTTGCTATGATGGGTATGCAAGGATGCTCAACAGATCCTAGTTTTCCTTTTGGGCTTCCACTTGCAGAGTGGGCACCTGATTGGTTTAAGCCAACTGGGGATTGTGGATATGATGCACCGGTTATTCCAGATGATGTTACATTAAGCTCAATTCAGGAATTTTTTACAAATCTTTATAGTGAGGGTTGGTATCTTATCCCATCTATGAAATTTGCTGATATGGCAACTTGTACATTATTGGCTTATGTTGTTGCATTTGTGCTTTTAGCTGTAATGTTTATTTGCTGGATAATAAACTTATTAAAAGCTAAAAAAGCATAAAATTAAGCGAGTGCATATTAATTGCACTCGCAATTTCTCAATTTTTAATCAAACTAAAAGCTTATTTTTTGTAAAATTACACGTTTAAAGTTTTCTAAGTAGGGGTAATGATCCGAAAAGGCTTTAAATAAAATAAATTTTTAAGGATTATCATATGAAAAAACTATTTTTTCTTATGTTCGCATTAGTTGGCTTTGCTTTTGGAGCTGACAATGAGCTACTTGGCTCATATACAACTATAACTGCTTGCTCAGTTATTGGTGGTTCTATTGTTTTAGGAATTGCTGCATTAGGCGGTGCTTTAGGTATGGGAAATGCTGCTTCTGCAACTATTTCAGGAATAGCAAGAAACCCAAGCGTTTCTAACAAGCTTTCAACTACAATGTATATTTCTTTGGCTATGATAGAAGCTCAAGTTATTTATGCACTTGTAATTTGCTTTATTTTGCTTTTTGCAAACCCATTTGTTACAGACGCACTAAAAGCTGTAGCTAACTAATTTTTTACCCTGATTTTTCAGGGTAACTTCCTTTTATGCGATCATGGTGGAACTGGTAGACACGCTATCTTGAGGGGGTAGTGAGCTACGCTCATGCGAGTTCAAGTCTCGCTGATCGCACCATTAAAGAAACTTTTAGGCAAGGTTCGATATGTTTAAAAATACTTCAAAAAAATCACAAAACGATGAAAATTTAAAATCAAAAATTTTAACCGCAAAGGATATATCTGAAATTCTAGAACGTAAATTTTCAGCAAGCCAGATTAATCAAGTTTTTGTTGATATGAGTCTGGCTGAAAAATATGGTAAAGGCTACAAGATTACCAAAAAAGGTGAAAAATTTGGTGGAATTCAAAAAAACTATATGGGAAATTTCTATGTATGCTGGGATGAAAAAATTTTAAAAAATGAGCTGTTTTTAAAAATGCTAAGAAATGATGAGGGAAAAGATAAAATAACCGATGAAGAAGAGCGAAATTTTAGGGAAAAATTTAAAGCAAAGTATAGAACAAAAAGTGGGCATTTTGTAAGAAGTAGAGCTGAAGTAATTATAGCTGATTGGCTATATAGTGAATTTATCTGTTTTGCTTATGAAAAAATGGTTCCAATAAAAGAGGATATGTATTGTGATTTTTACTTGCCAAAAGAAGATATTTATATTGAGTTTTGGGGATATGAAGAAGATAGTAAATACCTAAATAGAAAAAATAAAAAAATAAAACATTATAAAGAAAATAACTTAAATTTAATAGAAATTGATAATGAGGCTATAAATAATATTGATGATTTTTTGCCAAAAGAGATACTAAATTTTAAAAAATAAGCGACTAATAATATTGATTTAAAGCCTAAATTTAGGCTTTAAATTTTCTAAAACTCATCTTTTGCGTTAAATCCTGCTGAATTATCCCATGCAAGCTTTGCACCTGCAAGCAAATGAAAATGAAGATGCATAACTTCTTGTCCGCCATTTTCACCGCAGTTATTTATAAGCCTATATCCTGTTTTATCAACACCCATTTTTTTAGCAACTTCTTGGATAAATTCAGTCATTTTAACCATAATTTTTGGATCTGTTTCTTGAAAGTTTTTATAACATTTTTTTGGGATTATTAATATATGGATTGGAGCTTTTGGGTTTATATCGTGAAATGCCAAAAATTCATCATTTTCTAAAACTTTATTACTAGGAATTTCTCCATCAACTATTTTTTCAAAAATATTTTTCATGACAATACCTTTTTTGTAAATTTAGGGTATTATAACCAAAATTACGGAATTTAGGAGAAATTTTACTTTTAATTTAAACAAATTTAGATAAAATCTACAGAAATATTTATCACAAGGAATAAAAGTGGATGAAATGATGTCAAAGATTTATTCATCAAAAACGCTTGATGAATTAGATGAGATTAGAGTTAAACTTTTTGGAAAAAAGGGGCTAATTACCGCTGAGTTTTCAAAAATAAAAGATTTAAAAGCGGATGAAAAAAAAGAATTTGCACAAAAACTAAATGAAAAAAAAGAGACTTTAAATAGTGCAATTTTAGAAAAAAAGCATGAACTTGAAAATTTGAAGCTGCAAGAGAGGATGAAAAAAGAAGCTATTGATGTTACGCTTTTTGATGAAGGTCTAAATATCGGAGCCTTACATCCTATAACAATAACAATGGATAAAATAATTGAGTATTTTTTATCTCAAAATTTCAGTATTGAAAATGGACCTTTAATTGAAGATGACTTTCATAATTTTGAAGCTTTAAATTTGCCGAAATACCATCCAGCGCGCGATATGCAAGATACATTTTACACATCGGATAATAATCTTTTAAGAACTCATACAAGTCCGGTTCAAATTAGAACTATGCAAAATGAAAAACCACCTATTAGAATGATAGCACCTGGAGCTGTTTTTAGAAGAGATTTTGATCTTACTCATACACCTATGTTTCATCAAATAGAAGGATTAGTTGTTGAGAAAGGAAATAAAGTAAGCTTTGCAAATTTAAAGTATATTTTAGAAAATTTTTTACGATATATGTTTGGTGATGTAAAAGTAAGGTTTAGACCTAGTTTTTTTCCATTTACTGAGCCATCTGCTGAGGTAGATATAAGTTGTATATTTTGCAAAGGACATGGTTGTAGGGTTTGTTCAAACACAGGCTGGTTAGAGGTTTTAGGTAGTGGTGTGGTAGATCCTAATGTTTTTAAATTTGTTGGATATGAAGATGTAAGTGGATATGCTTTTGGTCTTGGAGTAGAAAGATTTGCCATGCTTTTACACGGTGTGCCTGATTTAAGGTCGTTGTTTGAAGGAGATATTAGATTATTGGAGCAATTTAAATGATAGTAACTAGAAATTGGTTGCAAGAATGGATAGATATTTCACAAATAAATAGTGAAAAATTAGTTAAAATTTTAAATGAAATTGGTTTAGAAGTTGATAGTTATAATGAGATAAGATTGCCACAAAAAGTGGTTATTGGATATGTAAAAAGTAAAAGAGCTCATGAAAACTCTGATAAATTAAATATTTGTGAAGTTGATGTAGGAAGTGAAATTTTACAAATTGTTTGTGGTGCTAAAAATGTAGAAACCGGTCAGTATGTCGCAGTAAGTCTAATTGGAGCGACATTGCCAAATAGCCTTAAGATAAAGCCTGCAAAATTAAGAGGAGTTGATAGTTTTGGTATGATTTGTTCAGCTACAGAACTTGGACTTCCAAAGCTAAATGATGGAATTATGGTTTTAGATAATAGCATAGGTGATGTTGTTATTGGAAGAGAGCTTTGTAAATATCCACTTTTAAATGATGATATTATTGAGATAGGTCTTACACCAAATAGAGGTGATTGTCTTAGTATTTATGGTGTTGCAAGAGATTTAAGTGTTGCTTTAGATATTTCTTTAAAACCACTTTCATATAGTGATCAAGATGGACTTTTAGGCATTGGAAGACTTTTAGGAATTCATTCTAATGAAAAAATAAATAGTTTTTTTGAATATAAAGCTTTCAGCATAGAAAAAGAGTTAAAACTTGATTTAATAAAATCTTTAAGGATAAATTTAGCAGGAATTTCAAAAGGTGGCGTAACTGAAAATTTACTAGCTTATGCAACTTACTCAACCGGAGTTTTACTAAGAGCTTATGATGGGCAAAAGCTTAAAAATAAAGACGATAAGGTTATGCTTGAAATAAGATCTGAAGAATTTGGAAATTCAAGTGTTTATGAAAACGACCAACTTGTTTCTTTGGCAGGAATTTCACAAGATGATAAATTTAAAATAGATGAGAACTCAAAACTAGTGATAATAGAGGCAAACTATACAGATCCAAAAATAATAGCCACAGCAACTAATGAAAATAAAGAGTTAAAAGGTGATGAGCATATCTATAGAGCAGTTAGAGGAAGTGAGCCAAAGCTTAGTGTGGGACTTGAGTATTTATGTAGTATTATCTCAAAAAATGATAGCATAAATTTATATAGTGGCACCCAAAAAGTAAAACCTATAAAAGAACCAAAAACTGTGATTTTCAGTGCTGAACAAATTAACAATATCATAGGAAAAGAAATTTTAAGAAATGATGCAGTTAAAATTCTTAAAAAACTTGGATTTGAAATTGGAATAGAGCAGGATTTAATAAATGCAAAAGTGCCTTTATTCAGACATGATATTGAAAATGTTTATGATATAGCAGAAGAAATAGTTAGAATAGTTGGTATTGATAATATTCCTTCAAAACCACTTATGTTTAATGAACAAAATAGAATAAACAACTATTTTAAAGAGTATAAAAACAAAAAAAATCTAAAAAGAAAAGCTTGCGATAACGGTTTTTTTGAGTGTATTCATTACATTTTTGACAGCGAAGAAGAGCTTTTGAAATTTGGCTTTAAAAAGTGCAAAACACAAATTTTAAATCCTATAACAAGTGATTTAAATATCCTTAGACCAACTTTAATAAATCACTTATTAAAATCAAGCGTAAGAAACTATAAAAACTCTCAAAGATCAATTAAGCTTTTTGAAATAGGAGCTGTTTTTGATGAAAATGCAAAACAAAGTGATAAAGTTGCCTTTTTAATGAGTGGACTCATAAATGAAGCAAGTTTATTAAACACTCAAAAGCCAAAAGAGATAGATTTTGTAACTTTTGCCTCAAAAGTACAAAATGTAATTGGTAAATTTAATTGCAAAGTACCAAATAACGCAATTTCTTATTTAAATAAATTTGAACAAGCTCAAATTATTCAAGATAAAAAAGAAGTTTATTTTTTTGTATCGCATGTTCATTATGACCAT
>QWCB01004841.1_pt1 | contig 11010 bp, 10 predicted proteins | sample 1972511 | NCBI WGS metagenome assembly QWCB01 (sample SAMN09866719, study PRJNA288562) | Human gut metagenome isolate term5_stool, whole genome shotgun sequencing... | isolation source: gut | host: Homo sapiens | place: USA: California
GTAGCTTTTTTTGTATATAATTTAAGCTATGGAAAATTACGATATTTTTAGATTAAACAACTTTTTAATATACAAAAAAACAGGAACAGATGGACTAAGCATCTACGATTGGAACAAAAAGAAATTCGCATTCAAAAACGAAAATAGCGAACAAGAGCTTCTTAAAATTAACGACATATACATCAACGACAGAAACAGTGACATAGAACTTATCGACCTAGTAGAACGTGAACAAGAAAATTCATTTTCTTCAGTTGTGAATTACTACAGCGATATGAGCGAAGTACAACTTCACAAAAAGACGATACTTTATCTCATCAAAGACAGAGATTTTGATATGTTACAAGATTTGTTCGACAAAATCGAAGATGATAAATCATATTCCTATCTATTCGTATACGCAATCAAAAAACTCATACAATATGGGAATAGTCCATCATTATTAAAAGGAAAAATCCAATTAACAGAAGAAAACCAAGAAATAGTCACTACCTTATCCATAAGTATGATATCAGATGCATTGTTAAAATATTTTGATTGTTTCAAGAAATTCTTCATATTCACACCCAATTACGTGTTCACAATAGATGTCAGAACATATATACTTATGAATTACATGACGAAATTCATAGCAAAATGGAGAGAGTTTCTATACAAATACTCAAAAGTCGACGACAAAGAATCCACATTCAAATTAATCAACGATTATGTAATCATGCTTTCACAAAGCTTGGACAATGACAATTACTCAATCGAAATGGAAAAAGAAATAATATCTGAAACCAAGAAATATTTGAACGAAGAAGATTATACAAATGTGTTCAAAAACTTGTCATCAATACACGATTCGTATTATTTTATACTATTCGTAGAAGAACTTATCAAACAAGACAAAGACAAAACATTTGAAAAAGTTTGGGAAATTTATCGAAAGAGATTAAAAAGCACATACAAAGACAAAAAATACATGAATATTGTCATGGAAATCAAATCATTTGAAATTGGAAATGATGATTTGTATCTATATTTGAAGAAAAACATAGAGAAAACATTCAAAAAAAGAACTAAGCTATTAGAAATACTAAAATTCGTGGATACATTAGATTTTAAATAAATACATTAGAGCAATCTTACAGGGACATTTAGAAAAATATGTCCCTGTTTTTATGTCATAATATAATTTCAAAAAAGAATATATTACTATATCACATATTGAAATTTTAAATAAATGAAAACAACTTAGCAAACGTAGAAAATATCCATATTAGATGTTATAAATTGATAATATATCATTAATACATAAGGATATAGATTAAATAGCACACATTTATTAGGAAATTAAATAAGTAAATTCTTGACAATAAAATCTATTAAAGGTAATATTAATTAATAGCAAGACTTTTATTTAAATATTATGAAAACGTTACGCGGCTTAATTATATACATGAAAAAAATATCATTTAAACTAATATCGATAAATCAGAAGTCAAATATCAAATAAATTGTAAATTTTATGTTTTAATATCAAAAGGAGTGAAAATTAACATGAAAAACAATAGGGAAAGAGAACACATTTGTATAAGTTATAAAAAGAAAAAATTAATCAGCTTTATTACTAAAACAATACTTAGTTTAATTTTCTTAACTTTTTGCTCAGGATTTACATATTCAAATAATGTGCAAAAAGTACCTGAATATATACGTGAAATTATTACAACAGGAAATATCAAGTTGGAAGACAAAATTACTGTTGATTTGAAAACTAAAATCTCACAAGAAGAATATGAAAAAACAATAAAAGATGTAGAAAACTTTTTGAAAGAAAATCATATAATTTTTAATAATACATCCAGAAAAGAATTTTCAAAAGAATGCGACAAATTTATTAAAGATAAAAAAGAACATACAATAGTAGATACGATATTAGATTTAAAAGTACTGGCGTCAAGTTTAAAACAAGGACATCTTGGATTTGAGTCAGGATATTTTACTGAAGAATTGCCAGTAGATTTAATTCTGTTAAAAGATGGTTACTACATAAACAAATGCAACAAACAATACAGTAATATCCTAGGAAGCAAACTTTTAGCAATAAATAATACTCCAATTGAAGAGGTAGAAAAGAAAGTATCAAAATATTTTCTAGGTGAAAACAAGAATATATCCAGATTTTTTGCAATTGAAAACATTAGAATAGTCGATAATTTAAGACGCGAAAATATAGTAAGTGGCAATGAAATAACACTTAAATTAGAAAAAAATGGGAAAATATTTTATAAAAATGTAATTCCTCAAAATTTCAGAAAATGGGAATTTGTGAAATTGGACTCTAAAAATACTGATTTTTATTTTATGAATAAAGCTAAGATTGTAAATAGAATGAATAATCAGAATTACGTTAGCATTAAACCACTAGATGCAATAAATCAAACAGAAAAAAACTTTTATTCTGAAATAAAAAACAAAGATTTAATAATTTATTATAATTCATGTCTTGAAAATGCAGAATTTAATATCTTCGATTTTTCGAAAGAGATAAATAAAAAATTATATGAAAGTAAGCCTTCCACAATAGTTGTGGATTTAAGATTCAATGGGGGAGGTAGTACTTACATTTACCCATATATTTTAAAAGAAATGTCATTGTATCAGATAAAAAATCCAAAGACAAAAATTAAAGTATTGATAAGTAATAACTCATATTCTTCAACAGCACCCGCAACTATGCAAACGATGAGAAAAATGGATAATGTTGAAGTAATAGGATCTGATTCAGGATTTACAATTAAAAACACAACAGGTTCTGATAGTATGTTTTATATCAAAAGTCTAAAACTTTATTGTAATTATGGGATAAGAATATTTAAACAAAATTATGAAATGGAAGATGTATTTAATCATAATTACAAAAACTATGATTATGAAGGTGATATGCTTACACCAGATTTTCACGCTGAGCAATCTTTTGCAGATTATATGATAGGAAATGACCCAGCGATGAATTATGCATTGAGAGATGAAGGCGATAGTTCCTTGTTTGATAAAATAAAGGGATTTTTATATTCTAAAAATTAAAAGGTTTTTATTAGGATAATATTAGCTAAATATAAATTTATTTTAATAGGAGGAAATGAATGAAGTTATTACTAGATGGAAGAAATCCCGGAGTAGAAACAAACAATAACGATGCCTGTAGTATTACTGAATCTAATTGTGGTAATATAAGTTGCGATTGTTTCGGGATAAATAGTGAAAATTGCAGGATAAAATTGTTTAATGAGAAAATGAATTTTAAAAATAAAATTATTAACCTATTAGTAGTTATCATATTTATCATGACTACTACTGGTTTTAAATACATAGATAAATTTGATGAAGATACTACACGCATGTATATTTCAAATGAGAATATTAATAAGCTGGAAACTGTAGTCATAAATCCACAAGATAAGATAGATATAGAAGAATATAAAGAAATCATGAAAGAATTCAGAGATTTTATGGTAGAAAACCATATTTTGTTTGATAATATTTCAAGAGAAGAATTTAAACGTGAATGTAATAATATTATCAGGAATGCGAATACTAAATCATTATTAGATATGCAGTATGATATGAAATTACTTATGGCAAAGCTTGGACAAGGACATGCACAAGTTATATCCGATTATGAAAATTCATATTCAAATATTATATTAGAGAAATTTCGTGACGGATATTATGTATTTGCAAGTTCGCGAAATGATATTATCGGAAGTAAAGTATTGGAAATAAATGGAATTAATATAGATGAAGTAATTAAACGAATATCTAACTATGTATCTGGTGAAAATGAATCATTTCGTAATAAAGTAGCATGTCAGAATATAATGATGATGAATTTATTGAGAAAAGAGAATATAACAAAAGACTATAATATAAGGTTAACTCTAAAAAATGACAATAATAAATACAATTACGATATAAAATCAAGTGATTTCCCCAAAATTAAAGTAAACAAAATAGAAATAAATAATAAACAATTCTTTACATTCAATATTGGTGAATTTTATTTTAATAATTTAAAAGATGAATTCAATAAAATCAGACCAATACCAAAAAATAAACCAAAAAATAAGTTATATTACAATGAAATTAAAAATAATAGTCTAATAGTGCATTATGATTCAGCTCTTGAAAATGAAAACAGCAGTATTTATGAGTTAGAAAAAGATTTTAATGAAAAATTGATTAGCAAAAATCCTAAATGTATAGTTATTGATTTAAGGCTAAATGGTGGTGGGTCTGATTATCTTTTCGAGAAGATAATAATGAAAATAATGCAATATCAATCAAAAAATGGAAATGTAAAGATTAAACTTTTAATAGGAAGGAATTCTTATTCTGCAGCAGGTGATAATGCATTAAGCATATTAAAAACATTAGACAATGTAGAAGTTATTGGAGAAAACTCAGGATTTCCTGTGAGAATAGCATCAGGCGCTTTGAATTTATTTTATGTAAAAAGATTTCAAGTATTAGGAACATATTGTTCTAAAGTCTTTAGTAATGATTACATGCTTAGTGATGTATATAACCATAATTATAGGAATTACGATTATATACATAATACAATGACACCAGATTTCCACGCAGAACATTCTTTTGCAGATTACATGATAGGAAATGATCCTGCGATTAATTATGCATTGAGAGATGAAGGGGATAGTTCTTTATATAATAAAATCAAGTCTATTTTTAATTAATAAGACAAAGCAGGTAGTTGGAAAATAACATTAACTAAAAATAAATTTGCCGAAACGGCATAAAATTCAAGGAAAAATATGAAAATTTTAATGGACGGAAGAAGTAATGGTGTAGGAACAAATAGTAGTAGTCCTTGTTCAACAGTTAATGGTATTTCTTGTCTAGTCAAAAAAATATTATCTTTGTGGAAACATAATACTTAATTGCGTTTGTCTGGAGGAAAATTTTTATTATGGAATTGAAGGTATCAAAAATAAATACAAGTAAAAAAATGTATTTAAAGCTTGTTTTAAGTATAATTTTTATCTTACTTACTTCAGGTTTTAATTATGACACTAGTGTGCAAAAAATTCCATCTTATATGCTAGATAAGATGTATTCAATAGATGGAGAATATGGTGAAACTGAGGATATCAATCTTAAAGATGAAATATCCCAAGAAGAATATAAAAAAACCATAGAAGGAATCGAAAAATTTGTGTTAGATAATCACATATTATTTGATAGCATTTCTAGGCAAGATTTTTCGAAAGAATGTAAAAAAACAATCCAAAACGAGAAAGCTCATACAATTATTGATACGCAAATGGAATGTAAAAGACTGATATCTAGTCTGAGACAAGGACATTTTGGAATAAGAAATGATTATTATACTGAAATTTTGCCAATAAGATTTATGAAATTCAAAGATGGATATTACATATACTATTCTGAAAATAATAAAGAGATAGCAGCAGCTAAAATTTTAGATATTAATGGAGTACCTATAAAAAAAGTAATAGAAAAAGTTTCAAAGTATTTTTATGGAGAAAATAAAATCTTCACTGAAACAAACTCAATTCGAGGGATAATGCATTATGATTTTCTAAAAAAAGGAAACATAGTAAATGGTGAAAGAGTCCAATTTAAATTAGAAAAAAATGGCAAAATATATTATAAAGAAATCACACCAATAAAAACTGGAAAGTGGAAGTTTAAGAAAATAAAATCAGATTTTAATGAGATATATAAGGATACAGGGTTTGAAAATATTCATGAAGTCAAGAAATTAAGTAATATTACTATTAATCCATTAGATAAGATATATATAAGAGAAAAACTGTTTTATCTTCAAAATAAAAATGATAGTTTGATAATACATTTTAATTCTTGCACTGAAAATGATCAATACAGTATAAATAAATTTGTAAAAGAGTTAAATGATAATTTAAAAACTAATAAACCTTCGAAAATCATTATAGATGTAAGATTTAATACTGGAGGACACTCTTATGTTTTTAGTCCTATATTAAAAGAAATTATATTATATAAACTACAAAATCCAAGAGCAAAAATCAAATTATTGATTGGTAATTTGACATATTCTGCTGGAGGAGAAGCTTGCATCAATACGATGAGAAACCTAGATAATTTAGAAATAATAGGAACTGATTCAAGCAGTACAATAAATAATACATTTGGAATAAATAATGTGTTTTATATAAGTAGCATTAAAAGCATGTGTAGTTACGGTGATACTTTAATCAGAACTGATTATACCATAGAAGATATATACAATAATAATTATAAAAACTATGACTTTACTGAGAACATGCTTACACCGGATTTTCATGCAGAACAATCCTACGCAGATTACATGATAGGAAATGATTCAGCGATGAATTATGCATTGAGAGATGAAGGAGACAATTCGTTATTTAATAAGCTCAAGTCTATTATTGATTAATAAATTAAAAAAGGTAGTTGGAAAACAATATTCTCTAAAAATAAATTTGGCGAAACGGGATAAAATTCAAGGAGGAAAATATGATATCATTTATGGACGAAATAAATAATGGTGTAGGAACAATTGGAAGTGAAATTTGTAGCATTAGCAAAGTTTCTTGTTGGAATAACAAATGCAACTGTTATGGAACTTCAGTATGTGTTCCAGAATTATAACAAAGGTGATGGATATGTTGCAAAGACAGACGTTAAGTAAAATGATAAAGTTAGCAGTGGTTATGATTTTTTTTATAACAACTACTAGTTTTGTTAAGCAGGACGAAATGGTAAAAATTAGCCAACAAGACTTAATTGATTTACGCAGCACTAATAATATTGAAGAATATGATTCTAGTGTAATTAAAGTTAATGATCCAATTAGTTCAGAAAAGTATAAGAATCAGGTAAGATGTATAAGAGATTTTATGATTGATAATCATGTTTATTATGAAGCACAAAACATTGATGAAATTACAAATTCGTATAATAAACTATTAAATGATTCACAAAATAAAACTGTTCTGGATCTAAATCTTGAATTAATGAAAGTAATCTCAAAATATAAACAAGGGCATGTTTCTTTAAATACAGTACATAATGTACGACCATCAGTTGTTATTCAAGAAATTAATGGAAAATATTACATAATTGCTAGTGTAAATCAATATAAGAACTTAATAGGGGCAGAAGCCATAAGTATAAATAACATTAAAATTAAAGATGTTTTAGACAGATTAGAAGATTATGCTATTGGTGAAAATGAAAGTTTTAGAAATTGTACTAAAAATTCACTCTTGAATTATCATGAAATATTGAAAAAAGAAAATGTGATGACAGAAACGAAAAATATTTACGAATTAAAAACTGGAGGAAAAATCATAAAATTAGACATACCATTTGAGAAATCAAAAGATTTTATAGTTAGTAAATTAAAGATTAATGGAAGAAAAACTGACCTAATAAAGGTTAATCAGAAAAATGAAAAAAATGAAGAATATATTACTATCAAACCTCTAACATTATCAGTAGATGAAAATAAGCTACATTATATTGAAACAAAAGGTGACAATTTAATTCTTAGATATAATTCCTGCACAGAAAATGATAATTATAAGATTGAAAAATTCACCAAGGATGTCTGCAACAAATTAGATAGTAACAAATTTTCAAATATAATAATAGATTTAAGATATAACTCTGGAGGAAACTCCTTATATATCTACAATATTTTTAGTAAGATGATGGCATATCAAGGGGCAAATCCAAAAACTAAAATAAAAGTTCTAATAAGTGATGGAACTTACTCTGCTGCAGGAGATTGCGCTTTGCTATTTGTAAAGAATTTTCATAATGTTGAAGTAATTGGTACAGATAGTGGATTTCCAGTATTAACATCTGCTGGAGATGTGGAATATGCATATACAAGAGATACTTATACTGGAATAAATTACTGCACAACTGTTTTTAGACAACACTATGAAAATGTAGATTCGTATTTGTTTAATTATATGAACTTTGATTTTGACAGGAATACAATGACACCAGACTTCCACGCAGAAAAGTCTTTTGCTGATTATATGATAGGAAATGACCCTGCTATGAATTATGCACTTAGGGATGAGAGAGACAATTCTTTGATTGATAGAATAAAAAATTTGAAAAGATAATATCAGGAAATATTGAAAGGAGTATTTTATGAAAATCATTACAGAAAAGGGATACAAATCAAAAATGGTAAATAAGATCAAAAAAATGAGCACTGCTATAATCATAGTTATAGCAGTAGCTTTTTCTAATATTTCATATTCTGACAATGAACTTGATAATATAGAGGTGCTTACATTCTCTGTAGATAGCATGTATGATAAGGGAAACTTGGACACAAACAAGGAAAAACACAAAAAGCTTGGAGAGATTGAATTAAATAGAGTTTTATCAAAAGAAGATTACATAAAAGATGTTAATAATTTTAAAAGCTTTTATATTCATGAACAAGGCTATCTTGGAGGATACACAAAAGAACAACTAGATTCGGATATTGATAAATTACTACAAAATCCAACAGGAAATACAGTTGGAGATTTGAATTTACAGCTTAGTAAAATAATATCTAACATGAACGATAGACACACAACTGCTATGTGGCATTTGGGGACAGAGCAATTCCCGTTCATAATAAAAATAATTGGCGACGAATTCTACATCATAAATACAACGGAAAAATGCAAGGACTTATTGTATTCTAAAATCGTAAGCATTGAAGGTGTAAAATCATCTGAAATATTGAAAATAGTGTGCAAATACATTTCTGCAGAGAATGAAATTGGAAAGAAAAATATTTTACATTATGGTTACATGTTATACACAGATTTACTTAAAAAAGAAAATATAATAAAAGGAGATAAAGTACATTTACAAATTTTGCAAAATGGAAAAATCGTTGATAAAATTGTAGACACCATTAAAACTGATAGTATTGGAATATACAAAAATTATTACGATGATGAAAGCTACAATCAAATAATGTTTGATACTAGTGAATTAAAATGGGATGCATATACAAATTGGGGAAAAGAACGATTCACAGAAAATAAACCATTTTACTTCTATAAATCAAACAGAAATTTAGTAATTAAATATAATGATTCTTACGATATCAATAAAGATAACGTATTAAAAGATATGATAACTAAAATGCAAAATGAAATACAAGCAAAAGATATTGACAACATCATATTAGACATCAGATATAATGGTGGTGGAAAGCAATATCAATTATTAAATCCAAAAATCAATATTAAAGTGTTAACCAGTGAGGAAACTTTTTCAGCAGCTACAAAAATGATAGATAGTGTAAAAAGGAACTTAGAAAATGTAAAATTAATTGGAAAAAATACTGCGGGAGCTTCCAATTTTGCTAATTATGCAGGAAACCTCATCTTTCTTGGGAAGAGTAAACTATTCATACATACATCGGATAGAATGATAAGATATGATTATACTTACAAAGATGTTATACACTCTTCGAATTTAAACAAAGGCGATGGATCAACGTGGTATCCTGATATGTTTATTGAAAACCAAATCCAAGATTACGCAGTTGGAAATGACAAGGTTATGAATTATGTGCTGAAAGATGAAGGAAACAATTCCTTGTTGCATAGAATAAAGGGAATATTTAATTAGATTTTTCTAGAAAATATGAGAAGCAACAAAGACCACATGAATTGAAATTCAATTTTGTGGTCTTTTTGCTTGTAGATAATTATTTTTGAATTATTAATTTATCAACTGGTCTGTCAAACTCTTCGGGGTGCAAATCATCTACTAATTGAAAATCGTAGACGATGGACACTTTATACGAATCTTCGCCGATTTTGTCGATGAATCTGTCGTAGAATCCTCCACCGTAGCCGATTCTGTATTTGTTTTTGTCGAAGCATAATCCAGGTACTAGCATGAAATCAAATTTAACGTCTGATTCAACTGGATTTTTGGGTTCTAAGATTCCGTAAGCTCCAGGAGCCAAATCATCCATGCTTTTGATTTCTACGGCAATCATATGTCCTTTTGATTTTACGTAAGGGACGTATACTTTTTTTTCTTGATTCAACAAATCTTTGATGAGCTTGTGAGTGTTAAACTCAGATCCAAAGCTTACGTACACAAAAAAGCTTTCGGAGTTTTTGAATTCTTCTAAGTTTTCCAATTCTTTTAAGAGTTCATCGTCGACTTTTTGTTTGTCGGAGATGGAGTCTCTTTGTTGTAACATTTGTTTTCTAATTTCTTTTTTGTTCATTTTCATCACCTTAAAATATATATACCCTAAAAAGATTTAAATATCCAGTTGTTTAAAAATTTAAAAATACTGTGATATAATAAGGGTTGTGAGGTGAAAAATGTTAGAATTCGTTCATGTCGATAAGACATATAAAAATAAAGTGTGCGCACTAAACGATTGCAATTTTAAAATAGAACAAGGTGAATTTGTTTTTTTGATTGGACCAAGTGGTGCGGGATAACCAGGTTAAAAGCTAGAAAAGTTCCTAAATTAAGACAAAGTATAGGAATGGTGTTTCAAGATTTTAAATTATTGGAGAATAAAACTGTGTACCAAAACATAAAATACGTTATGCAAATTTTGGGAAAGAGTTCTTCAGAGATAAAATCGACGATTGATACTGTGCTTGATTTGGTAAATTTGAAGGATAAAAAGAATGCATATCCACACGAATTATCCGGTGGAGAAATGCAAAGAGTGTGCATTGCACGTTCGATGGTTAATAAACCAAAACTACTTATTGCAGACGAACCTACGGGGAATTTGGATCCAGTGACTAGCATGGACATTGCCAATGCGTTGGTTAGAATTAATGAACGTGGTACGACTGTTATGATGATAACTCACGAGAAAGATATTGTTAACAAATTACAAAAAAGAGTAATTCAATTGGACAAGGGTATTATTGTTAGAGATGAAGAAGGTGGAATGTATGAGAA
>QWCB01003870.1_pt1 | contig 11007 bp, 9 predicted proteins | sample 1972511 | NCBI WGS metagenome assembly QWCB01 (sample SAMN09866719, study PRJNA288562) | Human gut metagenome isolate term5_stool, whole genome shotgun sequencing... | isolation source: gut | host: Homo sapiens | place: USA: California
AGCGAACAGATCCAGCACCTGCTGTACCTGCTGCTGACTTTCAACAGAAAAATAAAAATGTGCATAGGCGGTGCGCATTTCTCGCATACGGTCGCCCATATAAAGCGGTACGCCGTTGAGCAGTTGGGTGCAGCCGTAGGAATTGCACACCACGGGGAAGGTGCAGCCCTTGCGGTCGGTCAGCCGGCCTTGCTTTTGGCAGGCGGCGCAGCCGATGTGTGCTTGCACCGGACAGTTGCGGGTGAGCATTAAGGGCAGATGACCGTACACCAGTGCGCCCACATCGTTGCCGTTTGCCGCCAGGCGGTTTACATCCTCTTGTCGCAGCTCAAAGCTGGCCAGTGGGTGGGGCAGCAGATGCGCGGTGCGGCTGTTAAACACATTCAGTCCAAAGTCGCCGTAAGGCTCCAATCCCGCCGCCCGGGCGATCTGTACCGCGCCCAGGTCCGGGCACAGGGCGTTTTTTACGCCTGCCGCTTTCAGTATTGCCAATTCCTGGCAGATTTTATTCTCTATGCCAAAGACGCCCCGGGGCAGTTCCACGCCGGCGTTGTGTGCCAGCAGGGTGTTTGCCGGTGTGCCTAAGGGCAGAAAGATCCGCCGAAAGGAGTGGTTCTCCGGAATTTGCGCCGCGTTTGCAAAGCGGGCGGTGTAGTAGGGCTTGCCTGCCGTGCCGCCGGCGGGCAGAGGCGGTAAAGACCGCCGCTCCACCGGTGCAGGCGGTGCGGCTTCCAAACGGTCTGCAATCTCTCGCCGCAGGGCATTCACGGCCGCTGCCGGTAAAAACAGGCCGTCGTCTATCTCTATGTCTATCTTTTTTACATAATAAGGGGTGCCGCCCCATTTGCCCAGCCGTTGCGCCAGGCTTTCCGCCGTTAGGGCAGCGTTGCGGGCAGGCTGGGGCACATCGCCGTCGGCCGTTACCGTGCGACCGTCTTCTAAAGTGGCACGCAGGGTCACCGGTTCCCCGGCGCGGCAGGTGGCTTGCAGGTTCAATCCCAGCAGGGGCTGCTCTTTTTCATAAGTGTGCGCTAAATCTCGCAGCACATCCTTGGCTGCCGTTACATCCGCCTTGCTGCGCACGCCGAACATGGCGCTGCCTCGCTGACCGGTAAAATAGCCGTCGGTAAACCCGCTGCGGGAGAATACGCTTTGCAGCTGCGCCTCGTCCGCCGGGTCCAGAACACCGGCAATAGCGTGCTTTACCGCCGTTACGGCGGCAGCCACATATTCCGGCCGTTTCATACGGCCCTCAATTTTTAAGGACAGCACACCCAGATCACCGATTTTTTTCAAGTGGCGCACCAGGCTTAGATCCTTCAAGCTCAAATCGCAGCTGCCGCTGGCGTCTGCGGAGAAGGGCAGGCGGCAAGGTTGGGCGCAAAGGCCCCGGTTGCCGCTGCGGGCACCCAGTACAGAGGATAAATAGCACTGCCCGCTGACGCACATACAAAGCGCGCCGTGCACAAACAGTTCCAGCTCCATTTGGGTGCTGCGGCGAATCTCCTCGATCTCGGCGGCAGTCATCTCTCTGGGGATGACCGCTCGGCGAAAGCCCATTTTCTCCAGCGCTTGAAACCCGGCAGGCGTGGTAACGCTGCACTGGGTGGAGGCGTGCAGATGCACACCCGGGTACACAGCTGCCAGCGCGGCAGCCAGTCCCAGATCTTGCACGATAAAAGCGTCTACCCCGGCGTCCAGCGCGTTACCGGCAGCCGCAACGGCACCGGGCAGCTCGCTGTCGCTGACCAGGGTATTTAGAGTCATATAAACTTTTACGCCGCGGGTGTGGCAATACTGTACGGCCGCTTGCAGCTCCTGGGGCGAAAAATTGCCGGCGCCCCGCCGGGCGTTAAAGGTCTGCCCTCCCAGGTAGACCGCATGGGCGCCACAGCGAACACCGGCAATTAACGACTCCATGCTGCCTGCCGGAGCCAAAATCTCAAATTGCATATTTACTTATTCTCTGCAATGCGCTCACGCAGGGAGCTGATCTCCCGGTTGAGCCGCTCAATCTCACGGCGCGCCACATCCACTTCCATCCGGGCGCGGGCGCTGTCTTCCAAATAATCCTTGATCTGGGCACGCAGATTGTCGGAGGAAGCGGTGGATTTTTTGCAGGTGTCTGCCTTGTCCAGCGCAGTGAGCACCGCCGCTTGGGTCACGGAAAGACTGGGGTTCTCATTGATAATGCTGCGCATTTCCTTGTCCAGTTCCTCGGCCAACTCCTCCACATACTCCGGTGCGTCATCGGTGAGCACCGTGTAGGCGGAACCGCCGATCTTTAAGTGTACTCTGTTTTTTGCCATTGCCATCACCATTGCCCTTTCGGCTCTATCTAAAGTTACAGTCGCGGCGCCGCAGCCCCGCAAGGGAACTACGCACCTATCGACAAAATATCCTACTTTTAGTATAGCAAGGAAAGAAAGGCTTGTCAATCCAAATTCCCGCCCGCCGGGCGGAAAATCCTTACAGGTTTCAAAGTGTAACGATTTATTCACAAAAAGCCGTAAAATCGTTCAAAAATGATCTCTATACTGTAAATCGTAAGGCGAGAGCCTTATGGGAAAACTTTTTCCATCTTTTTCTATCATATATCCTCTATAACGGAAAGGGCCGCAGTGTTATGCTGCGGCTCTTTTCGTTTTTTATCGTGTTGTGTATCGTAAGCTGCGGGCTTATTTCTTTTGTCTCCCGGTCTTTGTCTTTGCTTTGGGCGCGGGGTCCTTCATGTCCGGCAACGCACCGCCGGCCACCGCCCAAAAGTACAGGCTGGCCACGCTGCAATAGGGACTGAGACTGCGACGGTACTTCTCAAACAATTTGCGGTCGATTTTGCGATGATGGTATACCATGCGCATGCCACGATGAATCGCCAGATCGCCGTAGCTAAGTATGTTGGGTCGCTGCATACAAAACAGCAGAATCATTTCCGCTGTCCACACCCCAATGCCGTTTAAGGACGAAAGCGCTTTTATAGCCTCATCGTCCGGCATGGACCAAACGGCCTCTATATCAAAGCTGCCGTCCAGCACCTTTTGGGCAAAATCGGTGATGTACTCCGCCTTTTTGCCGGATATGCCCAGCGCCTGTAATCCCTCCACGCCGGCGCCCAGCACCGTCTTCGCATGCACGGTGCCCAGTGCGTCGCACATACGCTGCCAAATGGTGGCCTGGGCCTTGGTGGAGATTTGCTGGCCGATGATGTGGTGCACCACTGCGGAGAACAGGTCCGTGTCCACTGTGCGGCGCACCGGTCCTATGCGGTCGATCACCTCTGCCAGGCGCTTGTCCTTTTGCCGCAGAAAATCAAGTTCTTTTTCGCCGTAAGTAAAATACATGGTTTTTCTCCGATTACGTTTGATTTTTTTCTGTGCTTGTATAAGTTCTTTCTTTTTTGCATCGCATCTTTTCCAATTTTTTACTTTTCCTTGCCTTGAACTGATTTTTAGCAAGATATACTGAGGGCAGAAAGGAAGTGACTCTATGCTCTGTTCTTTATGGACCCGGGGGTGTTCTGTGTTGCTGATCGGCGCTTTTTTATTGGGAAATGGGCTGCCTTGGCAGCGCGCGGCAGATGATCCGTATGCTTTTGTGCCGGAGCCGGAGAACACGGTACAGATTGCCTGCGTGGGCAACAGCGATTTGTATTCCGGCTTTGTGCCGCCTGTACTGTGGGGAAATCAAGGGTATAGCGCCACTGTGTACGCCTCTGCCCGTCAGTCGCTGACCAAATCTTACGCCCTGCTGGAGCGTGTGTTTGCCACCCAGTCTCCGGAGCTGGTGGTGCTGGAAACGGATATGCTCTATGACCACAATCCGCAGGAAAGAGAAACGCCCCGGGTGCTGGCCCGCCAAACGAGGGCGAAGCACCTGGGACAGGATATGCGCAATTTAGCCTCTGTGTTTCGGCAGACTGGTGCACAAGTGACGCCCGGCGATTTTCCCTCTATTCGTCGCACCCACGGCTACCGCTACAGTACCAAGGTTACCCGGCTGGCAATGCCGGACTATATGGCAGACACCGGGGAACGGGAGCAGATCCGTGCGGAAAACCGAAAAGCAGCGGATCGGATTTTGCAGCTTTGCCGGGAAAACGGCGCACAGCTGTTGCTGGTGGAGCTGCCCACCGTAACTTCCTGGAATGCAGCCCGCCATCGAGGTGTGGCGGAATTTGCAGCCGCTCGAGAATTGGAATTTCTGGATTTGAACCTGCTGTACGATCAAATGGGATTGGACGGCGCCGTCGCTTTTCGGGACGCAGGCAATCACCTGAATGTAATCGGTGCTACCGCCGTTACCGCCTATCTGGGGCGGTATATTGCCCGCCAGTACCGTCTGCCGGATCTGCGCGGCAATTCCCGCTATGCCAACCGTCAAGAGGAATGGGTATGCTACCGCCGGTTTGTAAACGGAAATGTATAAAACAGCGGAGCGATGGAGGTATGGAACCGTATAATTGCTTTTTTGCCAAAAAAAGGCGGGAGCAGTCCCTTGTGATCGACGGTACTTGGCTTTACAATCGAATGTTTGCGTAGACCCCGTAGTGGTCGGACACATAGCCGCCGCTCAGGTCGTTTAAGACGGTATAATCGCTGCCGGTGCCGCTGGTGAAGACAAAGTCGATGGGTTCATTGCCGGTATCGCAGTAGCCCCACTCCTGGTAGGTCGTGGTTTTCTTGGCAGGGTCGGTGCAGTCTTGCAGTCGGGCGGCGATTCGACGGTAGGCCTCGTCCTCTTGCGTTTCGTTAAAATCACCGGTGAGCACCACGCCGGCATCTTTGCCGTACTTGGCCTGCAAGGCGGTTAGGTGTTCGATGATTACCTCGGCGCCAAAGTCCGCTGCCTGCTGGGAGGCGTTATCCAGGTGGGTGTTGAGAAACAGCAGCCGCTTGCCGGTGGTGCGGTCTTGCAGCACCACATAGCTGCAAATGCGGTAGCAGCCGGCTTGGCCGGGCTGTCCGTTTTCGTCCGTGTAGGTGTAGCGGCTGGCTTTATTCGGCGTTTCACTGAGCCAAAAGGTGTTCTTCTCTAAAGCGGTGTACTTGGTTTTATTCCAAAAGACCGGGTTCATCTCGCTGTTCCAGTCCGTAGCATCGCCGCCCCGCTGCACGCCGTAGGCATCGTAGTCCGGCAGGGTGGTTTGCAGCGCTTTGTACCAGTAGATGTTCATTTCCTGGGTGCCAATCAGGTCCGGCTTGCATTGGTTCATATAGGCGGCAAAGCGCGCGCAGCGGGTCATACTGTCCGTATCGTCAAAGCGGTTGCCAAACACACTGGCCACATTAAAAGTGACCGTCCGCACATCATCGGTCTCACTGCCGGGCGCGGTGTATTGGGCCGGTTGCGCCTTATAAAGGAAACAAAGGGAAAGCACAATGGGCACCGCCAGCAGGGCTGTTACGCCTGCGGCAGCCGGGCGTATTTTTTTGCCGCTGACTTTGGTGTGCAGCAGAAATTGCAGCAGGTAAATGCCAAAGGTCACCGCCAATCCGACCTTGGCCCGGGCGCCGAACCCAATGGCTAAAAAAGCCGTCAGTGCAAAGACGGCAGCGTTTATCCCAAAGGCGGTCATATTCCGCCGATCGCCGCCCTTGGCCGCGGTGAACAGGGAACAGATCAGTTCCGCGATTCCCAGCACCAGCGCACAGAAAACGGCTGCTACCGCAAAGCCGTAGCCTTTATCGGTTATCATGGGTCGCAGGTCCGCACCGTGGTTGGACAGGCAGAGAATAATGGTGATCAGCGATACATTCTTGTGCCCGGCGTAGAACATAGGCAGGCACAGCGTGCCCAGGGGTGCCAGCAGCGCCAGCTGGCGCAGAATGTGCCAAGGGGTCTGCATGGTAGAATTTTTCAGTCGGTGCCAAAAGCCGGCTTGTTTGCCGGGTGTGGATGTGGTACGCATGATTTCACCTTCCATAATATATGTTTATATTTTGTGCAGCGGGTTTGTGGCAAGCCAATACGGATGCGTTGGCAGGCAGATGGTATCCGCCCCCGCTGTACAGGCGGAGAGAAATTTGCTCACCCCACCATAGCGCCGATTTGCCAAAATCGGGCACACCATCCTACCTTGATTATATAAGAAGTTCAGCCGGGTGTCAACGGATAGAAAAATAAAAGGCCACGCCGGTTCGTACGGCGTAGCCAAATATGGACTTCTTGTTTTTAGAATTCCAGGCGCAGCTGGGGGTCCAGCCAACTGATTTGGGTGGCTTGGTGGATGGTGTCACCGGGCAGGCTGCCGCCCGGCAAAAGGGTTGCTATTCGTTTGAGTAGTCACTGGCTGTAAAACGCAAAAGCGTTCTACGGCTTTTTGGTACGCTGGAAGGGATTCCTAAAATTGCGCAGTCGCTACGAAACAGCCCCCCGGACTGTTTCTTCCAAATTTGTTGCTCGCGGTGCTCGCCAAATTTGGAGCCTCCGCGTCGTCACAAGTTCCATATCGCTCCAAACCACTTTTGTTTGTACATAAGGCAAAAGTGATTTGTCACTCATTCCACTGCTCCTCCGCTCAAAAACGGTCGTACGGTAGTGCGTCCGTTTTTGTATACGGTGTGCTGCGCACACCCTCTCAGGGTTCGAATCCATTGTGTATGGCATAAAAATAACAGGTAGATATCAAAAGATATCTACCTGTTATTGGTACGCTGGAAGGGATTCGAACCCCCGACCTTCTGGTTCGTAGCCAGACACTCTATCCAACTGAGCTACCAGCGCATATGCAAAAGCACTACTGCGCTTTTGCTCAAATAATATAGCACATCGCATTGCAAAATGCAAGCCTTTTAGGTGATATTTTTTAAATAATCTTCTAAAAGGTCGGCGGCCAGGGCGCATAATTCGGCGCAGGGACGCTTTTTGTAGTAGCCATCCGTGCGGGGTTCCGCCTGGGGCGTGGGTTTCACATTCGGGTCCAGTCCCAGGAGCACCCGGCACACCAGGGAGCCGGTCTCCGCCTGAAAGCCCTTTGCCACCTGCTGCACCATGGCGTAGACCTCGCTTTTCGGCCGATCACCGTAGAGGGCAGACAGTACAAAAGTCACGCCGGAGATGGTGCCGCACACTTCACGCATACGACCCATACCGCCGCCAAAGCCTATGGTGAGCCGGGCGATGGTGTCCGGGTCCATACCTATCTTATCTTGGAACGCCAAAGCCACTGCTTGGCTGCAATTATAGCCGGACTTGAAGTTTTGCCGAGCCAGATCGCCTTTGGTCATCAGTCCGTACCTCCGGGCATGACCTCCGGCGCCGTTTCCACAAACTTGGCGGAGATGGTCATATCCTTGCTGCCTACGGTAAAGGAATAAGTGGAGTCGGTGGATTGCAGTTCGCCGTTCATATACCAGCCGTCAAAGTCATAGCCGTCTCTGGGGGTGGCGGTGAGGGTCACATTGTCGCCCTCCTCGTATTTGCCGCTTCCGGTGACGCTGCCGCCGCCCTGGGTGCGTACATTTACCCGCACGCTGCTGTCTTGGGTAGTGGTCGTCTGTTTTTTGGTGGTGGTCTCTTTCTTCGTGGTGGTCTCCGTGGGCTTCTCGGTGGTGGTTTCCGCCGGCTTCTCGGTGACATAATTGTTATTGGTATAGTCCCGGTCGTCGCTAACAGGGACAGAGACGGAGGTGTCCGGCGCCGTGGTGGTTTCCTTGTCGTGATGGCCGGAGGCCACGGCGATGATGATACCCACCACCACGGCAATGAGCACCACGCACAGCACGATAATGATGATCATGCTCTGCTTATTCTTTTGCTGCAACTTTTTATCTTCCTCCGGGTTCGGCCGGGGGGCAGGTGCAGGTGCGCCGCCGGGTGTTGTGCCGGCAGGCTGCTGATCTGCTTGCGCGCTCAGCTCATTTTCATCATATAGGGGGGAACCGCATACTTCGCAGATATAGCGGCTGTCGTCGTTTTCCGCTCCGCAATTTTTACATCTCATATCTGAAACCTCGCTTGTTGATTTTCGCTTGATGAACAGGGGCGAAAAATGCCCCCATCTACACAAAAGTATAGCACACTGCCGTGCAAATCGCAATAAATATGTTAAAAATACAGGCGATATGAAAAATTAAACACTAATTTTGTAAATGGGGCTTGACTTTTTGGTAAATTTAATATAAATTTTATATGTACGTTTTTGTAAAACGGATTTCGACTTTTGAAAGGGGAAACTATACGTATGAAGAAATACGCATTCAAGGGCCTCGGTTTGGTGCTTGCAGTTGCACTGATCGTTGGCTGCTTTGCCGGTTGTGCAAAGATCAACTATGTAACCGACGGCGCGATCCAGGCAATCAATGAGGTGAAGGACGGCAGTTGGAAGACCAAGGGTCAGAAAGACGCTGCTACCAGTGAAGCGGATTATGATAAGCCCGTTATTGAGGAATTCAAGGCCGGTACTTACGGCGGCGTTGAGTTTAAGGATGTGGCCGCTGTTGCCGATTATTACAAGCAGGCTTACGACTACACCAAGACCTTGACCGCCCAGTATAAGGACGATAAAGGCCAGACGCAGACCTACTACAAGATGCTTTGCGAAGAGGATCTGGATGTACATGACATTGCCATTGACGGCAGCGTGAATAAGACCATCAATAACATGGTTCCCGGTATCGTAAAGCCCATTTACAAGCCCGGTTTGAACGGTCTGGTTCCCTCCACCAACAGAGATCCTAAGCTGGATACGGACGAGTGGGACGGCAAGGGCGAGTCCCTGCAGACCAGCCGCCTGGTGGCTGATGATCTGGTGACTGCCAATGTGAAGGACAATGGCGACGGCACCATCACCCTGCAGATGCAGCCCAAGTATGTAAACATGAGTGCACCCGGTAAGGACGCACAGGGTCATATGTTCCAGTCTTTGGGCGCCATTGATTCCACCGTGGACAGCATCACCGTACTGTCTTGGTCCGAGGGCACTACTGCCGATAACTGCAAGGTGCATTACTACGGCGGTACCGCTACCGTGACCATCGACACCAAGACCAAGGAGATCACCAAGGCCGATTATGTGATGGAAGCTCACGTGGTTGTATCTCACGCTTGCATCGCTGTAATCCGTGATAAGAACGCCACCGTAGATTGTACCATGAAGTGGTCTGCACCTGCCAGCGAAAAGTACATGCAGGAAAAAAAGGGTGTTACCAGGGCGTAAACACCTGTTCCGATTTTACAAAAAGCAAAGGAATTCCGCACCTCCGGGTGCGGAATTTTTTGTTTTCGGGGCGGCATAAACATAGGCCGATCGTCACGGCGTGTGGGTTGGGATAAATTCACTGCGGATTTATGTTGCTTTGACGGCGGTTATCCTGTATAATGAAGTGGAACGCACCCTCAGGGGCGTATCCCTTATATTAAGGAGAATAGAATGAGCGAAAGAATACCAAATTATAATTATGATGCAGACGAGGTACTGAATGATTTTAAGTCCAAGTTTGCCTGGCCCAAGCGAGATGAAGTGCAGGCGGTGGTCAAACCGGGCAAAATGCCCTTGCGGCTGCTGCTGTGCGCCCTGATCACTGCGGTGGTGGGCGGCATTGCCTATTATATGATGCTGCCGGCACTGAATGTGCACGACACCCAGTTGTATCTGTTTTTGATCTTGTTGGTGGTGGTATTTGCCGGGTCCTTTTCCTGGTGTGCCGGGCCAACAAGAAGGCGGAGCGTCTGGAATATGTGAAGAAAAAGACCCTGATACCGGTGGTCATTGTGGCGGTGATCGCTGTGGTGATGCTGGTGGGTTTCCTGGTAGGTGCCACCATCTTCCGTGCTTCCGCTTACAGCGATCTAATGACGGTGCAGAACAGCGACTTTGACCGGGATTTCTCCGACATTAGCTATGATGAGGTGCCCCGGATCGACGCCTCTCGGGCCAAGACCCTGGCGGACCAGCAGTTGGGCTCTCTGTCTCAGTACAAGAGCCAGTATGTGGTTGCGGACGCCACCACGCAGATCAACTACCGGGGCGTGCCCTGCCGTGTAGCAAGCCTGCAATATGCGGATGTATTCAAGTGGGTCAACAATACCAAAAACGGCTTGCCCGCGTATATTCTGATTGATGTGGTGAGCCAAAAGGTTACTGTGGTCAACTGCGTGGAAAAATTCGGCAGCGGTATCCAGTATTCCCCGGCGGAGTATTTTAACGAGAAGTTGATTCGTCACCTGCGGTTCCAGTACCCGACCAAGCTGCTGGATACCCCCAATTTTGAGATTGACGAGAGCGGTCACCCCTATTGGGTGACGGCGTCCCTGACCAAGAAAATTGGTCTGTTTGGCGGTACGGATGTGCAGGGCGCCATAGTAACGGACGCGCTCAGCGGCGAAAGCAAGTATTATCCCATTGACACCGTGCGCAAGGACAAGAGCCTGAACTGGATTGATGTGGTGTATAGTGACCAGCTGCTGATCGAGCAGTACAACTATTACGGCAAGCTGAAGAAGGGCTTTTGGAACTCGATTATTTTCCAGAACGATGTGAATGTGGCCTCCAGCGGCAACGGCTATATTGCCATGGACGATGATGTGTGGGTGTACACCGGCATCACATCTTCTAAGACGGACACCTCCAACTTCGGCTTTATCCTGTGCAACCAGCGCACCAAGGAGGTGCGGTATTACCAAAACGGCGGTGCCATTGAAACCTCTGCTATGGAGTCTGCTCAGGATGCGGTGCAGAACTTTGGTTATGCAGCCACATTCCCCATTTTGCTGGATATTGAGGGTCAGCCCTCCTACTTTATGAGTCTGTACGGCGACAGCAACACCGTCAAGGGCTATGCGTTAGTCAGCCTGGAGGATAAGACGGTGGTAGGCACCGGTCTGATTGATACCAACAGCGACGCCAAGGCGTTGAATACGGCGGTGGAGAACTATATCAACGCCATGAAGGACAAGGGCTGGATCGCCAAGACAGTGAACGCAGCGGATTATGTAAAGGACGAGGCGGAGATTGCCACTGCCGGCGGAGAACAGACCGGCGGTGCGGCTCATCTGCCGCAGGTGCTC
>QWCB01005027.1_pt1 | contig 10983 bp, 5 predicted proteins | sample 1972511 | NCBI WGS metagenome assembly QWCB01 (sample SAMN09866719, study PRJNA288562) | Human gut metagenome isolate term5_stool, whole genome shotgun sequencing... | isolation source: gut | host: Homo sapiens | place: USA: California
CTTCCACTAAAATCTGATAATCCATTCCCTCTATTTTATCATAGGTGTGATGGTGTCCAATCAGATATGCCACCCGCTCTGTCACCGGCGCCGGAAATTCCAATTTCTTTAAAATTACAGCAGCCACCGGTGGTCCCTCCAGTTCCTGATACTTTCCTGCACTGGATTGATATTTTTCCTCTGATATTTTAATGCCGATATCATGAAGCACTGCCGCGGTTTCCAGACATTCCATTGTAAATAAATCCAGCTGTTCCTTCTCTCCAATCGCCTTTGCAAAACCATATACTTTCAGCAAATGGCTGATTCTGCGAATATCATTTTCAAAATAAGCAATTGCAGCCTCAATGACCTTTCCTGTTTCCATACTAAACTCCATTCCTAAGTGATTTTTTATCTGCGATTAAAACAATTTGTATTATTATACTATACCCCTTCTTTGAAGACAACTGTTATCCGAAAACAAAATGCCCTTTAAAAATTTCATAAAAATTTCATCTGAAATTACGGTCAAATAAATATAGACAAATGCGTTATAGTATGTTATTATCTGTATACTAAGAATACGAAAGGTGGTGAAAATATGTCAAACGAGTTATCCAACAAAACCGTAACCTACTTATTAGGGGAAATATCTGGTATGCTGGAAAATATGCAGAATTCTCTTCGTACTGAAATCGCCGAAACGCGGGATTCTTTGCAAAGTTCCCTCCGTGCCAAAATCGCTGAAACAAGGGATTCCTTGCAGAATTCTCTTCGTGCTGAAATCGCCGAAACGCGGGATTCCCTGCAGAATTCCCTCCGTGCCGAAATCGCCGAAACACGCGAAGCCCTGCATGCTGAGATTGCTGAAACAAGGGATTCCCTGCAGAATTCCCTCCGTGCCGAAATCGCCGAAACAAGGGATTCCTTGCAGAATTCCCTCCGTGCTGAAATCGCCGAAACGCGGGAAACCCTGCATGCTGAGATTGCTGAAACAAGGGATTCTTTGCAAAGTTCCCTCCGTGCCGAAATTGCCGAAACAAGGGATTCCTTGCAGTCACAGCTTACGCAGATTAACCTCACACTGGAACAGAATGTTGTTCCACGTCTGAACACGATTGAGTCCTGCTATGTATCTACATATGAAAGATATTCCCAGGGTATAAACCAGCTTGAATCAATCCAGTCTGATATCCTTGTTATGAAGGATGTCATTATGAAGCACAGTACACAGCTTGCAAAGATTTCCTAATTCTTGTGCTTTTATTTCCTAAAAAATCGTGGAAAACAAACACGGTCTTGTCTTTGTTTTCCACGATGATATTAAAATTATTCAAGCACGATATCTTTCCCCAATGAAAATGAATAGATAATTTTTTCCTTTACAGGCTTCTGAAGCAGCTGCGACAGCGCTTTTGCATAGTATTCTAACTGGAGTGCATACCGCCTGCGCAATTCGTCTTCACCGCCTTTTTTTGACACCTTATCCGTTTTGTAATCCACCAGAATAAGACTTCCATCTTCTTCAAAATATACATCAATAACACCCTGGATCAACTGTCCGCCATTGTTTTTATCCGGCTGGTTCGTATCGTCCTGTTTTGATTTATCAGACTGTTCGGATAAATCAATAAAGACAAACGGTTGTTCCGTATGAAAAACACCTGCCTGTTTTGCCCGTTTCATCCGTTCAAACAGTGGATTTTTCATAAATGCAACAATATCGGATACACGGATACTGTCCGCCTGCTGTTTGGTAAGCTTTTCTTCCTCTACAAGCCGCTTTAAAAATGCTTTTACAGCAGTATTTTCTGGTTCTGTATCATAGTCCATACATTCCATCACGCGATGATATGCTGTACCTCTCCGGCTTCCCTGTAACGTCTTTTTCCTGCCTGCGATAAATTCCGGCAATAATTCATCTTCATTTTGTTCATCCACTGCCTGTTTTAAGCTTTCCGGCATATAGGCAGTTTCTGCAAAATCCGAATCCTGCTGCATTTTCTTTAATTCCGACACTGTGACCTTCGGTTTCATAACCGGTTCATCGGCATACGGATAATCCGGCAGTTTTTCTAATTCCTGTCCTGCCGGATTCTGCTGCCCAGTGCCATTCCCAGCATCATTCATCTCTGCCTTTGCAACTTCTCCTGCTTCCGCTGCCTGCCGCATATCAGACTCCGCCTGCCCTGCTTCTTTTGAAATATCCGTCTCTGCCTGTGATACTTCCATTGAAATATCATCACTTACCTGCAATTCTTCTTTCTTAAATTCCACAATCTGAAACGTCCCTTTACGCAGATTCTGCGGCAGCAATACTGCCGGCATGACCATATCAAAATAATTTTTCAAACCGGCTTCATACGAGTACGAATACCAGCCTCCGGCAAGCAATTCATCTGAAACCGCCTGCCAGCCCTCTACTGCTTTTTGTGCGTCTTTTACGGTGCCAATCATATACAGCTTTTCCCTCGCTCTTGTCATGGCAACATACAGCACACGCAGTTCCTCGCTGATTGTTTCCTGTATAAGCTTTTGTGATACCGCTGATTTTAACAGAGTCGGATTCTTGATACGTTTATCTAAATGTACCACATTTGTTCCGACACCAAAGTCCGTATCCAGGACCACTTCCCCGCGGGAATCCATCTGGTTAATGCTCTTTCCCATTCCTGCCAGAATGACAACCGGAAATTCCAGCCCCTTACTTTTATGAATACTCATCACACGCACCAGATTTTCATTTTCACCAAGCACGGAAGCTTCCGCAAAATCCACCTCGTATTTTTTAAGGCGCTCAATATAGCGCAGAAACTGAAACAGTCCGCTGTAACTGGTCTTTTCAAATGCCGCCGCCTTTGTATAAAGCATATCCAGATTTGCCTGCCGCTGAGTACCTGCCGGCATTGTTCCGGCATAGTGGTAATATCCCGTATCATACATCAGCTCCCACAAAACATCACTGACCGGATAACGCTCTGCCTTTTCCCTGAAACTGTCGAGTTGTTTTAAAAATTGCACGACTTTTTCATCATCGCTTTCCTGCATGACGTCATACAAATGCTTTGTGTTGTCTTTCATGCGAATCTGTGTGAGTTCTTCCGTTGTAAATCTGCCAAAAAAGGACAGCATGACCGCCGCCATGGGAATATCCTGCAGTGGATTATCTATTACGGCAAGATACGATAACAGCAGTTTGACCTCACGCACATCAAAATATCCTTCTGACGCGTCACAATATGCCGGAATATCTTCATTCATCAGCACATTGACAAATGTATCCGCCCAGCCGCTGACAGTCCTTGTCAGAATCACGATGTCACTGTAACGGATTCTCCTGTAGCCGTTTTCGGCATTTTTATCATAAACCATATAAAAACTGCCGTCTTCCTTTGGCTGTGTCAGCCGTTGAATCAAAGCCGCGGCAGCAGCGCCTTCACGCTCTCTTGCGGAACGATCTTCGTCCTCCGGGGAAAGTTTTTCCTGATTCATATCAATCATATAAATCATCGTATCCGGATCATCTGCAAATGTCATCGCATTTTCATTCTGCGCCTGATATTTCGGATACTCAAACCCGGCATTTAACCTTGCCCTGTCATCATACTCAATCTCTGCAAAATACGGATTCATCGCCCTGTAAAAAACATCATTCGTACATTCAAGTACATTTTCGCGGCTTCGGAAATTGGTCTGCAGTTCAATCCTGACATTCGGACTGTCCGTATCGGTATATGTACTGTACTTATCCATAAACAGCTTCGGACACGCCAGACGGAACTTGTAAATGCTCTGCTTGACATCACCCACCATGTAGATATTGTTATCCGCTTCATTATATTTTCCCTTAGATACCGCAGTCAGAATAACCTCCTGAAGCATATTGCTGTCCTGATATTCGTCTATGAGAATCTCCTCGTAATATGCACTTAAATCATCTGCCGCTTTGGTGTATTCCATGCCGTTTTCCGTTTTTTTGACTAAAATATTTAGTGCCATATGCTCCATATCGTTAAAATCAATGACATTTCTTTCACGCTTTTCTGTATCCATGCGCCTGTAAAAATCCTGTGCGAGTGTCATCATCATTTCGACTGCCGGTTTATTTTCCCGGATATCCTCTAATAAATTTGCAAATTCCTTTGTAAATAATTTCGCCTGTAACGTCTTTGTCACATAAGCCTTATATTCATCGCGGATTTGCTTGACTGCTGCCTTCTTTACCTCTGAAATGTCCTTACTGCGGCTTCTTCCAAGCGTTTCAAAAGACAACAGGCGCACTTTCCGCACCAGTTCTTCATAACTCTGTGTATCCAGAATCTGACGGATTCCCGCATGGTCAGACTGTACTGCTGCTGCATACATCAGCGGTCCATCCGGCTCATTGCAGATACTTTCCAGTTTTTCATACTGTCTGTCATAGTCTTTAAAACGTCTTCTGACCGTATCAAAAAGATAACTGATTGCGGCATTTTGTTCTGCCGTGTCGATATCTGCCTGCCTGTAAATGCACAGGCAGTCTTTAAACCATTCCTCCGGCCACGGATAGCTTCTTGCAAAGCGGTATAATTTTAAAATAATATCCACGATTTTCGTATCGTCACGTCCCGTTCCATACGCATCGACAAAATCAAAGAACACCTGATTTTCGGAAGCATAATATTCCTCCAGCATCTCCTCCATAATATCATTTTCAAGCAGCTTCATTTCACCTTCGTCCGCAATCCTGAAACCCGGATCTAATTCAATATCCGTAAAATAATTGCGCACAATATTTAAACAGAAGCTGTCTATCGTCGTAATCGGGGCATTGTGAATCAACGTCATCTGACGGATTAACCGCTCGTTTCCCGGATTCTCCTGTAGCATTGCATCGAGCGCCTCACGGATTCTCTGCTTCATTTCCGCCGCCGCCGACTTTGTAAAGGTTACAACGACCATTCTGTCCACGTCTGTGCCATCTTCTGCCGTGATTTTTCGGATAATGCGTTCTACCAGCACTGCCGTTTTACCCGAACCTGCGGCGGCAGCAACTAAAATATTACAGCCGTTTGTCCGGATTGCCTTGAACTGTTTTTCTGTCCAGCGGTTTGCCATTTTCATCAACTCCTTCCCTGATTTTTTCCCATATTTCCTCATCACTGAATGTCTTTAAGCTGCGTGACTGCCCTCCCGGAATATCCGGTGAAAAACCGCATACCGCATGGTACGGGCAATAGGTACAGGCATCTTCCTTCTGCGTGTGGTACGGATTAACGTCCACATTTCCACCAAAAATTCCCGCCGCCATATCTGCCGACTTTTCGGTGACATAGTCTGTGAGCTGTTCAAACTTCTGCGTGCTGTAAATGTGGCTTCGCATATCCAGCTCCCCGTTTGATTTAAACGCAACCGGAATAACCGCCGACTTTCCTCCGCGGTCATCCATTTTACGGATAATTTCCGTATCCTCATTGACAACACCTTTCATACGCAGATTTTCCAATATCATTTCATCAACGGCTTCACGGTAATCCGCATCTTCTTCTTCGTGCACGCTCTGTACTTCTATAATCGGATTGTCAATATTGTAATAAAGAATCCCCGCCGGAATAATATTCTTATCCGGGTGCCGCTTCTTTTCAATGCGCTGTGCCGCCTTCATATATGTTACAAGCTGTAATTTTAAGCCGTAAAATGTCTTTAACAAATCAAAATCCGATTTGCCGGTTTTGTAATCCACCACGCGCACATAAACATTGTTATCATCTTCACAAATATCAATGCGGTCAATTTTGCCCTGCATATAAAGCGACTTGTCACCAAGTACCTCATGCTCATCAACTAAAAAGTTCATTTCATATGCATCGGGTGCAAATTCACCGCGCTCTAACTGCTTTCCGATTGCCCAGACCGTCCTGTCCGCCAAATCGGTGAGCCTTTTAATCATGTATTCGTTACGGCTGTTATCCTTTAAAATGGTGTTGCCGTACTCTGCAGCAATCCGCACAACGCTTTCGGATACGCGCTTTTTTCGTTCTTCATCGGATAACAGGGAAAAGGATTTTTTCTCCTCTTTTAACTGCCGCGACACATCTTCCAAAACACCGTGCAGAACCGTACCGAAATCCTGTACCGCAAAACGGTATTCTTCTCTTTGTGAAAGCTTTAAGCCATATTCCAGAAAATACGCAAAACGGCAGGAAGCATACGTTTCAAATGCCGAAATACTACCCTTTAGCTGTGTTCCGTATAACAAAAGCGCCGCATTTTCACTCAACGTCTTAATATAATTTTCCGTATTCCACTCAATATCCTGCTTCGGAATCTTTAAATAGACGAACTGTCCATCCTGCCCGTTGGCATCCGTTATGCACACATCCGGAAACATGCGTCTTACATTACGGATTAAATATGACGGAAGTGCCGTCTTTCCGTCACTGCTTTTTTTTGCATACGATAAATACAGCCGGTGTGAAGCCTTTGTCATCATCAGATACAGATAAAATTTCTGTATAAATGCTTTTTCCCTTGCAGAAGGTGACAGTACGATTTCCTGTGCTTCCAGTATACTGCGGTCGGTTTCCGACAGCACACTGCAATTTTCATTTTTCTTTGGCACAACACCGTCATTGACTCCCGCAAAAAACAGCACTTTGACATTGTCAAGACGTGTTCTTTCGATATCACCAATCATCACACAGTCGGAGGTCGGCGGAAGCAGTCCCACTTTCATTTCTTCAAAGCCCGCCGCTACAATCCTGTTAAATTCCTTTAATGAAACATTTTCTTCACCGAGCAGTTCCACAATCCTGTCAAACAATTCAAGCACCTTTGCATAGAGCTGTTCATATTCATTGCCGGCAGGTTCACACTCCGAAAGCACCTTAATCTGTTCGGCACTGTGCAGAGCCGTCACAAATTCATAAACGGCTGTGACATATGCCCGCACATTGGCTTCTTTATCCTTTAAAACCGCCTCCAGATTCAAAAACGGCGCCATAATCTGCTCCCGCAGGGCATTTAACGTTTCCAGTTCCGGCTGGTACGTGCTTCTTTTCATTTTCTTTTCCCACGGTTCATGCCATGCACGGCTGCCGCGGATACCTACCGCCAGACAGTAATTTTCCAGCATATCGATGTCATGTCTTGAAATGCCGGTCAGCCCCGTACGCAGATATCGAAACATCGTGTCATACGGATATCCTTTTTCTACAATCTCCAAGGCACTGCAAAGCATTTCCACATACGGATTGGAAGCGACAGAGCGTTTATAATCCAAAAACGCCGGAATGTCATTTTGTTTCATCATATTGGCGGCAACTTTTCCGTATGTTTCCAAATCTGCCGTAACAACGGCAATATCACGATAACGAAAGCCCTCTTTTCTTGTCAGCTGTAAAATCTCGGATACGATATACTGCAATTCCTCTTTGGGATTACTACCCTCGTAAATGCGGATATTTTCCGGTGTACCGGTGTACACACCGCCCTTATAGCGGAACAGGTTTCTTTCAAGATATGCTAAGTCCTTCGCACCCTCATAGCGGTAATTGATGTCCCTGTCCACGCACACGGTATCGTCAACGTTGATTCCTTCTTCCTCACAAATCGCAATCAGACGGTTCATCATCTCTTTACTCATAAAAAAAAGGTTGTTCCAGCCTTCATGTCCTGTCGGACGTTCCTTTTTATCAATCGTTACTGATATTTTAATACCTTTGCTGTATACCAGCAACAGACGCATGAGCTTGTACTGAATCGGTGTAAAACCGGTAAATCCATCAAAAATAATTTCCGAACCGGCAATCAGCTTTGATTTTTCCACCAGTCCGCATAATACGTCTAAAATTTCCTCAGACGTAATATAATTGGTTGACAAAAATGCCATAAATTCTTTGTAAACCAGACGGATATCTTTTAATTTTGCGGAGAGCTGCTGCTTTTCTTTGACATTCTCTCCGATTTCACCAAGCTGCTGCGGTGTAATACCATATTGAAGCAGTTCGGAAATCACGGATTTTAACTCCGAAACAAAACCTGTTTTTTCAATACTACTGCCAAAGTAATCCAGCTTTTTCTTCTCTTTTTCAAGTACGCGCCGTACAATCAGGTTCTTTCCGGTATCGTCTAACACCGGACGGTTTCCGCCGCCCAGTTCTTCAAAAACCTTGTATGCAAGACGTTCAAAGCTGACAACATCAATATTTAAAATTCCCTTGCGTGAATGCATATGCACCAGTTTTTTTTGTGTTTCCATGGTATATTGTTCAGGAACAACCACAATAAAATTGTCATGCGGTCTTCTGACAGATTCTTCACAGACTAAACGGCTTAAATATTCTGATTTTCCTGCACCGCTTCCCCCTGTAATAAACTGTAAGGACATATTTCCCTCATTTCTGCCGGACCTCCGGCGATTATTATGTCATGATTCAATCATTTTCTGCATATAGTATACCATCAATGATAACAATTATGGAAGTGTGTGGATATGAATTCAAAGACAAAAATTATCGTTTTACACCGCCGTGAACTGCTGATTGGTGCCATTGCCGCGGTGATTGCCATTCTTTTACTGATTTTTATGATTTCATCGCTTGCAGCCGGCTCTAAAGACGCCGCAGCCAGCTCTGTCAACGGTGCCAAATCTGTTTCTGCGGGTGTTTACAGAGCCGGTGTTTCTTTAAACGGCAACGCCGTAGATATCGAAGTGACAGTCGATAAAAACCGTATTCAGAATATTGCACTCGTAAACTTATCCGAACCGGTTACAACGCTCTACCCTTCTTTGGAAAGCACCTTTTCCGAACTGTGTGCTTCCGTAATTGAAAGCGGTTCTACCAAAAATATTACATATCCCGCTGAGAACAAATACACCGCTACAATGCTTTTAAATGCCATTCAGACAGCACTCGATAAATGCACGATACAATAAAAAGGCTGTGGCACGCAATCAGGATTTCTGATTTTTGTGCCACAGCTCTTTTCCTTTTATGCACCAAAGTAGCTGACTTCTTCTGCCTGTTCTACATTGTAAAATCCGGCATAGCCGCGCTCCTCTATGTTAAATGTCCGTCTTCATATAATACGGCAATCTTTTTACTGCCGTCCGGAATTTCAATGCCGTTCTGCATAAGGATAGAGAAAATACGCTCAAATCCGATTGAAAATCCGACTGCCGGAATGGACTGGTTTAAAAACTTGCCAATCAGATTGTCATATCTTCCACCGCCTGCGATTGCGCCCTTAAAGTCAATGCTTTCCACTTCAAAAACGGTTCCTGTGTAGTATCCCTGTCCTCTGACCAGTGATAAATCAAAGACCACATCGTATGCCCCTGCTGAAAGTGCCTTCACTGTTGTCATAATCTTTTCAAGACTCTCTGCCGGTTCTTTATCTTCCAGCATATCCTTTAAAGAATCCAGACTAAAATCATTTTTTTCAAGGAACTGTGTAAACTTTGTAATGGCTTCTTTTGCAAATCCTTTTTCTGTCAGTTCTGCTTCTACACCGTCCATGCCGATTTTATCCAGCTTATCAAATGTAATGCACACACTGTCTAATTCATTTTCCGCAAAGCCCATCTGCATTAATACGGCACGTAACAGTCTTCTGTCGTTTAACTTAACTTTGAAATTCTTCATGCCGATTGCCTGTAATGCCTTTGTGGTTGTTAAAATCAGTTCGATTTCCGAATCGTTGGATTCTGAACCGATAATATCAATATCACACTGGATAAATTCTCTTAATCTGCCCTTCTGCGGACGTTCTGCACGATACACACGGTCCATCTGGATACATTTCATCGGAAGTGTCAGCTTGTCTTTATTATTCGCATAATATCTGCTGAGCGGCAGTGTCAAATCATAACGCAGTCCCATATCCGCAAGCACATTCTCATTTTCCGAAGTCACGCCTGATGCCAGTGCCTTATCCAGCTTGTCGCCGCGCTTCATAATCTTGAAAATGAGGTTCAGATTTTCTCCGCCATCACTTTTATCCAGATTTTCAATATCTTCAATTACAGGTGTAATAATATGTTCAAATCCATTGGCAAGATAGACTTCAAGAATCTTCTGCTGTAAATAATCCCTGATTTCCACTTCCTTTGGAAGATAATCGTTTGTTCCTTTAACCGGTGTAACCTTCATAATTGCCTCCTAGACTTTTCCTTAAACTCACTTCTTCTTATCATACCATATCCGGCATTTGAAATACAAGGTCTTTCACACACTTCTTTGCGCCCTAAGCACACGGTCATCACACGGTTTCTTTTTTACGGTTTAAATAAGACACTGCCGAAAGTGCCGCAACATTGCCCTGTCCCGCCGCTTTAATATACTGGTACGGCGTTCCCGCAATATCGCCGCAGGCAAATAATCCCGCCACATTGGTTTCCATCTGCAGATTGACGGCGGCATGATTTTTTTCGGTCTTTAAGCCCGGAACGAGCTGTCCCGGAAAGACGGCTTCCCGTAAAATGAAAATGCCGTCCACCGGATACAGCTTTCCGTCAGTCTTTAACTGCTCCACTTTCATCGTGCCGGTAATCTCTGCCGGCTTTTCCGTACAAATTTCAATGTTACCGGAAAGCTCCGGCAATACAGCTTCTTTGCCCATTGGAAAGTATAACACTTTTCCCACAATTTCCGCTAAATACTGTGCTTCCTCAACGGATTCTTTAGTATATCCGATAACTGCGACCGTCTTTCCTTTAAAAAACTGTGCATCACACGTTGCACAATAGCTGACGCCGCGTCCCAAAAATTCATTTTCACCCGGAAACGGCTTATCCGCCGTCATGCCGCAGGCTAAAATCACGCTGTCTGCCCGGTACTGCTCCTGTCCTGCCTGAATGGCAAAGTAACTGCCCATTGCATAGACGGCATGCACTCTTTTTTTCGTAACCGCAATCTGCAATTCGTCCAAATGTCTTTTATATGCCTGTGCCAGCTCCTCTCCCGAAACGGCAGGCAGTCCCGGATAATTTAAAATCCGGTGTGCTTTTGCCACCTTACT
>QWCB01003878.1_pt1 | contig 10982 bp, 7 predicted proteins | sample 1972511 | NCBI WGS metagenome assembly QWCB01 (sample SAMN09866719, study PRJNA288562) | Human gut metagenome isolate term5_stool, whole genome shotgun sequencing... | isolation source: gut | host: Homo sapiens | place: USA: California
ATCGTTGATGGTGTCCAGCATCGGCTTGTCGTACTCGTCCACCAGCACCACCACCGGCCGCCCCATCTGCGCGTGCGCCCGCATGATGACCCTTTTAAAACGAACCTCGAAGATATCATCAGACTCCTCTCCGCAGTACACTTGCTCCCAGCTTGAGAGCATTTCATTAAGACTCGCCTCCAGCTTGCCCTCTCTTGAATAGTTAACCCCGCTGAGGTCAACGTGCAGCACGGGGTGTTTTACCCACTCCTTCTCCAGTTTTCCCATCGCCAGCCCTGCGAAGAGCTCCCGCCTACCCTGGAAGTACGCCTCCAGCGTGGAGACCAGCAGGCTCTTCCCGAACCGCCTCGGGCGGCTCAGGAAACAGTAATCATAATCGTGGGTGAGCCTATACACCAAATCCGTTTTATCCACGTAGAGCCTGCCCTGCGTCCGTATCTTTGTGAAACTTGAATCCCCTACCTGGTATATTGCTGACATGCCATTATCCTCCTCGCGCCTTTTTGCAGGGTAAAGGTACAGAAAAGTTTTTTAACGGTGGCGGGGCGGAAGGTGCTGCGATTCTATAGGGCTCTGACCCACGTGACCTTTTCCTCTTCCAATTCCCCTCGCAGAACGCACAAAAAAAAAGGCGAGCCCTGCGGCTCGCCCTCTACCAAAACTCCTTTCATCCTCATTTCACCACGCGCAGCGTCCTCTCCCCATCGCTCGCCTCCACCTTCACCACGTACACCCCATTCGCCCAGCTCTGCGCATCGATCACCACCCGCGGTGTTCCGCGCAGCACCTCCGCATGCACCCGCGCGCCAGCCACGCTGTACACCTCCACCCGCGCCGCGCGCTCCATCCCCTCCAGCTCCAGCGCCTCGCCCACGGGATTCCGCACCGCCCGCACCCCAGCCAGCTGCACGCTCTCCACCGCCGTCTTGGGATCCTCCGGATCCTCCGGGGTGCTGGGCGTGCTTTCCTCTTTCTTCTTCCACACCGCCACCAGCTTGATGTCCTTCGTTACCGGCGTGCTGAACTCGTACTTCACGCCATCAAGCTGCCACTCCACGAAGGTGTAGCCATCCTTGGTTGGGGGTGTCGGCTCGGTCACCGTACCGCCCTGTACCTCCATCTGTACATCTGGGATGGGCGTTCCGCCCTGCGCATCGAAGGTCACCGTGTAATTTTGTTTCCACACCGCCACCAGCTTGATGTCCTTCGTTACCGGCGTGCTGAAATCGTATTTCTTGCCATCGAGTTGCCACCCCGCGAAGGTGTATCCTTCCTTGGTTGGGGCTGTCGGCACAGTCGCCGTACCGTTAGACTCCACCAGCTGCTCCCCTAGCTCTTTCCCCTCCCCATCTTGGAATGTCACCACGTAGCCCTCCTCAATCTTATCAAACTTTTCCCACCACGTTTGCCTATTCCCCATAATAGCCGCCCTCTCCCCCTGCCGCACGTATAGCGTTGCTGAGGAGGCTATTTCTTTAAATGCGTCTTTGCCTACGCCGCGATTCGCTTTCGCGAGCCAGTAAACCTTACTGAGCTTGCTGCAATTTGCGAATGCATATCTGTTTATCGCTTCTAAGCTGCCAGGGATAACCACACTTTCCAGTCCGCTGCAACTTTGAAATGCACTTATCCCTATCGTTTCTACGCTGCCTGGGATGATTACTTCCTTTAGCCCAAAGCATTTAAAAAAAGCATACCCCCCCAGCTTTTTCACGCTGCTCGGGATGGTCACAGCCGTCAAACCTTCGCAACCTTCAAATGCCCCATTCTCAACTATCGTCACGACGTTTGGTATCTTGTACTTCCCCTCCTTTTTTGATGGGCAGCGCACAAGCTTATCTTTCTTCTTCGTGAAGAGCACACCGTCATCCGCGCAGAAACTCGCACTCTCCTTATCTACCTTGAACTCCTTTAGCCCTATGCAATCAGAAAATACAAATGTCTCAATCGTTTTCACGCTGCCTGGAATGGTTATCTCCGTCAGCCCGCTGCAACCCAAAAATGCACTAAATCCTATCGTCTTCACTCCCTCGGGGATGCTCACTTCCGTCAGCCCGCTGCAACCAGAAAATGCCTGCTCCCCTATCGTCTGCACGCTGCTCGGAATGGTCACCTCCGTCAGCCCTCTGCAACCAGAAAATGCGGACTTCCCTATCGTCTGCACGGTATTTTGGATGATAATTTTCTTCAGGTTGCTGCAATTTTTAAATGCATTCTCCGCGATCTCCACCACCGTTAAGGAGGGGCTTCCAACTTCTTTGGGGATAGTTACTGACCCACTAATGCTTGATCGATTACTCTCCGGTATCTGTATACTGCACGTGTTGGTCCCAGCTATCTTCGCGTACTGCCACTCTACGCCATCTACCGTTATTGTGTTTCCTTGTCCCCACGCAATCCCTACGCCCGCCGCTGCGACCAGCAGCACCATCAAACCTACCCGTAGTATTCTTCCCATTTTCATGCCTCCTACTATTTATTGTTACTCCTCCATAAATCACGCCGCAAAGATGTGCAAAGAATTTTCTAACGCAAAAAAACTGCATGATTTACGTAGAAAACCGTGAGGAAATCCGCATTCCACGCCCACCTCCGCGGGGCCATCTGTCCAAAAAACCGCACATTCCCATCCTATTTTACCTCCTCAAATCGCATAAATTTTTGCGCACCGATGCCGCCCCGTCCGTAGGACGGTCTCTCAATCGGGCTTGCCCGCGCAGCCCTTGCGTGTTAATTCCTACATCAAATTTGCGCTTGTAATGGGCCGCCAGGGTCAGTCTTTCAGACTGCTTTTGCCCTATGGGGCAAGGTTACCGGGGGTTTGAAAACCCCCGGCTATTCAAAGACCGTCCTTCGGACGGAAAGCGCAGCGGCTGCGCCGCACCCTTTTCAATATCTGCGTTTTCAATGGCACGGGCAGCTGCAGATAACCGCCCCCACATTTCGCAACCTGCAGCGGTACGGTCTTGCGCATTGTTTTGCAGCAGCCATAGTTAACCAAGCTCCCGCAATAGCTTGCACGCCCCGCCCGCATAAAAATTGCCCACCCATGCAGCCCCGCCCGCAGTCTCGGTCCCCCAATAGCCTGTAGGGATAATACCCCGGTAACCTTGCCCAAGGGCAAGCGGGGCGGCTATTCAGCCCCTCACTCATCCCATATCACGGGCGGAAGGGGCTGTGATGGAGGCGTTTTGGGCTTCATGGGTGCTTTCGTAGTGTCAAGCGTGGGCGGGGGCGGCGCGCTGGGGTCATCCTGCCATAGAATGGGCGTACTCCTCTGCTTTCTTGCCTTTACCGCACGCGCCGAGTCGTCCCGGGGGAGACCGTGCGCCTCATTCCAGGCATCCCGCAGCGAGGCCTTCTCCACGTCCACCCGCTCCTGAATGTAGCCGCCGAGCGCCTCCGTATCGTAGCGCACGTAGGCACTTGAAGAGTCTCCCTCAATCAGCAAAAATAGCCACATCTTTGAGCTTTCGTCATCGGCCGCTATGGCGTTTTCCTCTAGGTTTCGCTTCCTAGCCCGCACCCTATTGAAGAGGATATCGCCCAGCCCCACTTTTACACGGTAGATGTATCTCCCGTTGAAATGGTGTTCCCCGGAGGCCGTAAGGCTCAGCGCGGACGAATTGACCTGCATGGCAGGTATTGATACCCGCCCATTACGGATGGAGATGGTATTGTACAACGTTGCGAAACGGAGATTCATAAGCTCATCAAGCGAAATGAACTTGGAGAGGTAGGTTAACGGTTGCACGTTTATCAAGGCTCCGTTGGTAATGGCAACGTCTGCCTGCGCCTGCACGTCTGACATATTGAATACGCCACCATGTAAGGGTATCTGAAGGTTGAATTTTCCAGAGAGCTTGCCCTCAAGGTTCTCGCTACGTAGGGTGTTCTGATTAAAATTATCAAAGCTCTTGAAGAGCTGTGGCAGATCGAGCTGCCGTTCGTAGAGGTCGGCGGAGAGGAGCAGCGTGCTATCAGCCTGTTGCGAGAGCGTTACAAGGCCGCGGGTAGAGCCGCCGAGGAACGAAGCGCTGTTAATCCAACCGCTGAAATTCCCGGCGCGCGCCGAGAACCGCATACGCACCGAGTCGAGCTGCGCCTTTTTCCATTGCGAATCACGGATGGCGATCCCCCCATCGATGCTCCTCGCGTAGTTCCATAGGCTCGCACCATTCTTGGCTGTGCTGCTGCTATCGCTGCCCGCGATGGCGCCGAACTGCACCCTATCGAAATCAAAGTTATCGAACGAGGCGTTGATGGTCCAGCGCGTGCACCCCACGCCCAACCTCAGGAAATCGGATGCGCTAAAGGCGATTTCCAAGGGTTGCCCCTCCACCTTGGCGCGCAGCATACCCTTGGTGACATCGTAGTCCACCACGGTAAGGGACGCTTCCATTTCGGTGAGTTTTATGGATGGGGAGAGCCGCACCTCCACCCTCTCCATGTCGGCCTCCATGCGCATCTTGGGGAGAATCGCCTTCGTTAGCGATATGCTGTCGAGTGCAGGGAATGTGGCTACGTACTCCCCCGCCGTCCGCAGCGAGGCGTAGCGCGGTTCGTACTTACTCCATGCGCTGGGCAAGAATTCCGAGTCTAAAAGCTTCACATCCCACTTTGCGTATATTGAGGGGCGTTGCAGATTAGTTACGCACAGCTGGGTGTGCGCTGTGGAACGGTTGCTAGAGAGATCGCATGCCACGATGTTCAGCGATGAGGTACTTTGATTTCTTTTCTCCCCATTACTAAAATCGGCAATTATTCGGTTGATTGTAAACTTATTGTCATTGTACACGCAGGGGAGATCTTTGCCATCAGCCTTGAGCCGAATGCTGAGCCCATTATTCCCTTTTAACGACCCCTCTACGTCTACCGAAGCGTTCAAGGTCCCCCGAATGCGTAGCTGCGGCGGCACGTTCCACTTATACTGCGAGGCGAAGGCAAGGACCGATGCGAGGTTCAGCGTGGTGCTTTTCGCATGCAGCGAGAACTCCATGCTCTTCGTGTCGTATAAACTGCTAATGGCTAGGCGACTATGGTCAATTGATAAATTGCCCTTTTGGAGTTCATAGCGGGTGCTATCGCGAAGCACGTTGCCCGCTAAAGCGAAACGTTGCCGTTGGGCGTAGGTGAATTCTCTCTGTTTCAGCATGTTTACAAGCCCTTCGGTGGAAAGCGATAGACGTTGGCGATTGCCATCGATCCGAAGACTCGCGGTTAGCTCCGCAATGAAGAGGTCAACGGTGAGCTGCGCCTTTTCGTTACCGTACGAGCAGGCCATCTGCGAAAGCTGAAAACGGTTCACGTTGAGCCGCAGCGGGGAGGAAACCGTGTCGTCCGCTGCGGCGGGCTTGAAAATGTCGTAGTTGCTCTTCCCTTGGCTAGAGGTACGCAGCGAGAGGTATCCCTGCTCCACGTGGCATGCGCTTATTGTATAATCCCCACGAATCAGCTTCAAAGGGTTAATAACAAGGAAGACGCTATGCGCAATGAGCAGCGTATCGTTGCCGAACGTCTTGGGGTGGGCTGAACGCACCACCACATCCCGCAGGTGGATGCTCGCGTGGGGGAAATTATCGAAGAAGGTAAACTCGGCGCTACTGATGGTTACGGGTACCTGCAGGTGCGCATTGAGCACCTTGATGCTCTGCTGCACCACGGCGTTGCCCCATTTTTTCTCAAAAACGACGGCTGCCGTCACCAAGAGTGCCGCTAACAATGCAAGACTCCCCGAAATGTAAACCGCTACACGGGTCGCTTTCTTTAGTCTCTTTGTCAACGCATTATGCCTTCGCTTTCTTCCTGTTCTCGAGGTACCCCAATACTAATACGAACGCACACGCCGCCACCGCGATGGCAATGGCCACCGCAACATGCGAATCGCCGTGCATTGCCGCGTACGCGCTGGGCGATACAGCCCTATCGAGGCCCGGCTCCGCCCCCACCTGCATGCGCCACGGCCACACCTTAACGATGGCGCCAGCCATAAACCCGGTCAGCAGCGCTATGGTGCTATTGTGGTAGCGTTTAAGGAACCAAGATAGCACGTGCGAAAACGCCAATAGCCCAATCAGCGCTCCCAGCGCAAACGGAATGAGGACGGCGAAATCCAAAACGCTCACGGCCCCTATCACCTCATGGTAGCGCCCCAGCAGGAGCAGGATGAAGCTCCCAGAAATGCCCGGCAGAATCATGGCGCATATGGCCACTGCCCCCCCGATGAATAGCCCCAGTGCCCCTTCGGGCAACGACCCACCCCCGGCAGTGGAAACCAAGTAGCCAACCGCTATGCCCACGGCTGCCATAATGGCCGGCGCAACGCCCCACTGCACGCCGCGCCCCACGAGCCATATGGAGGCCACTATCAGCCCAAAGAAAGCCGCCCACACCTGCACTGGGTAGTTGAGTAAAAGCGCAGTAAGCACCCTGCTAAATAGAAGAACCGCAGCACCCATACCCAGCAGCAACGACACCAAAAAGTTGCCATCAATCGCCTTCCAGAACCGCGCAAACCCTCCCTTGCCCCGCAGCTCCTTTATTGCGGGCGAGGCGATGGTGCTTATGGCCACGATGAGCCGGTCGTAAACGCCCACGAGCAGCGCAATGGTTCCCCCCGAAACGCCGGGCACCACCTCGGCAGCCCCCATGGCCGCCCCCCTTGCGAATATGGAGAAAAACATTGATCCTTTACCCTTCGCCATGTCGCTTCTGCGCTAAAGGAGTTGTGTTGCCGCTACGCCTTAGGCTGTAGCACCTTCATCTGCGCCTCAATGCGCTGGTAGAGCGCCGCGCTCACCGGCACGAGCGGCAGGCGTAGGTTGTTTCCGCACAGCCCTATGGCAGCCAGCGCCGCCTTAATGCCCGCGGGGTTGTTCTCAGCAAAGAGAAGCTTGTACATCTCGAGCAGCGATAGGTGCTCCCGTTTCGCCTCGGCAAAATCGCCCCGCTGCGCGGCGTGAACCATGCCGCCGAAGCGCTTTGGCAGCGCATTCCCTATCACCGAGATCACCCCCTCTGCCCCCGCCGCCATTATGGGCAGCGTAAGCGCATCGTCGCCCGAGAGCACGGCGAATCCTTCCGGCCGCTTAGCCAAAATTTCCTCCACCTGCGCGAGGTCGCCGCTCGCCTCCTTCACGCCCGCGAGGTTGTCAACATTCTCCGCGAGCCATAGGGTGGTTTGCGCCGTCATGTTGCGCCCGGTACGCCCCGGCACATTGTAGAGCACCACGGGCCGCTGCGCTACGGCTGCCACGCGGCGGAAGTGCTCAATAATGCCCTGCTGCGATGGCTTATTGTAGCTTGGCACCGCGCTGAGGATGTAATCCACGCCGGTGCAATCCATCGCCTCGAGCCGCTCCACGAGCGTCCGCGTATCATTGCCGCTCATGCCCACCACGATGGGGACCTTGCCCGCCGCCGTGCCAACTACGAGACGTACAAATTCATTCTGTTCCTGCGCATTAAGCGTTGGGGCTTCGCCCGTGGTGCCGAGCGCCACTAGAAAATCAGCCCCGTTGTCCAAAACGTAGCGTACCACCCGCTTCGCAGCCTCGCTATCCACGCCGCCATTCGCCCCCATTGGCGTGACTAGTGCTACGCCGAGCCCCTTCAATTGCCTCTTTTCCATCGTTTATTGTAATCCTACAGACGATAACCCATTTGTTCATACATCCTTGCGCAAAGGTACAAAAAAAGTGGATAGTGCTTACTTCCGTCGCATTTATCCATCGTTGCTACCGTGCGAGTTGGACGTTATGGGCGGTGCAGGATGGCGGTGCGGATTAGTCTCTCAGACTGATCTGCGCGACCCTTCGCCATAATCTGCCCGCAGTGTCCCCTCTGAACCCGCATAAATCTACATGCACCCCGAAAAGAGATGCCTATATTCGCACTACCACGCAGCCCCCGTCAGCAGGACGGTCTCCCAATAGCCAGGGGGCTTTAGCCCCTCGGATCCTTGCCAATTTTCGGGGTTGCGGCTACCTCGTTCTCGCTGTGGTGCAGGCGTAGGGTGTTGGCGTAGAGCATGCCGAGCATAATGCCTATAATCACCGGGCCGAACGAGAGGTGCTTAAAGAGCGGGTAGCTGGCAATGTAGTAGGCAGAAAAAGAGAACAGCGCAATGAGCATTACGCCGTTCAGGGCGCTGATCGGTCGAGCTTTCATACGAACATTAAGCATTACTAACCGAACCGAAACCCCTCGGCGCAAGGGTACGAATAGGTTTATACAACCGCTCCCTGCGCCCAAACGTTAAGTTTGAACCAATTGATTTACACCAAGATAGCATAATTCTGGAGACGCTGTAGGGGCGGCTGACCCCATCGTGCTGCAAGAGTCTAGTAATCTGCACCTTAGTCGTACCCCCTTCGCATCAAATTCGGATTTCTCCGGAGAAATCCGAATTTGATGCGAATTTGATGCGAGGGGGGCGGTACTTTGATGGGTCTCTTTGGGTAGTGCTGAAACCGTGGAATGCGGGTTTCCTCACGATTTTCTACGTAAATCATGCAGTTTTTTTGCGTTAGAAAATTCTTTGCGCACCTTTGCGGTGTAGTTTATGGAGGAGTAAAAATAAATAGTAGGAGGCATGAAAATGAGAGGCATATTACGATTGGGTTTGATGGTGCTGCTGGTTGCGGCGGCGGGCGTGGGGATTGCGCGGGGAGCGCAATGGAATGACTACACAGATAAGAACGGCGTGACGTGGGAGTACGAGGAGATAGAGGCAGACAAAACGTGCAGGATTAAGCCAAAGGATAAAAATGCAATTGGCACCACGGTGGATATTCCCGAGGATGTCAATGGCTTAAAGGTGGTGGAGATAGCGAAGGAGGCATTTGATGGTTGCAGCAAGCTAGAGGCCGTGGACATCCCGAACAGCGTGAAAGCGATAGGGAAAAGTGCATTTAGAAGTTGCTTTGGACTGAAGAAGGTGAAGTTTTCTACCGGATTGACAACGATAGGAGAAAGTGCATTTTTGAACTGCCACCTGAAGGCGGTGGAGTTCCCTAACGGATTGGCAACGATAGGGGCAAGTGCATTTAATAATTGCAATGAACTGAAGGAGGTGAAGTTCCCTAGCGGCGTGCAGACGATAGGGAGTGGGGCATTTCAAGATTGCGACAGGCTGAAAGAGGTGTCCATATCCAGCAGCGTAAGGGAGATAGGGGATTTTGCATTTTCTGAGTGCAAAAAGCTGACGGAATTCAAAGTGGAGGAGAAAAATGCGAGTTACAGCCAAGTTGGCGGTGTACTCTTCAGGAAGGATATGGATACGCTTGTGAGCTACCCGGGGAAGCGGACGGGAGACTACAAGATCCCTAGCAGCGTGAAGGGAATTAAGGCTGGTGCATTTTATGGCTGCAGCGGTTTGACGGCGGTGACCATTCCGGGCAGCGTGACGAAAATAGGGGGGCGGGCTTTTGAAAATTGCAGTAGTCTAACGGAGGTGACCATCCCGGGCAGCGTGACAGCAATAGTGTGGGGAGCATTTTATGGTTGCAGCGGGCTGACGAAGGTGACCATCCCGGGCAGCGTGACAGCAATAGAGTGGGCAGCATTTTATGAATGCAGAGGGCTGACGGAGGTGACCATTCCCAGCAGCGTGACAGAGATAGCGGAGATGGCCTTCCAAAATTGCAGACGGCTCAAGGCGATCTACTGGCTCGCGGATGCAGATTGCAACGTAGGCGATGATGCATTTCTTGGGATTGCCTCCTCAGCAACGCTATACGTGCGGCAGGATGAGAGGTCGGCTATTAGGGTGAATGGGAAAACGTGGTGGAACGTGGTTTCTCAGATTGTGGAGGGCTACGAGGTGACCTTTCAGGATGGGAATGGGCATACGCTAGGGGAGCAGCTGGTGAAGCCTAACGGTACGGCGATCGAGCCGACAGCGCCAACCAAGAAGGGCTACACCTTCGTGAAGTGGCAGCTCGATGGCAAGAAATACGATTTCAGCACGCCGGTAACGCAGGACATCAAGCTGGTGGCGGTGTGGAAGAAGAATGAGGAAAGCACTCCCAGCACCCCGAAGGATCCCGAGACGGCGGTGGAGAGCGTGCAGCTGGCTGGGGTGCGGGTGGTGAGGAATCCCGTGGGCGAGGCGCTGGAGCTGGAGGGGATGGAGCGCGCGGCGCGGGTGGAGGTGTACAGCGTGGCTGGCGTGCGGGTGCATGCAGAGGCGCTGCGTGGCGAGCCGCGGGTGGTGATTGATGCGCAGGGCTGGGCGAACGGGGTGTACGTGGTGCGGGTTGTGGCGAGCGATGGGGAGCGGACGCTGCGCGTGGTGAAGTGAGGATAAAAAGGAGTTTTGGTAAAGGGCGAGCCGCAGGGCTCGCCCTTTTTTGTGCAAATTCTGTGCGGGAATTGGAGACGGTTAGGGTCACGCGGGTCAGGGCCCTATAGAATCGCGACGCCTTCCGCCCCTCCACCGTTAAAGTACTTTTTTGTACCTTTACCCTGCAAAAAGGCGAGAGGAGGGCAATGGCATGGATCAAATGATAACGTACCCGATCGGAGAGGCAAGCTTTCAGAATCTACGGGCGGATAACGCCGTCTACGTGGATAAGACGGCGCTGATTTACCAGCTGGTGAAGCAGGGGCGGTACTACTTCCTGAGCCGCCCACGGCGGTTCGGCAAGAGCCTGCTGGTCTCCACGCTGGAGGCCTACTTCCAGGGCAAGCGGGAGCTCTTCAAGGGGCTGGCGATGGAAAAGCTAGAGCAGGAGTGGACGCAGCACCCCGTGCTGCACGTGGATTTCAGCGGGGTTAACTATTCAAGAAAGGGCAAGCTGGAGGCGAGCCTTAGGGATGTACTCTCAAGCTGGGAGCAAGTGTACTGCGGAGAGGAGTCTGATGATATCTTCGAGGTTCGCTTTAAAAGGGTCATCATGCGGGCGCACGCGCAGATGGGGCGGCCGGTGGTGGTGCTGGTGGACGAGTACGACAAGCCGATGCTGGACACCATCAACGAT
>QWCB01003879.1_pt1 | contig 10982 bp, 12 predicted proteins | sample 1972511 | NCBI WGS metagenome assembly QWCB01 (sample SAMN09866719, study PRJNA288562) | Human gut metagenome isolate term5_stool, whole genome shotgun sequencing... | isolation source: gut | host: Homo sapiens | place: USA: California
CCAATGGATGAATTGGCGTTCAGGGGTTTTTTTAATGATTGTTTCTTTTCCATAGGGCTACACTAATTTCGACATAACGGAGTTGACTTTTTGATCCAGGCTCGCCTTTTTGTCCCGGCGATCGTCGATTTTTACCACGGAATAGACCCGTTCCGCGCCGGCTTCAAAGACGGCTTCCTGCATCTTCCGCACGCAGGCGAAGAGCTCGTCGATGTCCCCTTCGAGGACGGTGCCCATGGGATTGAGGCGGATTTCCACCTTGTCGTTGTCTTTGACCGCATCGTATGCCGCCGCCACGTAGGGGCTGCAGGATGTCTTTTGGGTTCCGATGGGAACCAGAGTTAATTCTACTACTGCCATAATGACCTCCTATTGTCTATTTCTTTAAAAATTTAACGATGTCCCCGATGACGATCTCGCTGGCCTCTTCGTGGAGCAGGTCGTGTTTCATAAGGGGATAGATTTTGTTTTCGTACTCTTCATACCCTAATTTGTAAAAAGTTTTCGCCGTGTCGGCCAAACCTTTCGGACCGCCGGTTAAGGGATCCTCCGTGCCGTTTAAGACCAAAACCTTCAGGCCCGGATTTTTCACGGCGTAGCGGCGGTAATCTTTCAAGCGGGCGGCGCTGTCCCAAATGGCCATGGCGCCGCCGTTCAGGTAGTCGTTGACCAATTTGTCGTCGGCTCCAAAGGCCCGCAGAAATTCGGGATTGTTGCTGATCGTATCCAGTGCCGCCTTGGTCTTCGAATCCATGAGGCGAACCAAAGCGCCCCGCTTCTTCGGCGTGGTATAGAAGCTTTCCAAATTGCCGAAAAACAGTCCCACATGGGCTGTGGGCGGGTAGCACACCACGCCGGTAAGGATGAGCTTGTCGATGATGTCGTCATGGGCCATGATGTAGTTTCTCGCGATTAAGGAGCCGAAGGAGTGGCCGAACATGGCCAGGGGGAGATCCGGAAAGCGGCTCTTAAAAAAGAGGGACAGGGCGTATTGATCCGCCACGATATCGTCGATGGATGAGATATAGGCCCGGGGATGCTTCGTCGTGACGGAATCGCCGTGGCCCCGATTGTCCGACAGAAGCACGGTGTAGCCCGCCCGCGCCAGGCGATGGGCAAAGGCCTTGTAATAGCCCTTGTGTTCCTGCGCCCCGTGGACGATTTGCACGAGACCCACGGGCTCGACCGCCTTGATGATGGTAAAGGCCAGGGGCATGCCGTCGATGGGGGATTTATAGACGCCGTTTACGACGCCGTCGTCGTCGCCGTATATGGCCGCCCGATGGGTACGTCCCTCCGCCTCCCACAGGGCCAAGGTGCGTGCCGTTCTTCTTTGCCGGGCCCGCGCCGCCAGTTGAGGCATGATCGATGCCCCGCAAATCAGTCCCGCGACGGGTGCCCATTCAGAACGCTTTTTCATAAGAACCTCCTTGATTCTCATCCATTACAAATTCTCTGTTTTAAAAAATGCCGTCATGGCGTCGTAAAAATCCCTCACGTCGTCTACGTGGACCACTTCCCGTGCCCCGTGCATGGCCCAGGTGGGAATGCCGATATCGATGGCTTCCATGTCCACGTGGCGCAGGCTCAGAGGCCCAATGGTGGAGCCGCCCCGCTGTCCGTGGGGATTGGCGAAAAGTTGTACCTTAAGCCCAGCCCCCTTCATCATGCGCTTAAAGCGGGCGCTGCTGTGGCCTTGAGTGGCGTAGCTGCGGCTCGCCGAAAGCTTTACGGCGACGCCGCCGCCCAGGACGGGGGATGCGGAAGGATTGGCCGCATCGCGATAGTTCGGGTGATCGCCGTGGGCCATGTCGCAGGAGAGCAAAAAGCTCCGCGCCAAAATGCGGTAGTAGGCCTCTTCCCCTAAGTCGCCGACGATGCGCCGAAGCACATTGGGAAGAAAGCTGCTGTCGCCGCCGCTTTGGGTCAAACTCCCGATCTCTTCCTGATCGGCGAGATAGACCACTTGAGTCAGATCGTTCTTCTCTTCGTCGAAGAGGGCCATGACCGCGGGATAGGCCGTGGCCAAATTATCCAGCCGCGGTGCGGAAAGCCACTTCTCGTCCACGCCGATGAAGTCGGAGTCTCCGGCGGGATAAAAATAGAGATCGTAATCTAAAATATCCTCGGCCTTCACGTCGGCAAGGGCGGCGAGATCTCTTATAAAGCCGCCGCCGTCCCATGCCTTCGATGCCAATGGCACCAGATCCTTTCCCGCCTTAAAGACGTAGCCCGTGTTCACTTCCCTGTGCAGGTGAGGCGCCAAATGGGGAATCGTCGCCACGGCATCCCGAAAGTCCACGGGAATACTCTCCACGCCCGTCTTGCCGTCTGCGATGACTCTGCCCGCCAGAGACAGGGGCCGGTCGAACCAATCGGCATTGATGATGGCGCCGTAAGGCTCCACATCCATCCTCACGCAGTCTTTTTCCCCGCGAATGCCGCCGGGGATCAGGCGCAAAGCCGGACTGTCCGTGTGGCTGATCACCGTGCGAAAAGCCATGGTCTCGGGATCTCTCTTCCCGAGAGAAAAGAGAAGGATCGCCCCGTCTTCATTGACGAGGTAATACTTGCCCCCTTCTTCCAAATGCCAAGCCTCTTCTTTTTCCAGGCGGATAAAGCCCGCCGCCATCATTTTTATATGCTCCGCCACCTGGTAGGAGGTGGGGCTCATGTCCACAAAGGATTTCAAATCGTTAATATCCATAATCGCTCCTTTCCCTCTTCTAAGTATAACAGAATTGAGATCTTCTCCTGTATGATTCTTACCCGTCGGGGTATATACTATTAGTAAAGGAGGAATGAATTTATATGGATTCCGTTGGGCAGGTTCTGCCTGAATTACTACTTATTATTTTACTCACGGCGATTAACGGTTTTTTTACCGCCACTGAAATCGCCATGGTCTCCGCCAATGGAGAGCAACTTCGCAATTTGGCGGAGGAAGGCGACAGGCGTGCGCAAAAAATTTTAGACTTGACGAAAAATCAGGCCCGCTTTCTTTCCACTATACGAACGGGCACGACTTTGGCGAGCTTTTTTGCCGCCGCCATTGGGGCAAGGGCCTTTGCGCCCCTCCTGGCCCCGCGACTGGCCGAGACCGGCATCGGTTTTTCCGACACCCTGGCCTTTGTTTTGGTGATCTTGATTCTTTCCTACATCAGCCTGGTCTTCGGCGTCCTCGTGCCCAAGCGCACGGCCCTTCAAAAGGCGGACAAGACGGCGCTGAAAAACGCCGGCATCGCGACGCTTTTTTCCAAACTCATGACGCCTTATGTCAAGCTCCTCGCTCTGTCCACGACCCTGGTCTTAAAGGCCACGGGCAACTACTCCAAGGACGTGGAAAAAAATATCAGCGAAGAGGAAATCAAAAGCTATCTCCGCGTAGGCCAACAACACGGAGTCATTAACGAATCCGGCGAAGTCATGATGGTAAACATTATGGACTTCGACGACAAGCTGGCCTACGAGATCATGACGCCCCGCACCTCCCTGTATATGTTGGATTACGACGAGTTCGACGCGGCAAAGATCCGCGAAATGCTTGAATCCGGCTACAGCCGCGTCCCCGTCTATCGGGACAGCCCGGACCATATCGTGGGCACCATTTACATTAAAGACCTCTTCGTGGAATACGCCAAGCGCAGCTACCGCTCCATCGACATCGACGAGGTGATGAAGGAGCCCTACTTCGTTCCCGAGACGAAAAACATCGACCGCCTTCTGCAGGAACTGCAGTCCACGAAGAATTACCTGGCGATTTTAATCGACGAGTACGGCGGCCTGTCGGGTATGGTCACCATTGAAGACATTGTGGAAGAAATCGTCGGAGAAATCGAAGACGAGTACGACGAAGACTTGAAGCAGATTTTAAAGATCAACGACTACACCTACGTGGCCGACGGCATGACGGAGCTGGATACCATTAACGAAAAGCTGGATTTGGATCTGGAAAGCGAAAACCACGAGACCATTTCCGGCCTTACCATCGAGCTCTTGGGCTTTATCCCCGAAGCCGGCGACACGAAGAAGCACAAGGTCCTTTACGACAGTTCCGTGAAGCTTACCACCTTGGGCATTACGGACAAGCGCATCGCCCGTGTGGAAATTCAGCTCTTGGATTTGAAGCCGGAAAAGGCGGAGAGCAAATAAGAAAGGAGGCGAAGGTGAACAAGAATAAATACGCGGCCCTGCTTTTGGCTGCTCTTATGGCTGCGCCTCAAGTCGCTTTCGCCGAAAACAATCCTTCGCCGAAAGAAATAAAACCCGCGGAAAAAATTCAAAAGCTGCAAGAGGAAGGACTGATCGTCGGCGACGAAACCGGCGATCTCGCCCTCGCGCGTCCCATTACCCGGGCCCAGTTCGCCAAGGTCGTGGCCTGTGCCCTGGGCGTCAAAGCCGAGGCGGAGGCCATGAGTCGATCCCCCTCGCCCTTTAAAGACGTGGCGGAAGACCATTGGGCCAAGGGCTACATCCGCGCCCTCACATTGCACGAGGACGCCCGGCCCGTGCCCCTGATCCGCGGCTACGAAGACGGCAGCTTCCGCCCCGAGCAATGGGTCACCGGCGCCGAGGCGTCGAAAGTGGCCACCCTCCTGGCGGACGACGGCCTCACCGCCGACGAGGCCGCCCTCTTTACTTGGCCCGACAGCTGGATTTACCGCGCCATGGCCTTCTCCCTTCCCGTGGCCGACGAGCCCGCAAGCGCCCCCGCCACCCGGGAATCCGTCTTTCTCACGCTCTACGACATCCTCTATACCGAGCCCGTCTTTGACAGGGACATGAACCGCTTTTTCTATTTGACCGACGGCCTCAATCGCCGCCGCACCTTCGATCACGCGGCCTTTCAAAAGGCCTTTCTGAAACGACTCAATGCCGAGCGCAGAAAGCATCGCGTCCGACCCCTGAGCCTAAGTAAAAACCTGGAGGCAGGCGCCTACACCCGGGCCAAGGAGCTCGCCCTCTACGGCAATATGCGCGTGGACGGCAAGCGCCACGTGCGCCCGAACGGCGACGCCTACTACACCGCCTACGGCTATCTGAACAAGAGAGACCCGGCCTTTTTCGTCGGGGAGAACCTCATCCAATTCCCCTTGAAGAAGAAGGGATACAGCCAAAGCCTCGCCATCGACCCGGAGGTTTTGGCGGAAGAATGTTTCAAGGCCTGGTCCATGAGTCCGGGCCACCGAGACAATATGCTCTCGCCCATCTACAAAAACATGAACATACAAGTTTACGCCGGCCCCACCCTTCGCTACGAAGACGCCGATGACGAAGGCGTCCTCATCGGGTCGTTGGGACTGAGCCGGTAACATCCATCGGAGATCCCGATGGATGTTTTATTTCCCGTCAAAAATGCGTACAAAAAAAGAGTGTGGAGAAATCCACACTCTTTTTAAGCTTTAAGCATTGACGATATCTTGTTGCTTGCTTCCTTCTTTGGAAACGACATAACCGTAGATCAAGGCGACGGCGACGCCGATGAGATTGGCCGCCATATAGGGCAGGCGGAAACCGATCTTTGCGCCTAAAATATAGGACATAATGACGTAGACATAGAACATACCGGGGATCAGGGAGATCAGGTATTGTCTGCCGTGGCGCTTCAAATAAATGGCGATCATGGCAAAGGCAAAGACCGCGATGGTTTGATTGGCCCAGGCGAAGTATTGCCACAGGACATTAAAGCCGTTGGGGCTGAGTTTTGCGAAGATCAAAATCACCAACACGCCGGCAAAAATACCCAAGGAAAGGCTCAAGCGGCTCTTCATGGATTTTTGGGGAATGTGCAAGTGGTCGGCGATCATGAGGCGAGCCGAGCGCAGGGCCGTGTCGCCGGATGTGATGGGAAGGACGATAATGCCGATGATGGCGATTAAGCCGCCGATGGTTCCCAACATATCGTTGGCCACGAGGCCGATGACGGCAGGCTTACCGATGAGGCCGGCGTCGATGCCTTTATTGTAGATGCCCATGGCGGCAGCTGCCCAGATCATGGCGATGAAGCCTTCGAGGATCATCATGTCGTAGAAGACGAAGCGGCCTTCCTTTTCACTCTTGACCGAGCGGCCGATAAGAGTCGCTTGGGTGGAGTGGAAGCCCGAGACGATGCCGCAGGCCACGGTAACGAAGAACACGGGCAGAATCGGCGTGCCGTCGGGGTGTACGCCGGTCATATTGCTCATGGTCAGATTATCCAGCTGATAGCCCTTGGCGAAGAGGCCGAAGAAAATGCCTACCGCCGACAAAAGCAAAATGCCGCCGAAAATAGGATAGACGCGGCCGATGATCTTGTCGATGGGAAAGAGCGTCGCAATAATGTAGTAGGCGAAGATGCAGGCGTAGACGATCCATACTACGGGATTCGAGGCGACGGCTTCTTGGTGAAGGACGTTGGCCACGATCAAATCCCCGGGGGTGTAAATAAATACGGCGCCGACCAGGATCATCAGCAGAATGACGAAAATATTGTAAACGGAATAAACCTTGCCGCCTAAATTACGCTTAATCAAAGCCGGCATTTGTTCCCCTTTCGAGCGAATGGAAATCATCCCGCTCATGTAGTCGTGAACGGCACCGCCTAAGACACAGCCGATGGGAATAAAAATAAATGCTAAAGGACCGAATAAAATCCCTTGGATGGGCCCTAAGATCGGACCGGTACCGGCGATGTTCAATAATTCAATGAGTGCGTTTTTCTTCTTGTCCATGGGGACGTAGTCCACGCCGTCTTGATTTGCAATGGCGGGCGTTTCTCTGTCGTCCGGTTGGAAGACTTTCTCTGCGAAACGGCCATAGGCAAAACCGCCGACGATTAAGATGGCGAGGCCGATGAGAAATGTAGTCATGGTATACCTCCTAATAAAATTTTCTTTGAAAACCGTAAATCTAAGGTTTAACAAAAATGTACTTAACTATTATACTGCTCTCGTCATCATTGGCAATAGGAAATTGAAATAAATCGACTTGCTTCGCCATTTAATATAGTGTTCCTCCATCTTTAATAAAATATATTAAAAATGAATAGGCCTTTTATGAATAAATACCTGGATTGGAAAAACCACAACCGTTCTTCCCCGCTTTCTACGGAAAAAATCCGGAAAGATGACGAACAAAAAATACCCTTCGCCTCGCAAAAAAGAGGCCGCCTTGCGTCGATAAGAGAAAGAAAAATTCACCGGGCGCCTCCCTTCTCCGGCGACAATCTTTTCATCCGGATTTTACAAAAGGCTAAAATCCTCGCCTATTGTATTCCGTTTCCCTTTCTTCCCCTTTTTATGCCGTTCTCATTTTCATCGCTTCTCCATTTTCATATTTCATTTCCGAAAGCCCTCCTTTTCTTCACAGTATACACAGAACTATCCACATCGCATCCCCCTTATTCACGGCATTTCGCGAAGTTATCCACCTTATCCACAGCCTTATGCACGTTTTCCCGACCTTTGCCCAGAGCTGTGGGCGAATATCTAAGTTTCGTCTATTTCACCGCATTTGCCGCCGACTTTCCTTTTTATGCACTATTCCTCTTCCCTTCTCCCTCATTCTCATTCACGATTTTACATAGGCAAAACAAAAGCCGCAGCACGTTCGCCGCGGCAAATAAGCGTTTATTTTCTTTATTCCAGGCCCAGATTCGGATCGGCATAGACCTCGCCCTCTTCGCCTTTCAAATAGCTGTAGTAGCCCACAGAGGCGATCATGGCGGCATTGTCGGTGCAGAGCACGGGATCGGGATAGTAGATGGCCACCCCTTCTCTCTCGCCCCGGCTTTCCATGGCGGCCCTTAAAGCGGAATTGGCGCTGACCCCGCCTGCCAGGACGATGGTCTTCTCGCCCAGCTCTTTCGCCAGGCGGAAGGATTTTTCCACGAGGACGTCGATGACGGCGGCCTGAAAGGATGCGGCCATGTCCGCCACGCGAATGGCCTCGCCCTTTTGCTTCGCCTGATTCAATTCGTTTAAGACGGCGGTCTTGAGCCCGGAGAAACTGAAGTCGTAGCTGTCCGGCTCCAGCATGACCCGGGGCAGCTCGTAGGTCTCCTTCCCTTCCTTGGCCAGCTTGTCGATGACGGGCCCGCCGGGATAGCCTATGCCCATGGCTCTCGCCACCTTGTCGAAGGCCTCGCCGGCGGCGTCGTCCCTCGTCTTGCCGTAGAGGGTAAAGTCCACGTAGTCGGTGACGTGAATCAAATAACTGTGACCCCCGGAGACGATGAGCCCGACAAAGGGCGGCTCCAGATCCTTGTGGGTCAGGTAATTGGCGCAGATGTGGCCGCGAATGTGGTTCACTCCCACAAAGGGCTTATCATTGGCCAGAGCGAGTCCCCGCGCCGCCGTAAGGCCCACGAGAAGGGCGCCGATAAGCCCCGGCCCCCGTGTGGCGCAGATAATATCCACGTCATCCATGGTGATGCCCGCCTCTTCCAAGGCCAGATCCAGCATGGGCAAGATGGCGGAGACGTGCTTGCGCGATGCGATCTCCGGCACCACGCCGCCGAAGAGCCGGTGTATTTCGATTTGTGATGAAATCATATTGGACAAAATTTCCCTGCCGTCGCGCACTACGGCCACGGATGTTTCGTCGCAGGACGATTCCACGCCCAGTGTCAACATATTACCACCTCTTCCAATAAATCAGCCCGTCGCGCTTTACGTGGGCGTAGTAATTTTTTCGAACGCCTTCCAGGGTGAAGCCCAGGGATTCGTAGAGATTAATGGCGGCCACATTGTCGTCTCGCACTTCCAACGTGGCGGCCCGCATGCCCTTGTCGTAGACGGCGAAAAGGTAATGGTTCATCATATAGCGTCCGTAGCCGTTGCCGCGAAATTCGCCGCCCACGGCCACATTGCCGATATGGGCCTGATCCCCTAAAAGCCACGCCCCCACGTAGCCGATGACCACGTCCAAGTATAGGAGCACTTCGTAATAGGTGAGGGGGCTTTTCAGCTCCCGCTCCCAACTGTCTCGGGACCAGGGGGCGGCGAAGCTTTCCTCTTCGATGGCCATGATGTCGTCTAAATCATCAAGCGTCGCTTCCCGCGTCGAGAGATTCTCCATGTTTCCTCCTGTATTCTCGCATGGCCTGAGTGGGCCGCAGGTAATTGGGCTCCAAGGCATAGGGATTGGACGGGCCTTCGGCTACAAACTGCGCCGCGCCTTCCAAGGCGATGGCCGCCGCCGACACCCGGGAGAGATGTTCGGGATAGAGGATAAAATCCTCCCGGGCCGAAAAGGCCTCCCGGTACTTCTTTAAGCCGTCGCCGATTAAAACGGCACCCTTCGGTGCTTCTTTTAGAATAGATTCCACGGGATAGGCGTCGTCTTTTTTCAGGCGCAAAATTTCGCCGCCCTTTTTTTCAAAGACGCCGGCATAGACCCGCTCCCTTCTCGCATCGAAGAGGGGAATCACTACGCCGTCGGTGGCCACTTCCCGCGCCAGGGCCTTTAAGGTGGAGACGCCGACCACGGGGATGTTTAGGCTACGGGCGAACACCTTGGCCAGCACCACGGAAATCCTGAGCCCCGTAAAGGAGCCGGGGCCCACGCCGGTGGCGATGAGGTCCAAATCCTCCATGGCCCAATCCGCCCGATCCAGCATGCTTTCAATCATGTTGATCAGCCCTTCCGAATGGCTCGCCATGCTGTTGACCGAGGCTTCCGCCACGACCTTGTCGTCCTCCACCAGGGCGCAGGTGGTTTCCATGGTAGCCGTATCAAAGGCGAGAATTTTCATAGGTCGCCACCTCCTCTTCAAGTTCCCTGCCCCGGGAGCCGAAGCCCGTGGCCGTCACTTCCCGGGTGTTTTCGTCGACGCGCTTAAATTCCAGCTGCAGCACATCATCGGGCAAACTGTCTTCGATGATATTCGCCCACTCCACGGCACAGACGGCGCCGGAATCCAGGAGATCCTCCCCGCCCATGTCGAAAAATTCGTCCTCGTCCTTCAGGCGATAGACGTCGAAATGGTATAGGGGCAGATCCCCCTCGTATATATTTAAAATGGCGAAGGTGGCGCTGGTCACGTCGCCGGTGAGGCCCATGCCCTTGGCCAGGGCCTTGACAAAGGTGGTCTTTCCCGTGCCCAAATCGCCGATAAGAGCCAAGACGTCGTAGGCCTTTAGCTTTTCGCCTAAATAGAGACCGAAGGCTTCGGTTTCTGCAGTGCTTTTCAGTATCATAGCTTCCTCCTATCTCTTATTATAGTCAAACACAGCGCCGGAGAAAAGCGAACATGAAAAAAGACCTTGCCGAAACAAGGTCTTGGTCTTAATTATTAAAGCCCGGAATCAGTCGGCCCAAGCCGCCGTCGCCTCGGCCCTGAACCGTGGGCACTTGGTAATCCGTGAAGGTCAGCTTTAGGGTTTCCTTCTTGCCGTTTCTGGATACCACCACATCCACGGCATCGCCGGCTTTGTACTTATAGAGTTCGCGGCGCAATTGGCTCATGCTTTGGATGTCCTTATCGCCCATTTTCAGGATGATGTCGTTGACTTGAAGGCCCGCAGCCGCCGCCGGAGACTGGGCTTCCACGCCGCCGACGATGACACCTTTGCCGCCGGTGCCCAAGTCGTAGCCGCTTCGTTCCACGGCACTGACGGTGTAACCGCTCATGCCGAGGGCCACGGATTTAAAGTCACCGGTCTTCATGACCTGTTCCACAATGGGCTTCGCCGTGTTAATGGGAATGGAAAAGCCCAGGCCTTCCGCCGAGGAAATCTTCACGGAGTTAATGCCGATGACCTGGCCTTCGCTGTTTAAGAGAGGCCCGCCGGAATTGCCCGCGTTAATGGAGGCGTCGGTTTGAATCAAGCCGTCCATGTAATTGCCCTGCACTTCGCCGATATTTCGGTTCAGACCGGAAATGACCCCGGAAGTGACGGAGCGTTGAAAGTCCAGACCCAGGGGATTGCCGATGGCCACGGCGGTCTCGCCGATATTAATGCCGTCGCTGTCCCCCATGGGAAGAGGCGTGAGGCCCTTCT
>QWCB01005948.1_pt1 | contig 10977 bp, 13 predicted proteins | sample 1972511 | NCBI WGS metagenome assembly QWCB01 (sample SAMN09866719, study PRJNA288562) | Human gut metagenome isolate term5_stool, whole genome shotgun sequencing... | isolation source: gut | host: Homo sapiens | place: USA: California
AGGCTTACTTGTCATCAAAGTAGCTGCTAGCGATAAGAACAAAAAGGTAGTTATGGATTTAGCCGAGGACCTATATCAATCAGCAGTCGATAACTTCAAGAGAGAAAGTGATTTAAGTCTCTTCATGGAAATATATCAAGAGATAATGACTGGATCAAAGGAAGAAAAAGAGATAGAGAAAGAAGAAAAAGAAAAAGAGCTAGAAGAGCTTTTAGAAGAAAAATAGTATAGACGATATATAAAGAGGCTAGTCAAAATTGCGACTAGCCTCTCTTTAATTACTTCGTATTAAAATTTCTAATTAATGTCACTTGCCTATTAGCCTCGTCCCAAAGAATGTCTTTGCCATCCTTAAGACCAAGTGACCTCGCTATGTTTGCTATAGGAAGCATGATTCTGTTATTACGCATATCAGGCTTAACATCACTTGTGTATTTAACGCCATTGACAATGATGAAATTGCTATCGACAGGTATTTCTACTCGTAGACCTATGTCCATGATGACAGCAGTTCTTGTCTCGCTTAGCCAAGCTACTCTATAGCCCAAAGCTTCGGCAATGTATCTAAGCGGAAGCATTGTTCTGCCGCCCTTGATATATGGCTTTGTGTCCATAGCCTTGAGAGTGCGAACACCATTATCCACTTTGTCAAGAATTTCTGAACCTATAGTGATTAAAACTTTTGACTCTTTTTGCTTTTCTTCTTTATCCTTGTCAATAGTTTTGACCTCGTCTTTGTCCTTTTCTTCTTCATGATAATAGTCTCTTCTATGTCTTCTTTTTTGCTCTTCTCTTTCAGTTTTGTCATGTATTTCAGGCTCGATGTATGGAGCAATTTCTCTAAATATAGGGTAAATGCTTACCTCGCCATCCGGCATAATGAATTCGCCGTTAATAATAGGAAGCAATTTGCCACTTGCATCGCGAACATTAAGGCTCACAAGTTCATATCCGTATTTTGCTATGGCATGAACAGTAACTTTGTCGCCCGCCTTTGCTTCACGTGGATCAATGATCACCTCACCATATGGTGATGGACTGATGTTTATAGCGTGTTTTTGATTTGGCTTATCTGGCTTTGGCTTATCTGGGTTTGTTTCATCTGGATCTGATTCATTTGGCTTTTCGTGCCATATAGCTCTTACTTCTGTATCTTTATTAATTATTAATATATCTCCAGGTTTCTTCTCATCTTCTCCAATTTTCCAGCCAGCAAATTCTTTATTTTCTGGTGCTTCAAATGGACAATCAGTAAGAGTATATTCTGTTCCTTTTTCTTTTTCTACTACTTTAGTATCATCAGTACCATTATTAGCAACTAAAGTCACTTTATATTTTTCAATAGGCTTATCTCGCCAAGTTGCTATTATTTCTGTATTATCATTAATTGTTATTTCTTCACCAACAGCTTTTTCTGCGTTATTAACACTCCATGCCTTAAATTCTTTGTTTTCAGGTGCTGTAAATGTGCAGTCAGGAAGAGTATATGTCGAACCTTTAGCAAAGCCCTTAACAATAGTTTCACCCTTGCCTTCTCCTGGAACTAGGCTTACTTTAAACGTAATATCTTTCCAAGTGGCTGTTATTAGAGTTTCTTTATCTATTGTTATTTCTTGACCCGGATCTTTAATTTCTTCTCCTATTTCCCAGCCAGCAAATTCTTTGTTTTCAGGTGCTTCAAATATACAGTCAGGAAGAGTATATGTCGAGCCTTTAGCAAAGTCCTTAACAATATTTTCGCCTTTGCCTTCACCTGGAACTAGGCTTACTTTAAACATTATGTCTTTCCATAAAGCTATTACTTCTGTATCTTTATCAACTGTTATTTCATCACCAACAGCTTTTTCTGTGTCATTAACGCTCCATGCCTTAAACACTTGTCCTTCAGGTGCTGTAAAATCACATTCAGGAAGAGTATATGTCGAGCCTTTAGCAAAGTCCTTAACAATATTTTCGCCTTTGCCTTCACCTGGAACTAGGCTTACTTTGTACTTTACATTTCCTTTATTGACTATTAAAGTATATACACTTGTATTAGTTCCATCTTGTGAAGTAACTGTAATTTTAAAAGTATTTTCTTCCTCATTTAATTTAATTTTCTCTGTTTCATATCCATTAGGCATATATGCTTTACTTGAAGCAACAACATTATTATTTAACGTAACAGAGATACTTTGCTTGCTATCACCAAATTGGAAATATAAATAAGCTATACTGAAATCATCGCTTAAATCTACCGTATATGCTTTTTGTTCCTTCTTAAATGCTAATTTTGATTTTTGATTTTTCCAAACCTCATCTTCTAATCCATATAACACTATATCTCTAAGATTGCTATCATTTACTATACTTTCTTTAAAAGTTGGCTTGATTGTGAGAATAGTATTTGGCATTATTAATTCAGTAGGTGTTTTATCTGGTTCTTTTATAATAGAGTTACCATCTTCTATTTCTATAATATTTCCATCTTCGATAACCCATCTGTCAAATACCTTATAAATATCTCTTATTGCGCAAACACTAATTATGTCACCTTCATACGCCTCATAAAACTCAGCTGAACCATCAGTTACGTTTAACTTATGAATTTTGGCTCTATCTTTTGTTACATCTCCTCTTTCAACAGAAAAAACATGCTCACGTGTTGCAGACCCATTTGATGGTTTTACATAAAATTTAAAAGAGTTTTTTCCTGCCTCTAGAGCAGTTTCTTCAGTATAATTACTATTTCTGACTTTATAAGCGAAGCCACTTTCTATTTCAACAACTTGTTATTCTTTTATAGTAAGGCCTATATCATCCCATGTATCTGTCTCACTATTAAAAGCCCTTACTTTTATATTTTTTAATTTAGTAGTCTCATCAAGCTCTGCTTCTGCTTTAACTACTCCTAAATTCATAGGCAAAATACCAATAAATAAAACTAATACCATTAGCATTGAAATAATTCTTCTAAGCTTCTTCATTATATCCCCCTCCAAAAAAAATTGCCTTTGACAAACAAGACTATAAGCATTAAAAAAGTGCTACTTACAAAGTTCGCAATAGCACTAAAATAAATCCACGTTTGAGTGGATTGCATCCTTATTGAATTGAGTTCTGTCAAATAACATCTTAAGGCCTCTCATCAACTATATTATACTTTAATATTATAACATATAACTCTTTATGTCAATATCTTTTCGCAAATTTAGATAAATTTATTTTATCCATATAAATATCACTCATAATATATTCTCATAAAAACATAATCATCTTCGACAGTATCCGACATTTTAAAGCCAAGCCTCTATGCGCCTCATCAATTATATAATTTATTATTTGATAATTGTCTTCGCCGTAATAAATCGAAATAAAGCCAATCACTAATCCATCCTTGAATATGGCAAAGCATTCGCTCTCATCTTTATATAAATAGGCTTCAGCAATTGAGTAGACAACATCATCAACATAATCATTGTTTTCAACAGAAGATTTTATTTGTACACAAGAAGAAAAATTGTCTTCGTTAATTAATTCAAGTTTTAACATCCTTCGCTCCTTTGAATATATTTTACTGTAATTTGTTTTTTCTATATATTTTCCAGCTTCCTTCAAACTCACTTAGAACATCGTCAATTGGAAATATAGACCACAGTTCATGCATTGTTTGTCCAAATTTATTGAAACAAATTTTATTATCTAAGCAAAAAATAGCGTGTACTGGCTTATCCTCATCGAAAATAATTAATACATCTTCAGCCTTGATTAAATCTTTATCCTTAATATCATCTCTTTTTTCATAAGCATTCGCTTCTAAAAATAAAAGCAATGTATCAGCAAAGATCCATTCATTCATTAGATCTTCATTTTTAGAAATTCCATAGATAACACTTGCAAAACAATTAGCTCCATGTTTACCTGGAAAAACATTGTGGTATTTCTTTAAATAATCAAAACCTTCAATACTATCAATATCTGTATTTACTAATTCATCGTCATTATCTTTAAAAAATCTCTCTTTAGATGCCAAGTCCAATTCAGCCCAAACTTTTTTAGTAATCAGAGTATCGCCACACAATAAAGCATCGCCATTTTTTATAGTTTCCTTTTTCAATTTATCCCTAAATTTTAAAGACTTTGACTCAAGCCAATTGTTTTTAGCAATAATAACATAGTCAAAGTCAATGCCCCAAGTCTCGTGATTGCTAATATTGTTAACAGTAGCATATTTAAAGTGATGGAAAAAATCATTTTCAGTAAGTAGTAGTGCATCTTTTAGCATATCAATATTTGCCTTATAAAAATCTTTCGTAATAAAAAACATATCTTCGTCAATTTTTAAGTCTCTCAATTATTAGCTCCTTTTTAGTATAAATATTTATAGTAAAGTTCAAATTTATTTGGTAAAATTTTTGTTTATCCAAGTCAGTGCCAAACTCTATTTATTCATTTGTGAGATAAAAATGAATTATTTCGTGCAGCGGAGAATGTTTAGGAGTGAGGCATAGTAAATCTACGCCGCAACGACTAAATCATTCGGATAAACGAAAAAATATTTTAGGATGCTAATTTTATTCCCATTCGCCAAAGTTTTCTTAATATTAAATTTGTTTGTTTAGTGTTAAATCTTTTTATTTGCGTATTTTCTTTGTATTCTCTCAACTATTTTTCGCTTGCAGAATTTTTAGTATAAAAATAGTATCATTATTTTATCATATTTTTTGAGCAAGGTAAGATCATTCATAAATATCTGTTATGAATTCATCTTTATTGTTATAGAGAAGTTCCTAGCAGCAACCGCATTATATGCTTCAACAAAATCTTTCTTAAATTTTTCTATCAAGTCCTTATTATCATTAGCCCAAAAATCAAACAATTTTGTCGAGTCAAAAACCGGTTGATGCTCAACAAACCAATTTTTATATTTTTCTCGCTCTTTTCCCTGCGTATATTTTGACGAATTAGGTCCATTTTCTTTGAAATATACCCAATTCATATCAACCTTACTTGCATTTTCCCAATATGGGTGTTCAGGATCTAGCGACATAATATAATTATATATTACTTCTTCCGGCCTTACATTTCCAGGCAATTTCACTATATTTTTCAGACGGGTTCTTAATCGTTCGGGGATTACTTCTAAATCTTTATCTTTTACATCTCCGTCAAGTACAATAAGTACATTGCCAAAATATGATACATCCCCATTATATAAACTTAATAATTGATCACATCCTATTTTAACATCCACTATATCAATATACATCAAATATTCTGGGATTAAATTTTTTATAAACCACCTGTTTTCGGCATCTTCCGAATATACTTTTACCTTATTTGAATTTTGCAACATAGATTCCACCAATAAATCATTTTCTATTGAAGAATAATTTGGATTGCGTTTCAATTCCAAACGCCTATTTGCATTTGTAAAATAATACAATTCAATATTATTATTCTTATCAGTATCATTATATGCAATTTTTGTGCAAATATGCTTAAGCAAGTCAGAACTGTGTGTTGTCACTACAACTTGGATATTATTAACTTTTGCTTCTTTTGCCAGTAAATCAATCAATCTTTTTTGAGCAGCAGGATGAAGAGTTGCATCTATCTCATCTATTAACAGCAATCCTCCAGTCCAATCTGTTCGTGTCTGTTTTAATATTTTAAAAGAAAGTATTGACATCAAAATCTGTCCCAAATTATCTTGACCTGATGAATTGGTTAAATAATCATATTTATTCGTTTCTATTCCGACGCCTTTTTTCTTATCAGTTTCTCCAATAGAGTAATTATTTACATCGCTAATATCATCATATATCGACAGAATCTGTGTGTATTTTTCAATAAACCACTTTTTCTGTTCTTCGTTAATAAATTTCATACTATCCGCTGTAATCTTATCTTCATTAGCCTCTCCTATAGGAAAGAGCCTTGATAAGCCCAAATACAATACAGGAATTTGCATTTTCGCTTCCGTTTTGCTACCGTCTGCATATACTTTGAGAGGGATTATTCTAAATCTGTCTTTTCCATTATTAGTCTGCCAGGCAGTACGAAATGTTCTATAATCAATCTGATTATCATTTTCATCTACGATTTCTATCTTAATTCTGTCAGAACCCGATTCATCATATTTTTTACTTCCGTGAAAAATCTCGCCAAATTCTGCTCTGAATTGCCCACCCGTATAAGTCGTTCCATCTTTCTTTTTCAATTCTCCGCTATTGGCCAACAATCCCAAAATTGTGGATTTTCCTGTTGAATTTCTGCCGGCTACAACGGTCACACTCTTTCCCAATAAAATGCCCATATTGTTAAATTGTCGAAATTTCTTTAAACTCAATAATTTATACATTTTCTCATCCCTTTATCGTAAATTTACACAAACGGCATTTTGTTCTAATTGCCTAACTGTAGGTATCATATTATAATTTTTAAATATAATAATTTCACTTGCTTTTCTTTTTATAGCAGCACTATAATTTAAATCAAACTTTCTTAAAATATGATTCTTATAGATATCAGCAATCTCCGGAACATCATCATATGTAATAACCCAATCACAATCAACATAATTGTTTATATGTTCCTCTATTCGTATATGGTCTGCATACTCAAAAAAATTCAAATACAGTTCTCTTCCTTTGCAAAAATACGGAGGATCAAAATATATAAAAGAGTTGTTGCCATATAACGGGATATATCTTTTTATCAATGAATTCACATCTTTGTTATAGATATCTATATTATTTTTGTATTGATATATTTTCTCTATTCTTTTTATTAAATCGTTTTTGTTATACCTTGCATCAATTTTCCAAATACCATTTTGTGATTTGCCACCAATTATTCCACCTTTAATTATTCCGGATCTATTTGTTCGGTTTAGAAAAAATGTGGCAAATCCTAATTCAAAACTGTATTTTTTATTTTGACATAATAAGATATTACGTTGTTTTTCCCACTCATTAACAGTAACCGGTGTTTCTTTTATCTTCTGAATAAATCTTCTATTTTCAGTTAAAATTGCTCTCCAAAAAGAGTAAATGCCCTTATCCAAATCATTAATTACTACTCGACTAACGATTTTGTTTTCCAATAACTTTAATGCTATTCCGGCACCGCCTGCAAATGGTTCTATATATGTACCACCCTTATGCCCAGTATTAACAATCAAGAGTTCAATTAAATCATATAATTTTGATTTTCCGCCAGGATAGCGCAGTGGACTTAAATTTTTCATTATTATCTCCCCCAGTTTATTATTTAACAAATCTTATCTGCAAATTCAATTTCAAAATTTGCTTGCCGTCAACTTCCTCAATTACACCAAATTGATGTTTTGATTTACTCGGCGTATCAAACTTTGTGTTATTATACAGATATTCTCTAAAATCATTTCTGTTGTATTGTGATAGCAAATAACCTCTCCGTCCTCTTTCAGAATTATGTAACCCCCTGTTGCTTCATAATTTCAGCTCTACGGACTTGTGGGCATCATACCGAGAGCAATATTCGTCATAAGTTCTTTTATCTTATAAGCATAGAAAATATCTTTGTTTTCATCACTGATTTTACATCTGTTATTGGCAACGCGTAAGCCTGTTAACTCTTTAACTTTGTTTGCTTTGCCTCTATAAAAATTCTCAAGCATTTCACCGATTATCAACGACATATTTGTATCAACCAACATCATATTTGAATTGAATATATCGTTATCGGCTTTTACAAATGAAACATTAACATCTAAAGAATCTAATATTCAAACTTATCTTTAAATTTTATAAAACTGTGGAATGTATCTTTTCCAACTCTGTCAAAGTGTGCCCACTAAATCCATAAATAAAGTTTGTTGTGCCCAAAGTATTAAACAATGTTGAGAGACTTCCAAGTTGTGATTTTATACTGAAACCGTGTTTAGGCTCACTTCCTATTTGAGAATCATGTACCACAAGTATAATGTCTGCTTTATCTGACGATTTTGCTTTTGAAGTATTACATTTAAGTTTGCTAATAAATCCTTCAAGTGCTGGAATTTCAAATGCTCCGTCTTTTGTTTTTACCACTTTGATTGAATTAAGTAACAATTCTGCAATATCGTTAAAATCCAAAATAGAAATTGTTGCGATTTCAGCACCCGTACTTTCGGAAATCACTTTAATTATTACGTTTCTTATATATTTTTGATTATCGTCTATTTGCTTTCTGATAATCTGCAAAATATCATAATAAATTGTAGGTATTTTATTTGTATCGGCATCAACTACGTATAATCAACCGCCTGCTGCCAGCTTAAAAAATGTATATAATTTGCTCTATTCACCTTTAGTGCCTTTCATCTTTATGTTCCTCCAACTGTTTTAAACATTTTTTCATAAACTTTACCACTTCCTCGACCGCAGGACTTGTAACTGCATTTTCGAACTGCTTATATTATTATGCTTTTTCAACTCCGTCTAGTAATGAAAATGTATCTTCGCCGTCCTTATTCATAAATCCCTAATTGGTAAAACCTTACAGTTTTACCCATTCACGAGGTGTCATAACCCTTATACCCTTATCATTGAGGGGAGTCTTTCTCAACTGAAGCTTCATTCCGACAATTTCCTCACGCATATCGATTACAAGATTTCTTTCTTTTCTAGAACCACCGGTTGCAAGCAAATCATTTAAATCGTCATAAATTTTCTTTGTGAGCTTTTCCGGCAGAGTATTCGGTAAATTATCTGCTTCATCGCCCCAAAATTCTCAGTCAAATCGCATAATATAAACATGAGGTCTGTTCTGTGGAACATCGAATTTTCTCGAGTTTTTTACAAAGATTTTGGCATTGTATTTGATTTTACCGTTTTCCGATTGCACACCGATAACTTTATAATTCATTTCATCTGCTAGTGTCCTTATTATAGTGTCAAATGTTTTGCCTTTGTTGTGTGTAATTAAATTATCAACATTTTCAAGCATAAACGCTTTCGGTCTTGTCCTTTTAATCATATCGGCAATATCAAAGAACAAAGTACCTCTTGTCTTATCGTTAAAGCCCAACCGCTTCCCGGCTCTACTAAATGCCTGGCAAGGGAAACCCGCCAATAATATATCATAATTCGTATTCTCAACTTTTTGCTTAAATTTTTCCGAGCTTATATCATTTTATGAGTTATCACTGTATAAAACTCGTATGTCATACACTCACACTTATCTATCTCAGCCAACAAAATATTTTTAAAACCTCCAACAAGCTCACATCCTCTCTGTATTCCTCCGATAGCGGCACATAAATCTATCATTTTATACATCATCGCAATTCTCTTCTTACTGCTTTTTCAATTATATCAGCACAACTCCGGTGTTTTCTTGATTTCTTTATCCCAAAACTTTAAAACCGTCCAACCTTGTTTTTGCAATTCCTCAGTAACTTCTTTGTTACGCTCAATATTGCATTCTATCTTAAGTATCCAAAATTCTCGGTGAGATTTAAAGTCTTTTTTTCAATTAAATCTCACCAAAATTCGCTGTAGCAAAATACAGCAACTTTTTTTACCCTTGAAAATCAAATCCTGTTTACTGAATATACTAGTTACATTTTATTGATACCTTAAATCTCTGCTCCAAAGATCTTTTCTTAGTGCAATTTCAATTTGGAATCCTTATTTTTAACCTGCTTAATATTGAAACCGATTTGTTCTTTCGTCTTTACATTACATCATCTCATTTTTATTACTTCAAAACTCTATTAAACGCAAGTTTTCAAAATTCTCTCGATATTTCTATACCCGTTGATTTTCTGTCAAGCATTTTTGAGGCAACAATTGTTGTACCGCTACCCATAAACGAATCCAAAACTATATCCCCGACATAGCTGAACAATTTAATGCATCTTTTTGGAAGCTCGACGTAAAATGGTGTAGGATGTCCTATTTTCCTTTTGCTTTCACCCGAAAAAGTCCACATTCCGTTTGTCCATTTTGTAATTCATCTTTTGTGGTGTCTGATTTACCTCGTTTTGCTTTTTTCCACTCATCTTTATACATTAAGACAATAAGCTCAATGCTGAGAGCTTGCACTTATAAAGCTGCTTCTTGCACTGCTTTTTGAAATATTACCCTCGTTCCATATAATTGTTGTTCTGTATTGCCAACCGACTTGCTTTGCTATATTAGTAATGTCTGCTCCAAGACTTCTTTACGTACCTTTCCCAGTAACGACCGGGGATGTTCATGCACAGTCTACCGTCCGGCTTCGTCCAATACAGGCATTTTTCCAACCATTTATATGTAAAATCAAGATATTCCTCATAGCTCAAATTATCATTTACCTGTCCGTAATCTTTATTTACATAGTACAGCTAAGAAGTAACAATCAAATCTATATGATTTCCGTGTATTTTTTCATCGGTCAGCATATCACCCTGCAGTATAACAGAGTTTTCGTCTTTACAAAAAAATCTCGTACCCATAGCTACTTGTTTCGTGTTTCGCTCAAATACTTATCTATATCCACCTTTTGTATTCTCCAAGATTTACCTGCTTTTGAAACTGTCAGCTCTTGTCTTGTAATCAAATGCCTTATAGTTTTGTCACATGCCTTTAAATATTACACCGCCTGTGCTATTGGTATCAAACTATCGAGCATACCGTAATACATCCATTCTACTTATATTATATTATCATTTTTTTGTTAGAAAGTCAAGGTGTTTACGGTAACTTATTGGACACATTTCTTAATTGTCAAGACATATGTTACACTAAGAAAATTGTTTTTATAAACTTACTATGGCGTTTTAAAATAATGTTTTAAAACACTTTTGACATAATAATTATCCCCCGGCCTAGCCGGGGGCTCTTGCAGCCCAAAGGGCCTGTATTACTAGCCACGTCTGAAGGACGTTGATTAATCTGTCACTTGCAAATTATACTAGCTACCCTTTAAAAGGGTCTATTCAGCTGTTCACTAAGCTGATCTTGTTTCAACTGGTTTTGTATATACTCT
>QWCB01004771.1_pt1 | contig 10975 bp, 6 predicted proteins | sample 1972511 | NCBI WGS metagenome assembly QWCB01 (sample SAMN09866719, study PRJNA288562) | Human gut metagenome isolate term5_stool, whole genome shotgun sequencing... | isolation source: gut | host: Homo sapiens | place: USA: California
GAAACAACACTGAATAATGCCATCGTCTGCAACTGCGACGATACCACCACAGTTCATCGTGCCATTCAAACGGCCTTGGAAGAGAATGTTCTCCACCAAGCCACCAGTCATGTGTCCTACGAGCGATCCTGTCTCAAGGGTGCCTGCAACCTGTACCGAATTGGAGAGAATTACATTATGGATGTGGGCTGGGGCATTGATAGCCGCAAACAAACCTGTACCGCCGAGCTCGCCTTCTTCCTCCAGCTGAATCATGAGATTTCTGATGGGCTTGTTGTTTCCATCAAATGTGCCCTTGAAATAGTACGAATTGTCTTCTTGTTGCATAGTGGTGGTATTGAAAGCATTGTCGAACTTTCCAATCGGACGGAATATGCGACCTGCGTCAGCGCCCATATTCAGCTCATTTGCAACCTTGAAAAATTTTCCTTCGTAGGTTTCTGTTGCATTCACCGATGTGCTGAGATAGGCTAAATTGGCTGGTGTTTCTATCAGATAGGGATTGGCTTCCGTGCCATCACCATTTGTCCAGATTGCGGCTGTTCCGTCCCAAGCCTGCGCTGATGCTGTCAACGTCGCAACGAAGGCGAATAATGCAGTAAAAATTTTCTTCATAAATAAATGTAAATTAAGAATGGATAATAAATAATTAAATAGTTTCCTTACACTGTAGGCAGTGGTTCTACCTACTTGTAATTTGGTTTCGGTTCAGCAAAGATATTTATTTTTATTAATATCAGCAAGCTTTAGTATCAAAAAGTTCAGATTTTGTCTGATTTTGTTCCTCTTGTAAATATTAAACGTATATTTATTGAACGAATTGGCAGATAGATGTGCAATCCGTTGTTGATTGTAGGGATTGGGATGGATATCCCGATTGCGTTTTCTCCTTCGATAATCAAAAATAGGAACTCAGAAGTAGTGGGATAGAAGAGTGGGATTAAGAATTGAGAAGTTTACGCGCGAACTCGATGATGGTGTCTTTTCCTTGTTGGAAATCAGCGTCTGTTAGGTTGATTTTGTAGTCTGGATCTATGCCGAACTCTGTTAGTACCTTGTCTTTGTCGTACATCGGGCAGGCTGAGAAGCGCACACTCCATCCATTTGGCAACTCACTGGAGAACGGAAGCCCTGATCCGCCTCCCGTTCGGTCGCCGACAGTCTGTACGTTCGGGCAACAACGCATGTATTTCACAAATTCGTTGGCAGCCGAGAATACGCTTCTGTTTGTCAAGACAACGACGGGTTTCTGCCAGCGGATGCCCTTGCCTGGCTTGAGCGTTTGCTCTTTCATAGCCGAGAAGTCATTATGTCCCTTGCCGGTCTTGTGCTGCATGTAGCCAACGAGTATCTCCTTGTTGGTGAAGCGTGCAGCAAGCTCCTCGGCATTGGTCAGTGCGCCTCCACCATTATTCCTGATATCGATGATGATGGCTTTGCAAGGCTGAAAGTAAAGTAGGATATCGTCGAGGTTTCCCGCCCCAATGCCTCTTTGAAAGCTCTCGCAGCGCAAGTAGCCGATGTTGTCGTCGAGGATGGTATAGTCCATACCGCTTGCAATGAGGTAATCGGTCTTGAGGTATTTGCGTTCCAAAGAGTCGGAATAGTTCTTGTCATCGTTTGTCACACAGGAACTTAGGTTGAGCAATGTCAGCAGTAAGCAAAGGAATGCTATTGCATGACGGAAAGTGGATTTAACGTTCGTTGGCATTATGGCAGAATCTTAGTGATTGAAAACTTTCTCACGAGCCCCACGATGAGTATGTTGCTCCATGTGTGGTACTTCAGCCCGTTTACCTTGGCTTGTTGGAAATCGCCGAGATAGCCGAGTCGCACCGTCGTGTGGTGGATGGTGAAGTCGAAAGTGAGCATTTGGCGGAGCGATGGGGTAGAAATGATGGTCGTCGGCACGATATTGTGGTCGTAGTTGCCCTCAGAAAATATCTCATAGTAGCTTTGTCCGAAGTTCGGAGCGAACATCAAACCTACGAGTGGCACTTGTGCCTCGTAACGAATCTGGAACGGACGGTTCCACATCCGGAATCGATAGGCTGCGGTGGCATTGGGCGCAAGGTTGAGGTTTACGTAGGCTTGTGCGGGATTGTTGGAGTTGCGGGTGTTGTAAAGGAATCCCACATTAGCATCTATGCCTCCTCCCGCCTTCACCACCAAAGTGCCACTGCCTGTGTTCCATTTGCCCAACTCATACTGAATGTTGTACTGAAAGTTGTAGAGTCCGCCCAGTTCGTTATTGTTTTCGGCTTGGTTATGCGTTGAAGAGAAGTGTGCTTGGTGAATGATCTCCCGCGAAATTCTGGTATTGTTCTCGCGTATTGAGTGAGAAAGGTAGCGCAATTCGAAGCCTCTGTATTCCAATGGCGAAAGATAGGTGTCGAGTTGGTTGACGTGTCCGATGCCGATTATTTGCGCATTGGTTATCACTTTGCCCGTCCGCAGTGTGTCTTGCGCATCGGTTTGTACTGAATAAAAAAGGAAAAGCGCACAGGAGCAAAGGTAAACAATTCTTTTAGTCCACTTTTTCTCATGCGTTCTTTCACTAATTCTGTTGCGATTACTCATCGGGGAATAAGTTTAATTGGCCGTTAATCTCGTCAATCACCTGCTGTTTGCTTTTGCCAGCATCGGGATCAAGATTGTTTTCCTCTTCCGTCTTAGGCTGTGCGTCAGGTGTTTCCTCCTCATCGGTGTCCTCTTCCACTTCTTCGGGTTCGGGGAAGCGGAGTGGTTCGAGCTCGGTAATTTTGGCAATCTTGAACGTTGAGATGCGTTTACCCTTTGCCTTGAATCCCTTCACGCCAACAAAGTCCTCGGCATCGATTTCCTCTTTGCCTCTGCCTGCATCGGCACCGCCATAAGTAACTTCAATACGGGGATATGTTTGGTCGGTTAGGAGCACCAGTTTGGAGCTCGGATTCTCGCCGATAAAGTTCTGATGACGTTTTGTCGCTTCCATTTGGAACCGTTTCAAATAAGGATAGCCTTGGTTGTCGGCATCATAAACCACTGCAGTCCACGGCTTGTCGGCATCAAACTTCTCAAGTCTGAGGATGTTTTCCTCGTAGTGATTCGACGAATCGAAGTTGGTAATGTAGAAATTTCCGTCATCGAGCACGACCAAAATGCTGTCGTTGTCGTTGAATTCGCCGAGCAATTCGCCTTGCTCCTCGTAGTTAATGCGGTTCACATCTGGGTCGAACCATACTTTCCGCCCACCTAACGTGGAGTGTCCGTGACTTTTCAGCGATATTCTGTGGATGTTTTCCTTTGTCAGGATGTTGCCTTTGGCCGTCTTGCCCTTAATCATGATGTCTGAAAAGTTGTGTTCAAGGAAAATGTTCTTTCGCTTTTTGCAGGGTGATGGGTCGAGTGTCACCTTGATAACTTCGGCTTCTCCGTTCGGATTGGCGGTGAAGTAGATGACCTTCGAACCGGGAGTACCTTGTGTAAGGTCGTAATCCTTATCGCGGGTGATTGATGTCACGTTAAATCGCTTGATGTAATAGATGCCGTCAGCGCCGTCACGATAGACTGTGTTGTAAATGGTTCTTTTGTCGTTCTTCTTAAATACCTGAACGTGGAGTATGTTTTTGCCAACGAAAATCTTGTCGGCGATGCGTATGACCTTGTATTTTCCATCCTTATAGAAGATGATTACATCGTCAAGGTCGGAGCAGTTTTGTATGAATTCGGCCTTCTTCAGTCCTGTTCCGATGAACCCTCCCTTGCGGTCAATGTAGAGTTTCTCGTTCGCATCGACAACCTTTGCAGCGATGATGGTGTCGAAACTCTTGATTTCGGTCCGTCGGGGGAAGTTCTTTCCGTATTTGTCTTTAAGGTGTTTGAACCACTCTATGGTCACTCTGACCATCTCATTGAGGTCTTTTTCTATATCGGCAATCTCGGCTTTTATCTTCTGAATGAGCTCGTCGGCTTTATCTTTGTTGAATTTCAAGATACGTTGCATCTTGATTTCCAGTAGTCGGAGTATGTCGTCGCGCGTCACTTCGCGGATGAAAGTTTTCTTGTAAGGCTCCAGTTTGGAGTCAACAAAGGCCACTACCTCATCCATGTTTTTCGAAGTCTCGAACTTTCTTTCCTTGTAGATGCGCTCTTCTATGAAGATGCGTTCGAGAGAGTTGAAGAAAAGTTGTTCCTCAAGCTCGCCCTTGCGTATCTCCAATTCACGCTGAAGGAGCGCTTTCGTGTGTTCAGCAGAGTGGCGGAGTACGTCGGATATGGTCAGAAACTGTGGCTTCTGATCGGCGATGACACAACAGTTCGGCGAAATGTTGATTTCACAATCGGTAAAGGCATAGAGAGCGTCCATGGTCTTGTCGCTCGAAGTGCCCGGAGTGAGGTGCAACTGTATCTCAACTTCCGATGCCGTCATGTCTTCCACCTTGCGAATCTTGAGTTTCCCTTTCTCAACGGCTTTGGTTATGGAGTCTTGAAGTGTGCTTGCGGTCTTGGAGAAGGGTATCTCTCGGATGACAAGTGTCTTGTTGTCAATCTTCTCTATCTTGGCACGCACCTTGAGCGAGCCGCCCCTTTGTCCGTCGTTATATTTGGAGACATCAATGCTTCCGCCAGTGGGGAAGTCTGGATAGAGGTGAAATTCTTTACCTTTCAGATACTTTATGGCTGCGTCGCATATCTCGTTGAGGTTGTGTGGGAGTATTTTCGATGATAATCCCACAGCAATTCCTTCTGCACCCTGAGCCAAAAGCAAGGGAAACTTAACTGGCAGCGTGATAGGCTCTTTGTTTCTTCCATCGTAAGACAATTGCCATTCTGTGGTTTTGGGATTAAAGACGGTCTCAAGGGCAAACTTCGACAGGCGTGATTCTATGTAGCGCGGTGCTGCCGCTCTGTCGCCGGTGAGTATATTGCCCCAGTTTCCTTGGGTGTCGATGAGCAAATCTTTTTGTCCCATTTGTACCAGGGCATCGCCGATAGAGGCATCGCCGTGTGGGTGGAATTGCATGGTGTGCCCGACGATGTTTGCCACCTTGTTGTATCGTCCGTCATCCATGCGCTTCATGGAGTGGAGTATTCGTCGTTGAACAGGTTTCAGACCATCTTCGATATGGGGCACGGCGCGTTCGAGTATCACATAGCTGGCATAGTCCAAGAACCAGTTCTTGTACATTCCAGAAAGGTGTTTCACGGCTGAGGCATCGAATCTGTCTGCTGGCTTATAATCAGAGTGTGATTCCTCACTGGTCTCTTCTTCCTCAACTATAGTTCCTTCGCCGTCCTGTTCCAACTCTTCCTCTTCGTTGTTGTCTTTTCGCTTGTCGTCGTCCATAGATGATAAGTTGTCATGGTTTAAAGTTCAAAGGTACGACAAATTATCGAAATTGCAAAATTTAATGCGCTACAATTCAGAAGCGAACCAAAAGCATCCTATATAGTTTTGTGGAACTTCGCGCACAGTTGCATCAAATTATGAGATTTAACGGGTTTCGGTCCAGTGCTGATTAATGTCTCCTTATGTGTTCAAGTCGTATTCAAAAGGCGGTAAATAGATGTTGGATGCCGAACCTGTGGACTAATTATTGTCATGAATCTATATGAACAAAAACAGGGTTCGATTTGTGTTTTTGTAATGTATTGATAATCAGTGCGATATTTTTCCAAAACTAAAAGGTGACCTTTTGCCCTTCCATTCATGACATATCGTACGACAAAAGGTTAGCTTTCAGAAAGTGAAAGCTATGCCTTGTATGGATAGAATGAAAAATATTTGAGAATTTGTTAGAAGCGAACAGCAATTTTTGCACCCAATGTCATCGCATGGAAATACTCGTGGGAGTTTGCGTTATGTGGCGGATGGAGGGAATAATCAAGAAAAATGCAGCCCATGAGCTTTGCTCTGATGATGTAATCGATCGAGATTCCTGTTCCGTAGGCGATGCTGCGATTTGTACTTAGGTTTTTGTTCGTGAAGGGTGGATGGCGATAAAACAATTCTCCTAATAGGAGTTTGCTGCCCACTGCCCAACGGTTGGAGAGTGGAAGTGAGAAATATGGTCCAACGTAGAATGAATAATAATGGAACGTGTTGTCATCGGTCTTGCTCTCGTTGATGATGAAATGGAGGTTGGAGATGGATGCCCTGCCGCCGAAACCTATATATCGGTTAATGAAATATGCTCCCTCAATGCCTATGGTAGTCCCGGTTGATGTCTCAAACTCATTATTCTCATCCAAGTCATATTTACTCAAGGGAAGGTTGAAGCCCATGTAAAGTCCGAGAAATGATGGCTTGACGTTGTGCGCTGCGCCATATCCGTGCTTGGATTCGGTGATGTTCAGTCCCTTATCTTTGAAGATCTTGTCCGCAATCCAGTAGCCCAGTTCCGTCGAAATGATACCAATGCCAGCTCCCACCAGGACATCGCTCAACCAGTGCTTGTTGTTTGCCATTCTCATCAGTCCTGTTGCGGTGGCAACTCCATAGGCGCTGATTCCCACCCATGGGCTGTAGTGTCCGTATTCCTTGTTGAGCATCGTTGCGGTCATGAAGGCTGTGGCTGTGTGTCCTGATGGAAAACTTGCCATGTTCGAGCCATCGGGCCGCATAACGGTTGTTGTATGCTTAAGCCCCTGTATGGTTCCAGTGACGAGTGCCATAGCGATGGCATCGCTCACAAGCATCCTTCCCCACGAGCTTCGGCTCTTCACCCCAGATGTCTTCAGACCAATGAGAATTGCTGCCGGAAGGTATTGGGTGTAATTATCAACCTCACTGTGGAATTGAGGCATGAAGTCGTTTCGCAATGAGCGGAATTTCTTATCTTCGTGCATCTCTATCAGTCCGCCGGCGATCAGCGGCACTCCGATGTAAGTCATCTGGAAAAGCCTGCTTTGTGCGATTTTGTCCAGCCCCCGTTTCTCTACCATGCTATCGGACAACAGTTTTTTTCCCATTGCAACACTGTCACTATCGGCACTTGTCTGCCCTTTTGTGGCGGAAAGGGTGTCTTTGCAGACCGAAAGGGAGTCGTTATTTTGTCCGTAGGCTGCCGTGCAAAGCAGTATTAATAGTGGTAGAAGATAATTTCTCATATCTGGATTAATTAGTTTTGTCTGCAAAGTTACAAAAATATCTCACAGAAATAAAGCCTAAGGGCAACAAAACTCTGAAAAACCGACCTCCTTCCCTTGTTCCCTTCTTCAGTTTCGTGTGCCTGCTTTCGTAAACTTTCACATTCTTTCATTGTCAGTTTTTCAAAAAAACACTATCTTTGCGTCAAAATTGCATAAAATTTAAAGGAAAAGAAAGATAGTTATGGCACAAGAAGATGTTTTCAAAAAGATAGTAAGTCATTGCAAGGAATATGGCTTTGTCTTTCCGAGTAGTGATATTTATGATGGCTTGGCTGCTGTTTATGACTACGGTCAGAACGGAGTAGAACTGAAAAATAACATCAAGCAATACTGGTGGCAGTCGATGGTGCTGCTCCACAACAACATCGTGGGTATCGACTCGTCCATCTTCATGCACCCTACCGTTTGGAAAGCCAGTGGACACGTCGATGCATTCAACGACCCGTTGATTGACAACCGTGACTCAAAGAAACGCTATCGTGCCGATGTGCTGATAGAAGACCAGCTCGGAAAATATGAGGAAAAGATCGAAAAGGAAGTTGCTAAGGCTGCCAAGAAATTCGGCGACGCCTTCGATGAAGCGAAATTCCGCGCCACTAATCCTCGTGTTTTGGAGAACCAGCGCAAGCACGATGACCTTCACGCTCGCTTTGCGGCAGCGATGGAGGCCACTGACCTTGAAGGTCTGAAACAGATTATTCTCGACGAGGGCATCGTTGATCCCATTAGCGGAACAAAGAACTGGACCGACGTGCGCCAATTCAACCTCATGTTCTCTACCGAAATTGGCGCATCTTCCGATTCTGCAAGTAAGATTTATCTCCGTCCGGAGACGGCACAGGGCATATTCGTTAACTTCCTCAACGTTCAAAAGACCGGACGCATGAAGCTGCCGTTTGGTATCGCACAGATAGGAAAGGCTTTCCGCAACGAGATTGTAGCCCGCCAGTTCGTGTTCCGTATGCGTGAGTTCGAGCAAATGGAGATGCAGTTCTTCTGTCAGCCAGGAACGGAGATGGAATGGTTCAATTATTGGAAACAACATCGCCTTGCTTGGCATCAGGCACTCGGCATGGGCAATGAGAACTATCGCTACCACGATCACGAAAAGTTAGCGCACTATGCCAATGCGGCAACAGACATAGAGTTCCACATGCCGTTCGGCTTCAAGGAAGTGGAGGGAATCCACTCCCGTACCGACTTCGACTTGTCGCAACACGAGAAACTCTCCGGTCGTCAGGTGAAGTATTTCGATCCCGAACGCAACGAGAATTACACCCCTTACGTAGTGGAGACCTCCATTGGCGTAGATAGAATGTTCCTTTCGGTGATGTGCCACAGCTACGAAGAAGAGCAATTGGAGAATGGGTCTTCACGCGTTGTGCTCAAATTGCCTGAACCTCTCGCTCCAATCAAGTGTGCCGTGTTGCCGTTGGTGAACAAAGACGGGCTGCCTGAGAAGGCACAGGACATCGTGAATGACCTGAAGTTTCATTTTAACACCACGATTGAGGCCAAGGACTCCATCGGCAAGCGTTATCGCCGTCAGGATGCCATTGGTACACCTTTCTGTGTGACCGTCGATGGCGACTCGCTGACCGACAACAGCGTAACCTTGCGCTATCGCGATTCTATGAAACAGGAACGCGTGCCTGTGGCAAAGCTCCGCGAAATCATAGAGGACAGAGTTTCGCTCACCTCCCTGTTGAAGAAACTGGATGTATAATTTCTATCTATCAAATATGTATTCACTCAATCAAATAAAAGCCAGCTTACGGCATTCGTTGCTCACAGGCTTTGTCATGCTTGGACTGATGCTTTCGGCAGGGCTGCTGACTTCATGTACCGAGGACAACAACGAAGTAGAGGAGTTTGCCGACTGGAAAGCCGTCAATGACAAGTATTGGACCAATCTTTACAACGAGACGAAGCAGAAGATAGCCAATGGCGATACGTCGTGGAAGATAATCCTCAACTATTCCTATCAGAACCAAGTTCACAATGCCGACGGAACGCAAACGTACGCTCCCGAAAAGCATATCATTGTCCATGAATTGGAAAAGGGCAAAGGTGCCGGAGTGCCATTGTTCACCGACTCTGTCCATGTCCATTATCAAGGGAGGTTGCTGCCTTCCACAACTTATACTTCAGGGTTGATCTTTGATAGCTCTTGGGGATTTACAGATTTCAATGCGAAGACAGCGCGTCCGGCGCAGATGCGTGTCAGCAAGGTTGTTGATGGCTTTGCCACTGCACTTCAAAACATGCATATTGGCGACCACTGGGTGGTTTACGTTCCTTACCAACTTGGCTATGGCAATCGTGAAGTCAAAGGGATTCCGACTTATTCTAACCTGATTTTCGACTTGCGGTTACATTCGTACTACAGAGCAAACAACAAATAATCGTTCTCACCCCTTTTTTCGTCTTTATTCTCCTTATGGCAATCTGGCTATTTGGGGAATAAAGGTGAGAAAAGGGGCGAACATTTTTAGCGCCCTACTTTCCTGATGATATTCAGCAAGACAGTTACCGATTCTCTGTTGGCTAAGATAAGGAGTGGCGAGGCTATGACAACGGGTGAGAAACTGAATCTCATCGTCCAGCTGAGCATTCCTTCCATCCTTGCTCAGGTTACGACCGTGCTGATGTTCTATATCGATGCCTCGATGGTGGGTTCGCTTGGGGCAGAGGCATCGGCATCGATCGGCCTTGTCGAACCAGCCACGTGGCTCTTCGGCTCGTTGGTGGCAGCCGGAGGTATGGGCTTTTCCGTACAGGCAGCCCACTTCATCGGTGCCAACGACTTTGAGAAGGCTCGTGCCGTGATGCGCCACGGCTACATCTTCGGTCTGGCTTTCTGTCTGATTCTGATGTCTGTAGCAGCCCTGATTTCAGGTTTCTTGCCCCGTTGGTTGGGCGGTGGCGCCGATATTCAGCACGATGCCTCGATGTATTTTCTCATTTTCTCCTTCGCAGTCCCCATTCATTTGGTGGAATACCTTTCCGCCGCCATGCTGAAGGTCTCCGGCGATATGCGTCACCCCAGTTTCATTGCTGTGTTGATGTGTGTTTTCGATGTCATTTTCAACTTTATCTTAATTTTTCCGACCCGTGTTCTCCATGTCTTTGGTGTTGAATTCGAGATGTTCGGTTTTGGTCTGGGCGTTGAGGGCGCAGCCCTTGGCACGCTGTTGGCCTTTGTTGCAGCAGCGATTCCTTTGGTCTATTTCGCCATTTTCCGTAGTCCCATCCTCGCTTGGAAGTTAGACACCCATCGGTTTGTTTGGGTGTGGGATTATATTCGGAATGCCATTGCGATTGGTGCGCCCATGGCGTTGCAATATTTGCTGATGAACGGTGCGCAGGTGATATCCACTATGATTGTGGCACCTCTTGGTAACTTTGCCATTGCTGCCAATTCGTTTGCCGTCACTGCCGAAAGTCTTTGCTATATGCCGGGTTATGGTATCGGCGAGGCTGCCACGACGTTGGTCGGACAGAGTGTCGGCGCACGGCGCAGGGAGCTTTGCAAGAGCTTTGCCCACATGACGGTGTTCCTTGGCATGGGAGTCATGGCTGTTATGGGCGCGACGATGTATGTCTTCGCACCTGAAATGATTGGCATGCTTTCGCCTGTTCAGGAAATTCGCGAGCTGGGAGTTGCCGTTCTTCGCATTGAGGCTTTCGCTGAGCCGTTCTTTGCTGCTGCCATTGTCTCATACAGCGTTTGCATTGGAGCAGGCGACACGTTCAAACCCTCGCTCATCAACCTCGGTTCGATGTGGCTGGTGCGTCTCACCTTGGCCTATGCCCTCGCCTCCTCCTACGGACTTCGTGG
>QWCB01014091.1_pt1 | contig 10975 bp, 6 predicted proteins | sample 1972511 | NCBI WGS metagenome assembly QWCB01 (sample SAMN09866719, study PRJNA288562) | Human gut metagenome isolate term5_stool, whole genome shotgun sequencing... | isolation source: gut | host: Homo sapiens | place: USA: California
AAGACCGAGTGTGATGTGAGTGTTTTTCAACTGTTCCTCATTTGGCTCATTGAGCTTTGCTACGTACTGTACAACATAGTTGAACGGCAGTTGTATGAGCGTATCAAGAGAGGAATTGCTTTCTTTTCTCCCTTTATAATCTATTGCTCCCAATTCCAGTGATGTAACCGGTGCGAAGCCATCCACCTCTGCAGTCGTTTGCCGTGTTTTAACCATAGGGAACAGAGAATTCTTATCACAAGTCGGCAATGTGCCAGCTATATGGCGAACTTCTGCAATCATGCTGTGTTCCCCGAGTCGTGTAGTTCCATTGTAAGCAGAGTGCGCAAGAATTACAGTATCTGCCTGTGAGAGAATGCGGAGATGTTCCTTGCGTGCGATGGAGAGATGATTGGCGAAATCCGGCAACCTGACGCCATGACCGCAGAGATACTCCTTCTCGTACTGTGTTAGGAAATCGTATGGATCATTTTCTCCATCTTCATCCTGACAGTCCAGCCAAAGAATTATCTTTGCAGGTGTAGCTATCTGCCTTACATCATTGACCACGCAGAACGCTCCGTTCTCTGTCGTACGAGTTTCTCAATGTCACTATACTGAACTTTTTCGCCAGAGAGACTTTGCAAAGAAGTCTTGAAAGACGAAATGAAGGTTTGTAATTCATGCAACTGCGCCTTCTTCTCTTCGGCAAGATCAGCATCGGCATAATGGCCGATTGCCCACTTGTTAAGTGAGTCAAGATAGCCTATTAGTTCATCCTTGCTGATGCCATCAGCATAGTCATTACGGATTGGAGAAAGGAATGCCATCTTTTTCGCTCTGGCTTGAGGAGTGGGGTTTCCTTCCTTGTTGACAAATTCGAACTCATGAAGGGTCTGCTCCCAGTCATCACGTACTTCTCCATCCTCTCTCTCTGTTTTATCGCCGAAGCCTCCATGCTGAAGGAGCATCTTTGAGAGCTTGAATCTAAGAGCACTGGGTATGGGACTCATAGGTAACTGGAGATAGGAAATGAGATTCTGTATGTTCAGAGGACGTGAGAAGATGCTCATACCTAATTTAAAGAATTGCAACAACTGCGGATTCGTCTGTGTGAGCGATGAGTGTACAAGCGGTTTGTCCCAAGTGTAAAGTACATGATTAAGGAGCACGTTGTCGCGGTTGACAACCACGCTATCATCTGGCATAGACTCTATCTGAGCAAACCATTCGTACGCATCGTTGATATCCTCAAAATCTACGACCTTCACCTTTGAAGAGTCGAGTTTTGCTTGTTCCTCGTTTTCAAGAACCTTCTTTGTTACCTTGACTCCATTCTTACCAATAGAGTCAAGTGTGTCTTGAATAATGAATGGTATCTCACTCCAAGGGCAATCTACCACAATTTCATCCACACGGTCGCTGAGCATATCTGCAGATTTGTAAGCATTCCGAACTTTTACCCAAGCGTCCGCTATGCCACTTGAATGGAAGTTTTGCTCGATGCTTGCCAAAACCGTCAACTTCTTTGCTCGCTGATCGTCACATTCGCCGTCCCAACCTGCCATTATCAGATTATCACGCCAACCAAGTAGCTTACCTGCGACGCCAATCTTATCAACATTGAAAGCGTTTTCGAACATAGTGCCGCTGACGCATGGTGTCATGGCATTAAGGTATTCTGCTTCACGCTCAACGTCAGACTTGACTTCTGTATGCAAGCCAGCTCTTAATTCTAATTGCTTTAACCATCATGGTTTGTATTTTGAATTGAACCTTTTCTCCAAGTATATATGTCGCCTCTCTTTGCGACAAATGCATCTTCCTGTATCGCCTTTGCGTATTCAACTTCCCTACTCCACTCTCCGCAGAGATACAGGTATTCGACTGTGTTCCGGTTGTGGCCAATATGGAGTTCTATACCGTTGCTGGTGTCATGGAGATGTGAATATGTAACTTCAGAGCCATTGAGTCGATAGCGGATTCCCTGGTGACGTCTTCCATAGTAAATATTATAAATTATTTTAGTGCATACTTAATTCTGTCAACAGGTTCTAATATTTATTTTTCACATTCATTCAACTCATCAAAAGTTGTGTCAATAAACGTGTAGCCAACCATTTTTGTTGTATCTATCGGTTGGAGGTTGGCATATTGCTTGCGAACATACCTAAGTTCAAAAGCCAAGCGGAGAGCTTTGCTGTCGGCATCATCTTCATCCGTTTGTTTTGCCTCTTTGCCTGTAATCGTCCGCATCTTGGTAATCTCATATACATCACGCACACCTTGTCCTTTGATGTATGGCATGAAGAAATGAAGATCTTGCAGGGCGATGGTTGTCGGGAACTGTTTGCCTGTATAATACACATTGGCGATGGTCTCATATGATTTAGTATTGATGAGTTCTTTTATAAATTGTTCCAAGAGTTTTCTATTATCCACATCTTTAGGACGAAGAGGAAAGGCACCGATATTCACTTCCTTGATGGTCTTATAGAACTTCGACACTGCTACGGCGTTTGGCTCACCATCACCAGGGAAGAGAATGTAACCGCCTATAACCTCTTTTTTCAACGCATTGGCGTCATAATCCCTGTAGTATATGGCGTCACGATAGCGGTGCATTTGGTTGATGGCATCCTCTGGCGGTGCATCCACGCCCTTGTCCTTATTATCAATGCGATATTTCGCATCAAAGAGATAGGTCATCTTCATTCCTTGCTGCAAGTCGTTCTTGGTGAGCTGCAACACAATGTCAGGTTTCTGCGATACGGTCGGCACCACCAAATTTTTCATGCCTACATTGTCGTTTTCCTTATCGTCATGCTTGGGGTTATATACCAACTCTGCCAGCTCCACTCCATCCTTGCGGAACAATATGCGTGAATGCTCGCCTTTGCCAAGCTCCCATGAGAAGATGCCGTTCATTTCCATGCGGTTGCGATGTTCCACATCTTCATTCTCCAAGTGCAACTGCTCCTTTACGATATGGCTCACTTCTATGAAACACCATATTTCATAGAGAGTCGCGATATCCTTTGCCTGTAAGCGATACATTCCGTCATTCAACGAATAGGCTCTTCTCAGCATGTTCCAAGTATGGTACACTTGGTTATAGCCCGCTGCCTTTTGCAGTACCATGCTCTCTTGGTTCATGCCCTTGAACCTTCCTATAGTTCGAAAGAAAGGGTGATGTTGCAGCCGTTTCAATGTTTCCGAGGTTGCAAGCATGGCAGCCTTCATCATATCCGAAGCGGTCTTTACTGATTCAATGCGCCGGCGCAACTCCTCATAGCGTTTGCTTATCTGCTGAAGTGCAAACTTCAGAAAGCGGTTCTCTTGCGTGTCGTTTGATTGTATATGTTGCTCCACACGATAGAGGTAGGCTGGCTCCTTGCGATGTTCTGCCAATCTGTTTTCAATATTATGTGGAATTTGCTTCAATTTGTCAGCTCTCAGATATACCTCCTCACCGTGAAGTCTGTGGCGAGGTCGGTCTATAATGCTCTTGCAAGCTCTTATGAATTTCTGCTGTTCTCCCTCAAACACGCTCCACCAAATGATGTCGGGATGCTCTCCGTTTTGGTCGGGAGAGAAACCATGAAACGTGCGTCGCATATAGTCCAATGACAACATGCGGTATTCTCGCTCAATATCTTCTACGATGGCACGCCAATGTTCGTGATAGTCGAGTTTTGTACTCAGAACCTCAAACCCGAAACGGAAGGTTCTTGTCTCTTTCTCTACCTTATATACAATCTGTATCTCGCTTCGTCCTATCTCATTCTTGTAGTTGATGAATCCTGCCAAAATATGACGGCGAAAGGTGAAGCGGTCGTTGTCGTTTTGCAGAATGGAACCAAACTGAGCGTCTTTCACATAGTCTTTGAACTCTATCCAGACGGGATAGTCGGCATTGTCGAAGAATGTGCCGGGGGCTTGAATGCCTTGCTCAATGTCTATTTCATGCTCGGTATCAAAGGTCCGCTTAACAGACACGACCCCTTCCGACCAAGAGTAAGTAGAGTAGAGCTTTTCTTCACCCACGTTGTTCTTGGCATTTTTCCAAATGTCGTCGAATTTCGTACATTCGACAATCATTGTGAAATCTTGTGTAACCCGAAACAAGTTTATCTTTCATTTCCTTCAACTTTGCCAAGGATATGGAATTTACGACATTCTCCTCTCCCGATACTGCCTTCAATCCTTCTTCAATAGTCATGCTTAAATTATCAAGGAAATTGTCACTAACTTTTGTGTCATCGCCCTCAATGCGCGACAGAACTTTCATACTGGTAATCTCGTCCAAAGCACGAGCCACTACATATCCTTGTGGCAACTCTTCGTCATTTTCTCCCTTATTGTAAGGCAGATTGTTCACCACATAAAGCAGGAAATCGTTGCGCGTGCGATAAGCCACCTTGAAAGGTGTGCCTTCCAACACTTCATTAACTGCTTCAAGATATTTCAGCACCATTTCACAAACATCCTTGTTTGCAGCATATACATCCACGCCTTCAACAGCATAGCCTATAAGTTCCGCCTTACCAAGTTTTCCGATATGCTCATTGCGCTCAGTCAATCCTCCATGCAAATCCACTTCGTTCATTTCGATGGTCATGGCACGATCGAGCACCTTGCGAGAGAACGAAAAGGTTGTCTCGTCCATATTCACCGTGCCTACGACTATGAGGTTTTGAGGAATGCAGATTCCTTCCTCGTTGAATTGCTTGCGAATATCTTCATCTGATGTCAGTGAGGCTGTCAAGTTGAAATACCACTCCTCGTCCGCCTTTTCTACTATTGGGTCTGTCGTCACAGTGCCATCCTCATTACTCTTACGAGATTCTATCACACTCAGATATTCTGCGAAGTACTGCTCCACAGGCGCAAGGTTCATCTCGTCCAAGCACAAGAAATATGGTGTTTCTGTATCTTCCCATGCTTTGGCAATGAACTTCAAAAATTCTCCTGCCACAAACTCAGCCTTTCCACTGACACGGCTCACATAACCAATCAGGTCGCTTGAGTCATGCCAATTAGGCTTCACCTGCACCATCTGGAAGTTCTTTGGCTTTTGCGCCTCATAGTCATCTGAATTTTCATCCCAACAAGCTCTTGCCAACTCTCGTACTATTCGGCTTTTACCTGTGCCGGAGATACCTGCAAGCAGCAGGAACGGCTTGGACTTGATAGCGGTGATGTAATGGCGATACTCATTGTTTATATGTTCTTCTTCTGTTTTGTATTCTTCTTCTGTTTTGTATTCTTCTGGTATCATTGAATTCCATTCAGCTGAGCGATATTGGCTTGTTTTTGAAGAATCATAAATTCTAGGTTTGTCTGCATCTACAACAATTGCCTTAAAATGCAATGTGGATTGTTCTTCTATAGATATATCATATACAAACCAGCAACCTTCATCTTTACAATGAAGCAATTTTTGCATTTTGTTTATACATTCTTGATTAGCAATTCCATTATACTTTATATAAGGAGCATAACTTATTATAAGTCTTCCTTCATGACTCTCGGAATGTTCACGCACAAGTAATAATACATATTGTGTATTTTCTACTTTTTCTCCATTCACAAAAACATCTGTAAATTGAGAGCATAAAAGGATCTCTCGTTTCGCAGAACCTTTTGAAGTGTCTAAATTGGTAGTGTCTGTAATACTTTTATATGTCATACCAACAAGCATATTGATGACTTCTGGTTTGAAGTCATCAATACGACATTTTCTTTGCTTGCTTTGCCCTATGGAAGTTCCCCATGCTGGCGTTGCTGTTTTTCCTTCTATGGAAGAATTAAAAAACATTGAAGTAACATCTGTTCTCATAATAATTGCCAAAATATATGATTCAACAATATACCTACAAGGTTTACATCCCAACCATTACCTGCTCTGCGCCCTAATTTAGTATAATTGAGCGTTGGTGGGAAAAGTATTTCTTTTTTCTTTTCATCTAGTTGAAAGCCCATGAGGCGGAAATGTTCATCCAAAGATAACTTGCGAAATCTTTCTTCACCATTTTGCATCGGCTCAATGATTCTTATGACATTATGCTCTGGTGGTGTAACTGTCATACATAGTCTGTCTGCTCGTATCTTTCGATTATAAATGTCATAACACAAAGGCTCTTCAACATCAAACACATCATTATGATGTATCTCATGTATTCTCGCTATTTGTTTCTGACTTTTGTATAGCTCTGGCACTGGATTCTTATCAAGAAAATCAGCCAAATAGCCTTTTAATTTCTTTTTAGGTGGAACAATATTGAAATTCTCGGGTATAGTTCCCAAGTATGCGAAAATCCAAAGACGTTCACGAGTTTGCGGAATCCCATAATCTTTTGAATTTAAAATAGTAAACCTTGTATCATAGCCTATTCGACGAAGCTCGTCTATTATGACATTGAATGTTGCTTTCATTCGTCCAGTAAGAAGTCCTTTTACATTTTCTAATAATATGTATTTGGGACGTTTTACCTCACATATACGAATTATATCACCAAAAAGTGTTCCTCTACCTCTCTCATCTTCTACACCTTGTCTTTTACCTACTGTAGAAAAAGGTTGGCAAGGGAAACCACCTGTGAACATGTCAAAGTCAGGAAAATCAGGATTGGTCGGATCTAATTTGGTGATGTCGCCAAGATTGGGAATATTAGGAAAGTTATATTGATATAACTCAATTGCATCATTATCAATTTCTGAAAAACCGATAACTTTATGATTGATTTTAGCCCGTCTAAGCCCAAATGTAGCTCCACCATAACCAGCAAATCCTTCAAAAACCTTAATAGGCTCATGTTTGGGTAGTCTATGCATCAAGCCCTCCTTTCTTAACCCAATCTTTTAAATTATCTCTCACTGCCGATAAAATGTTGATTTCATCAGCAACATCTTCTTGCGAGAAGTTTTCAGAGAGGGTAAAAATAACCTCACTAAATTTATTTGTTTGCTCAAAGAATAATTCTTTCTTATTCTGTTCCATCTTATTTTATATTTTTTTCTCCAATGCTTTCTTCTGTTCGCTTGTCAATCTGCGTTTCACTTTCTTAATTGCATGCGTAGCGCGTAAGAATGATGTCACCTGTCTGGTGCCCAGTGCCAGCCCCCAACACAACTATTTTGTTGACGGCAATAAAATGGTCTGTTATGTTATGCCAAATATTATAGCAAGCATTTTTGACTTTCTCTATTTTCATTCCACTTCGTTGTTAAACTCTTCGAACCGCACTCAGTCGGTCAGTTCCACGTTTAATATTTTGGCTATCTGCATCAGATTGTCTAAGTCTGGCTGACTTGAATTGGTACACCATTTTGATATGGTTGTTTGGTCTTTATCTAATTGTTCCGCCAGCCATTTGTTCGTCCACTGCTTTTCTGCAAGAACTACTTTTAGTCTATTCTCTTCAATTCAAGATTAGTCATATTTAATGTATTTCATTACACAAAGATACACATTAAATTCTAATTGCAGAAATTTACATCTAAACGTTATGATGCTTTAGCAAATAAGTGAAAACGGCTCATTTTGTATAATGTGCTTTCAATCCTAAGAAAAACAAGACTTTTTAATTTGTAAAAATCGTTTGTAACCAAAAACAATCATGTTTTTTGTTTTTGAATTTCTCAATGTTTCACTCCGCATATTGAGGTTGGATTTCAATCTCCATACTTTTAGCTGCCAACCCCAATGAATTTGTGCGCCAACCCCAATAACTTTGGATGCCAAACTCCATGCTATTGGAAACTGAAATCGTGTGATTGTACAACACGCTGATTTCCATTTTGTTATGATTCGCTCGGCGAGTTTGTGGTAGAACCCACTGGACGACATCCATGTTTCAACAGGCAAAAAGATATGGCTCTTTCATGTACAAAGGTAGTATGTGTTAAAAATTTGACTCTGCACCCATCACCCATGTAGGTCTAAAAGCTTACATGGGTGATATCATTCGAAGTTGTAAAAACTTTCTAAATCCAATTGTGGCGGCTCTTGTTGATACAGCGTATTTAATTGTTGCTGTTTACCTATATAAACATACTCTGCCAAATTTTCAGATATTCCATTGAGAAAATACTTGTCATTATTATTTGTGTCTTCAGAACTTGTTTGCACATGCGCTGTGATTGCATTTCTATACAAGAACAAACGATCTTTGGCTCTTGTCATTGCAACGTATAAGCACCTACGCTCCTCTTCGACTGATTCTTCTCCTTCAGAGACAGCTCTCGATGATGGATAGGAAAATGGGGAAACGTTCACTATGTAACAATGTTCTGCTTCAAGTCCTTTCGATTGATGTATCGTTGTTAATATAACACAATCTTCCTTCTTTGACTGTCCTTTCAGTGTTGTTTCTGCTCTTGGGTCTAAAACGTATTCTGCAATAAATTCCGAAATATTTCCACATTCCAACGCTACTTCTTTTAAGATAGTAAAATCATTCTTTCGCCATTCTCCCCATTGGCTTTCATATTTTCTTTCTAACAATTTTTCCATACCTTTCAACGCTCCATCAATAGCCATAACAACATTATTCATGCAATCGCTAATGCCTATCAATACGTCAGAAATTGCATTATCTATTTTTTCCTCCTTTAGAACCTTCAGGCTTTCATCCAAAGAATGAGCTTTTAATATCTTGCCTATGATTTTTGATGCAGTCACCTCTCCAATACCTTTCCAAAGCATCAAATATCTCATCCAAGCTAATTCATCTCTATGATTTGCAACAATCCTCATTGCAGATGCAACGTCTCTCACATGTGCAGACTGCATCAGTCCGCTTCCGCCGAAAAGCATGTATGGAATTTTCTTTCTGACACAACAACCCTCGACTTCCCTTAACCCAAAAGTTGTTCTTGATATAACCATGTTGTTTTTGAACTTCATGTTTTCCTTGTGAACGCAGTTTAGAATTTTATCAGTAATATCATTCGCTTGGTCCCATTCGTTATCATAATGAATAAATACAGGTTTATTCCCACTTCCCCTGAAAGCCTTTAATTTCTTGTCATAGTTCAGTGGTGATTGTTCCAATAGCCAATTTGATAAATCAAGCAACTCTTGTGTAGAGCGGTAATTTAGCGTTAGTTTGCAAGCCTTCGAATCTGGCACAGTGCTGGTAAAGTTATGAATCGTTTCGAAGTCTGCTCCCCTAAAACCATATATGGATTGTGCGTCATCACCTACGCAGAACAAATGGCATTTTTCATAGAACGATGATAAAAGTTCATACTGCAAGGGATTGGTGTCTTGCATCTCATCTATGAGAATATGATCAAATCTTGATGTTACAAAATCTCTTACTTTATTGTTTTGTTTTAATGTCTTAGACACAATTAGCAACAAATCATCATAATCCAAGTATCTATGTTCGTTCTTATACGTTATGTATTTCCTTATAATTTCCTCAAAAAAAGTTTTATACTCAGAAATATCGGATATATATTCTCCGTTGTTATCCTTCTGTCTTAATCCCACATACTTATTGCGAATAGCATCAGATAGCGAGCATTGCTTGTTCACCATAAATGAAAATACAGAAGAAATTTCTTTTGGACTTATTTTTTCTCCTTCAATTTTCTGTACCTTTCTTCCATATAACAACTTAAAACAAGATTCTCTGTCATCTTCGTCCATTAAAATGAAATTTTCAGCAAAAAAAGCATTTTTGAAACTGTGTATCAACTCATTACACCATGAGTGAAATGTTCTTCCGATAAGTCCTTTTGTGATACTGCTATCAAGTCCAACCTTAATTCTCGAAGCTATTTCTTGCGCTGACTTCCTTGTAAATGAAAGAATAACAATTCTCTTAGGGTCTACGCCATCTTCCTCTATCAATTTTCTTGCCCTTGATATAATAGTATGGGTTTTGCCTGTCCCGGCACCTGCAAGCACAAGCAGATGCTTAAGCAGCTAATTTACAGCACCGTTGTAGTGGGTTAAACATCAAGTAAATGATATCAGAACCACTCAACAAAAATACAGAAATCTGCAGAGATGTCATCAAAAGCTCATCAGCAAAGATAGGCAAAATTTTGGAGAATCACTCTTGGAAATGCTCTTATTGTGCATGGCGATACATAGAAAGATAAACTTCACTCAGATGGAGATGAAGGTAAACGGGCTGTCGTATTCCATGGCTTCCTTCAAGGAGATCATGGCAAGCACGTACATTGCTAAATTAATTTTCGACAAGTGTGGGAGCATACCGAACCGAAAGTTAATTAGTCATACTATCAAAGAACTCTTTGGCTGGCAGAGGAAAGCTGCGTAGCCATAAAATTCTAACGAACAGTTGCTTTAAGGCTTCAGCAACTTACGTTATTGTATACCGTCTTTTACCTTTATGTTCTTTTGATTGAGAATCCCACTATGGGCCTATGGTTTGACTCAAGTTTTTCTTGCTTGGTGAACTTGCGTATGGTGTCAATGTTGCTTTCCTTACCTGTCAGAATGTATTCCATTGTAGCCTTACGGGCTATGTTTTCAATCTCGCCACCTGTAACATCAAACTCATGTGCCAGTGAAATAGCTTCTTTCTCGTCAAGGTTTTCTAACATGGACTGCCAGATATGAGCCTTCACTTCTGTGCCAGGTTTCTCAAACTTCACCTTGAAGATGAAACGACGCTCAAAAGCTTTATCGAGGTTGGTGATGAGGTTCGTAGTCACAATCATGATGCCTTGTATTGTCTCCATCTCTTCAAGCAGAATGTTCTGAAGTGCATTCATCATTTGTTCTGTGCCATTTTCCACATTTTCTATGCGTTTTCCAAGTATGGCATCGCCCTCATTAAGCAGAAGGATTGGTGTGACTTCGCTGTTTCTGCAGCATTGACGGTAATCTGAGAATATCTTCTTCAGCTTAACCTCACTCTCACCGACATACTTGTCCTTGAAGTCAGTCACCTGAACCTGAATGATATCACGTCCGGTCTGACGTGCCAACTCATAAACGGTGGCCGTCTTG
>QWCB01006202.1_pt1 | contig 10938 bp, 9 predicted proteins | sample 1972511 | NCBI WGS metagenome assembly QWCB01 (sample SAMN09866719, study PRJNA288562) | Human gut metagenome isolate term5_stool, whole genome shotgun sequencing... | isolation source: gut | host: Homo sapiens | place: USA: California
ATGCGGAATTTAGCGTCGATGTAATTCTGCATACAATGGTCGTAGCGATCAAGATGGTCCGGAGTGATGTTCATCAATACGGCGATGTTCGCACGGAAGTTATACATATTATCCAGCTGGAAAGAGCTAAGTTCGATAATATAGTAATCGTGGTAATCTTCGGCTACCTGCAAAGCAAGGCTTTTGCCGATGTTGCCTGCCAAACCTACGTTCAGACCTGCGCTTTTGAAAATATGGTAGATCAGGGAAGTCGTTGTGGTCTTCCCGTTAGAACCTGTAATACAGATCATTTTGGCATCAGTATAGCGTCCGGCAAACTCTATCTCGGAGATCACCGGTGTGCCTTGAGCTTTCAGTTTCAGGATGATCGGGGCATCATTCGGGATACCGGGGCTTTTGATTACCTCGTCGGCATTCAGAATGAGTTCTTCGGTATGGTGTCCTTCTTCCCAGGCAATCTGATGGCTGTCGAGAAGTTCCTTATACTTGTCCTTGATAGCGGACATGTCCGAAACAAACGTCTCAAATCCTTTGACTTTAGCGAGTACGGCTGCACCTGCGCCGCTTTCGCCAGCTCCTAAAATTACTATTCTTTTCATCTACAATAATGTGCCCTTATTTTCTAATTGATTGATTTATCTATTAGCTGTGCACATCTTTAAAAGTTAATAATCGGGTTAATACTCTCTATCTATAAAACTTGTTTCCCGTATGGAAACTTGGCTCCGGCACCTTGCCGGTTATCTTATTTTAAGCGTTATAATCGTTATTGCTGCCAATACAATCGTTACAATCCAGAACCGGACGGTAATCTTTGATTCATGAAACAGTTGGTCGGGTTTGGTGAATTTCACCGTGCATCCCGGTTCAATCAGGCTCATCGAAGTGCGGAAGTGATCGTGAATCGGTGTACGCTTGAACAATCGCTGTTTCACACCTTTTCGTTTTCCCGCCTTATAATAAGCCCGTTGCAGGATTACCGACAGGTTTTCTACCAGGAATACACCGCAAAGAATCGGTATCAGCAACTCTTTGTGGATGATGATGGCAAACACTGCGATAATACCGCCAATAGTAAGACTGCCTGTATCTCCCATAAATACTTGTGCCGGATAGGCGTTGTACCATAAGAAACCTATCAGTGCACCGATAAAGGCGCAGATATAGATTACGAGTTCTTCCGAGCCCGGAATATACATGATGTTCAGGTAGCCTGCAAATTCGATATGCGATGATACATAGGCCAGTACCCCCAACGTTGCACCGATAATTGCCGAGTTCCCGGCTGCCATTCCGTCCATACCGTCATTCAGATTGGCGCCGTTTGATACGGCGGTAACCACAATGATTGTGACAATGACGAACAATATCCATCCGGCTGTTTGCGCATGTTCTCCCATGAACGAAACCAGATCAGCATAATCAAGGTTGTTGCTCTTGAAAAAAGGAATCGTTGTCTGGGTAGATTTCAGATCATTCGTTCCGTGTATCACTTCCATCTCCCGTCCCGGATTATGAACTTCGATATTCTCACGGATCACTACGTCCGGACTTAAATACAAGGTCATTCCGACAATTAAACCTAAACCGACCTGACCGATAATCTTGAACTTGCCATGCAAACCCTCTTTGTCTCTTTTGAAGATTTTGATATAGTCGTCTGCGAATCCGAGCGATCCCAACCATACGGTAGTGATCAGCATCAGTATCATGTATATGTTATGCAGTTTACCTAACAATAAACAAGGGATCAGGATGGCTACAATGATGATGACACCTCCCATGCTCGGCACGCCTACTTTATTGACGCCAAACGGGTCGGTTTTAGCATCACGCTGCGTTTCTGTGATTTGTTTCCTTTTGAGTAGGTTGATGAACTTATCTCCCCAGATACTTGAAATAAGTAATGCGAGGATAACCGCCATCAAAGCACGGAATGAAGTATATCCGAACATTCCCGCTCCTGGAAAATTGAGCTTATGTAGCCATTCAAATAGATAGTATAACATAAATAATTTGCCAATTTATTGATGTGTTGTTATGCCGGTTGCTGTCGGATAGATAACGAAGCCGGTCGGCATATTAGCACAGTCTATTCGTTATTTAAAAATTTCTTTGAGTACTTCTTTGTCATCAAAATGATGTTTCACTCCTTTTATCTCCTGGTAATTCTCATGTCCTTTTCCGGCAACGAGAATTACATCTCCTTTCTCCGCCAGCATGCAAGCCGTGCGAATCGCTTCTTTACGGTCGGCAATGCTTAGTGTTTTCTTCATATCTTCCGCATCCAGTCCGGCAAGCATGTCATTGATGATGTCTTGCGGCTCTTCAAAGCGCGGATTGTCGGAAGTGATGATGACGCGGTCACTCGCTTTGGCAGCTTCCTTTGCCATGATGGGGCGTTTGCCCTTGTCGCGGTTACCGCCGGCGCCTACCACGGTAATCACTTTTCCTTTTCCTTCAAGCACTCCATGAATAGCGTTCAGTACATTAATGAGAGCATCCGGGGTATGTGCATAATCAACAATCGCCGTAATTCCCTGCGGTGAGCGGACCGCATCGAAGCGTCCGGCTACCGGATGAAGTGTGCTAAGAGCTACAAGCACCTCTTCCTCTTTCTTGCCTAACAGAACTGCCGCCCCGAATACCGCCAACAAATTGGAAGCATTGAACTTTCCGATAAACTGAACTGCCAGTTCATGATTGTTGAAGTCGAGCAGCATCCCTTCGAAATGAGACTCTAATACCCGTCCTTTAAAGTCGCTAAGACTTCTCAATGAATAAGTATAGACCTTCGAACGTGTATTCTGCGTCATTACCAGTCCGTTTTTATCGTCCAGATTGGTCAGGCTGAATGCATTTTTCGGCAGATCGTCAAAGAATTTCTTCTTCGCTTTCAGATAGTTCTCTACTGTTTTATGATAGTCGAGATGGTCGCGGGTCAAATTGGTAAAGATCCCTCCTGCAAACTTTAATCCACTGATACGTTTCTGTGCAATCGAGTGGGAGCTGACTTCCATGAACACATATTTGCATCCTTCATCTGCCATCCGTCCCAACAAACAGTTCAACGTGATTGGATCAGGAGTAGTATGTTCTGTCGGAATCGGTTCATCATCGATGTAATTGCAAACGGTAGAAATCAATCCCACCTTATAGCCGAAATAACGGAATGTATTATATAATAAGGTAGCGATCGTTGTTTTTCCGTTCGTTCCGGTAACGCCGACCAGTTCCAACTTGGAAGTCGGGTCTCCGTAGAAGGTAGTGGCAATTTTTCCTACCGCATCTTCGCTGTCTTTTACTCGTACATAGGTGATCCCCGCTACAGGTTCTTCCGGCATATCCTCGCAAAGGATGGCGATTGCTCCTTTTGCGATGGCAGCAGGTATATAAGCATGGCCGTCGGCTTGTGTGCCACGCATTGCCATGAATAGCTGTCCGGCTTCCACTAGACGGGAGTCTATGTTGACACCGGTGATTTCTATGTTTGAATCTCCGGCTACCTCTACCGGTTGGATTGCTTTCAGTAACTCATTTAATAACATCACTCTATTCAATTTTTAATCTTTAATTTTTAATTAAGCGTAAGCGTCACTGTCTGTCCCTTCTTAACAATCGTTCCGTTGGCTATCGACTGGCTTTTTACTTTGCCTACGCCGACCAGATTGACTTTCAATCCTTTGCTTTCCAACAAGTACACAGCGTCTTTCGCTCCCATACCTATCACACTCGGTACAAAATTCTGCATATTGCTCCGGCTCTCAAGAACCACAGCTTGTGGGGCAGAATGGGTATTTCCCCAAACCTCTTTGCCCGAATCAGCGATTTTGCCTTGTACGTTAATCTGCAGCTCTTCCAATACTCGTTGCGCTTCGCGCATCTCTCCGGCTTTTACATTCGGAATGACTACGGAATTAGTATCAATCGCATTGGTCAGCGGTAACCGCAAGTCTTTGGCATACACCCTTTCTGCAATCTTGCTGAACACACTACCTGCCATTAAACCTCCCGAAGCCGGTAATCCCGGTTTCTGGATAGAGACAATCATGCTATATTTAGGTGCTTCTGACGGGAAATACCCGCAGAAACTAACCAGATAATTTGTTCTTCCCGTTTTGTATCCGGCTGCTCCCTGTGAAATCTGCGCCGTTCCTGTTTTTCCTGAAACGTGGAACTGCTTGCTTCCCGCAGGTTTGGCAAGTCCTTCACCAACCACTTTTCGGAGAATCTCACGGATCTGTGCCAAAGTCTTATCCGAACAAATCTTGGGATTGATTACCTCTGTCGGATATTCTTTCACTACTTCCCCGTCCTTCATGGCAGCTTTGACAAACTTCGGACGCACGGTGACTCCGTTGTTGGCTATCCCATTATAGAATGTGAGAATATTGATCGGTGGAACCTGTGTCTCGTAGCCGATACTCATCCACGGCAATGTTGTCTTTGCAAAATAACGTTCTTTCGGGCCGCGTATATTCGGTTTTCCTTCTCCCGCAATCTGCAGGTGTAACGGCTGGTCGATGCTCATCCGTTTCAACCCGTCTACAAATTTCTGCGGGTTGCTGCCGTAGAAATGGTCTATAATATAAGAGGTACCCACATTGGACGAAACCCCTAGAATTTCCGTAACAGTCAGCTTTCCATATCCTCCGCGATGCCAGTTATGGTCTTTCATGACACGTCCATACATCGGCATCTGGCCGTTGCCGGTATCTACCACATAGTCCGGCGTGATCTTTCCGTCTTCAAGAGCTACCATGATAGAGGCCGTTTTGAAAGTAGACCCCGGCTCGAGCATATCACTAATAGCATTGTTGCGCATTTCGTAGTACTCACCGTCTTTGCCTTGCATCATGTTGACGATGGCTTTCACTTCTCCGGTACTTACCTCCATCAATACCACCACACCCACGCTCGCATTCAGCTCTTTCAGCTTATCCACCAACGCCTTCTCGCAAATATCCTGCATACCTACATCGATAGTACTAATCAGATCGCAACCATCAACTGGTGGCACATCGACAATGTTCAGGTATTTGTTCATCACCTTCTGACGGTGTGTCAATCCGTCCCGCCCTTTCAGGATGGTGTCGAAAGCAAGTTCGATACCATTTCTCGCTCCTTTGGCTGTGTCTGCATACACATCTCCCAGTGTACGGGCAGCCAGTGAACCGAACGGTTTCTTACGCTGATTGTAAGCTTGTTCCTTGAATCCGCCTTTATACCGGTTCAAGCAGAATACAGGCAGTCTCTTTACCTCTTTATATTGTATATAGGAGATACGTTTCGGATAAATCAGATAATTGCGGCTTTTTGCCTGGCGTCCTTTCTTGAGGTGTGCCTTGAATTGAGCCGCACTCTTGTCCGGGAATATCTTGTGAAGTCCGATACAGATTGAATCCATATTGGCATTGAGGATGGAATCCCGGCGTGCCTGATCTTTTTGCCTGCGTTTTTCATCCTTTTCACCGGACATAAAGTCCATATATATTCTGTACTCGGGCAGAGAGCTGGCCATCAGTTTACCGTCAGAAGAAATAATGTTTCCACGATTAGGTTTTACCGTCACATTCTCTTTTACGAAACGGTCAGCCACATCCTGCCAGTATTGTCGTTCGGCAAACATGGTGATGCCTGCTTTTACAACAATAGCTACTCCTATCAACGCCATCAACAGGATGACGAAGAAGTAACGGGTCATTATGTTCTTTTTATTAACTGCCACAGTATTTGTCTTTTAAACGCTTAACTATCATTTATCAACTATCCACTATCATCTATTTAATAAGGTAAGGAGGATTGGTTGATGTTTGCAAATCGCTTTCCTTACTCGATATATAATCTTCAATGCGTGACTGGCGGCTCTTTTCCATCAGCTCTGAGCTGCGAGTCAGTGCATCGTATTTAATGTCTGTCAATTCCTTTTTCAGCCGGTCTATTTCGATCTGTTGCTGTTGACTGGCATAACGATTGTGAATGTAGAAGATGATGAATACCATGATAAGTACCAGCAACTTCGTTTGACGGCGGAAAAAATCGGTAGCCAGAATGTCTCCACCCAGAATACTCTTCAGAGAGGTGCGTTTTTTCTTCTTGTCCTCTTCTGCTTTCTTGTTTACTACTTCTTCTTCCATATCTTTTTATTTCTTTTCTGCAATTCGTAATTTGGCGCTTCTCGACCGCGGGTTTCGTTCTATTTCTGCCTCGTCGGGAACGATTACCTTATTGTTGACAAGGCGGAAAGGCGTTTGCAGATTGCCGAAGAAGTCGGTTTCCGCTTTTCCTTCTACATTGCCTGTCTTCATGATGTTTTTCACCATTCGGTCTTCCAGCGAATGATAGGTGATAACTACCAGTCTGCCGCCCGGCTTTAATGCCTCCGTAGCAGCCAGCAACATCTCCTTCAACGCCTCCATCTCTTGGTTTACTTCAATTCGTAGTGCCTGGAACACCTTTGCCAGCTCTTTCTTTTCGCGTTCACGACCGAAAAGCGGTTTGATGACTTCCAAAAACTCACCGATGGTCCGGATATTCTGTCCGCTTCTGGCTTTAACGATGACAGAAGCCAGTTTGCGGCTATTCTTTAGTTCCCCGTACAGGTAGAGGATGTTTGCAAGACGTTCTTCATCATAAGTATTCACGATATCTGCTGCTGTCATACCGGCACGCTTGTTCATACGCATATCCAGTGCCCCGTCAAAACGGAAGGAGAAGCCACGTTCGCTATCATCGAAATGATGGGAAGATACGCCGAGGTCGGCCAGGATCGCGTCTACCTGTTCGATGTTGTGATAACGCAGGAAGTTGTGCAGATAGCGGAAGTTACTGCGCACGAAGATGAAATGAGTATCGTTGACAATGTTCCGTTCAGCATCCTCGTCTTGGTCGAATCCCAGCAGACGTCCGCCTTCTCCGAGCCGTGAAAGGATCTCGCGCGAATGTCCCGCTCCTCCGAATGTAACGTCTACATACGTTCCATCCGGTTGGATATTCATACCGTCAACGCTTTCTTTCAGCAATACAGGTACGTGATATGTCAATTCATCTTTCTCCATCTTGTCTATTATCATCGTTCATAATTTCTTCTAATGCTGCACCGAACTCTTCGGGTGACATGAAAGGCTGTTCTGCCCGTTCTTTCGCCCAGATCTCTATCTTGTTATCGATGCCGATAAAGCGAATATCCCCATGGATACTGCAAATCTGTAAATACCGTTTCGGAATTAATATGCGCCCGTTGCTATCAGGTGTCACTATTTCAACGTCGCTCACGAATTGCCTGAAAATAAGTTGGTGTTTGCTATTCCATTTGTTAAGTCTACTACGTAGCTCGTTCAACTCCTCGTTCCACACGCTCTCGGGGTACAGGGTTAAACAGTCCTGAAATACGTCTTTACGCATAATAAGCCTCTCTTCGGAAGCGGCTTGTAATTGCTTCCTGAAGGTGGCGGGTATGAACACCCTTCCTTTGGCGTCCGCCCTGGCTTCAATATTTCCTAAAAAACGTATCATTACCTTATTATAATAAGCGACCGTAAAAGTATGAAATTCCCCACAATTCCCCACAACTTTCCATAAAAAACTTTCAGAGAAGTTTTCAACAGAATGTTAAATGTCTATTTGCTTGAAAATGATGTGCCTCTAAGTTTTATATAGTTAAGGTTTAGCGGAAGTCTTTCAACTCTTCCTGTAATTTCTGGCGCGTGAAGAAAATACGGCTTTTCACTGTACCCAACGGGAGGTTCAGTTTTTCCGCAATTTCACGGTATTTGAATCCTGAAACGTGCATCGCAAACGGAACTCTGTATTCTTTGGGGAGTTTGTTAACTACACGGTGCATCTCTTTCAGGTCGTATGCTCTTTCTGTATTTTCAGAACTTCCATCCTGTGGCAAATTCAGATGATAAAGATTATCAGTCTGGTCGATGAATGTCTGGTCGCGGACTACCTTGCGGTAGTTGTTTATGAATATATTGCGCATGATGGTATACATCCATCCTTTGAAATTTGTATCAGGGGTATATTTATCTTCATTATCTAATGCTTTTAATGATGTCTCCTGCAACAAATCGTTTGCTTCTTCACGGTCAGTTGTCAGTTTATAAGCGAAGCGTAGTAATTCATCTTGTACTCCTACTAAGTCTTTTCTGAAGCTTAAACTTTTCATAATGTGTTGCTTTTTAAAGGTGAATATTCGTTTGTTATTTTCGATGTTGCAAGTTTACATGAATTTTTGAAACCCGGTAGGGGAAAAACTGACGTTTTTTTATCCGAAAACTATCCGCGGATAGTTTTTAGGTCATTTTTGATAGTTTTTGGGTGGTGTTTTTTTGTGTTCTGAACTTAAATCCTGCATTTTCTACCAAATTATTGCGATTAATAAAAAAGAACCGTTAATTTTGTGCCATCATTTTTATTTGAAAAGAATGACTGATGACTCTTTATTTTTGATCGATGTCGATAAGATACTTCGGACGAAGGCTCCGAAGCATTACAAGTACATCCCTAAGTTCGTGATTTCTTATCTGAAGAAAATTGTTCATCAGGATGAAATTAATGTATTCCTGAATGAGTCGAAGGATAAACTGGGAGTGGACTTTCTGGAGGCTGTTTCCTGCCGGACTGTGCTCGCGCCGTCAGAATGGAGTGATTCGCGACCTGGAATGGAAAAAGACATTTGTAGTAAAGAGCATACAAGCAAAACGTGATGTAATACCCGTGCATTTTGGGGGCAGGAATTCTGATTTCTTTTACAACCTGGCAAATATTTGCAAGGCATTGGGTATCAAGTTTAACATTGCTATGTTGTATCTTGCGGATGAAATGTTTAAGAATCGCCACAAAACTTTTACTGTCACTTTTGGCAAACCCATACCCTGGCAGACTTTTGATAAATCGAAAACCCCTGCGCAGTGGGCTGAATACGTAAAGGATATTGTTTATAAACTGTAACTGATAGAACAACTATAACAAGGAATATGGAAGAGATTATTAAACCGGTAAGCAAAGAACTGCTGAAGGCAGAATTGACGGAAGACAAACGCTTACGAATGACGAATAAGAGTAATAATCAGATTTATATTATTACTCATCAGAATGCTTCTAATGTAATGAGAGAGATTGGTCGTTTGCGTGAAATAGCTTTCCGTGCTGCTGGTGGAGGTACAGGCCTGTCAATGGATATTGATGAATACGACACGATGGAACACCCCTACAAGCAGTTGATCGTATGGAATCCGGAAGCGGAAGAAATTCTGGGTGGTTACCGGTATCTGCTTGGTACGGACGTGCGTTTTGATGAAAAAGGCGCGCCAATTCTGGCTACTTCCCACATGTTTCATTTTTCTGATGCTTTTATTAGAGAATACCTGCCGCAGACAATTGAACTGGGGCGTTCGTTTGTTACGCTTGAATATCAGTCTACCCGTGCCGGAAGCAAAGGATTGTTCGCTTTGGATAATCTGTGGGACGGGTTGGGAGCGTTGACCGTGGTTATGCCGAATGTGAAGTATTTCTTTGGCAAGGTGACCATGTATCCTAGCTACCATCGTCGTGGCCGTGATATGATTCTTCATTTCCTCAAGAAACATTTTTATGATAAAGAGAAACTTGTTACTCCGATTGAGCCTCTGCAACTTGAGACTTCCGAAGAAGAGTTGAACGCATTGTTCTGCAAGAGTACTTTTAAAGAGGACTATAAGATATTGAATTGTGAAATCCGTAAATTGGGCTATAATATTCCTCCGTTGGTAAATGCGTATATGAGCTTAAGCCCTACGATGCGTATGTTCGGAACAGCTGTCAATTACGAGTTCGGTGATGTGGAAGAAACCGGTATCCTGATTGCTGTAGACGAAATTCTTGAAGATAAACGAATTCGACACATCCAGACGTTTATTGAAAGCCATCCGGATGCGTTGAGATTGTCTTCTTGTGAAGGGGAAGATGGAATAAGCCTTCTCGGGTGAGGTTACGGCGTCTATCATCAATTCGAGTAAGGTACTGATGATGCGGAATCCCGCTAGCTCGATATCCAGCACGTCCCGTGAACGGTAGATTTTATTGATAGATACTTCGACGCTGTGTTTGTAGGCTGCTGCCGGACGTTCGGCTATGCGCTTGATTAGTGATCCTTCGAACGTGCCGGACAGTATTTCTTGTTCATGATCTAAAAAGACACGGGTACACTCCCGGATCAATAAACCGATGACGGAAGAGCGCAGGTAGGCGATTTGCTCGTTGACATCATTGACAATCAGGAATGTTTTCCGGAGATGTTCCTGCCGCTCTTCGCTGAAATAGGTCATTAATAGTTCTTTGGTTTCTTCAGTGGTGAGAATCTTCAGTTTATATGCATCCTCAATATCCATCATTTGATAGCAAATATCGTCTGCCGCTTCCACTAAATAGACTAGTGGGTGGCGTGCATACTTCAAAGGATGCTCGTTGAGCAAGGTCAGTCCTAATTCAGTTGCTATTTTTTGGAAACTTTCTTCTTCGCTGATGAAGAATCCAAACTTCGATTTGGTTCCTGCAAGGCTTGATGAAAAGGGATATTTCACGATAGAAGCCAGAGTGGTATATGTCAGGACAAATCCGCCTTTGCGACGTCCTTCAAACTGATGTGTCAGTATTCGGAACGCATTTGCATTTCCTTCAAAATGTGTCAAATCTTCCCATTCCATCGGAGAAAGTTGCTCGCCGTTCGGCTGCTTTTCTTTCAGGCGAACTCCTTTTCCTTCAGAGAAAAAAGTAGAAATAGCCTTTTCACCTGAATGACCGAAGGGCGGATTCCCCAAATCGTGTGCCAGGCAAGCGGCCGAGACGATAGAACCAATCTCCGGCAGGAAAGAATCCTGAAGTTCCGGATGACGTTCCAGAAGTGCTTTGGCAACATCGTCCCCGAGTGAACGGCCAACGCTGGCGACTTCGAGA
>QWCB01005292.1_pt1 | contig 10934 bp, 10 predicted proteins | sample 1972511 | NCBI WGS metagenome assembly QWCB01 (sample SAMN09866719, study PRJNA288562) | Human gut metagenome isolate term5_stool, whole genome shotgun sequencing... | isolation source: gut | host: Homo sapiens | place: USA: California
TATGGTAAAGCTTCCCACCAACAAGAGCAGTCTGTTCCTGCGCGTGGCAAAGGGCCACTTCGCCACCAGCCACAGCCACATCAACTACTACATCGACGTCACCACCCAGAAAGCCCGCCTCTCGGAGGCGAAGGCTGTCGCCAAAGAGCTGGTGGCCGCCTATCAGCACAGCACCATCGTGGACACCGTGCTCTGTCTGGACGGCACACAGGTCATCGGAACCTGTCTGGCCAACGAGCTGACCAAAGACGGCTTTGCCAACATGAACGCCCACCAGACGATTTACGTCATCACCCCCGAGTATACCAGCGGCAGCCAGATCATCCTCCGCGACAATCTCGCCCCGATGGTCAGGGGCAAGCACGTCCTCATCCTGTCGGCCTCCATCACCACCGGCTACACCGTGCAGGCGGCCATCGAGGCGGTCAACTACTACGGCGGCACCGTGGCGGGCCTGTCGGCCATCTTCGCCACCACCCACGAGTGTCTGGGCATCCCGGTCACCTCCATCTTCGACCCCTCCAGCCTGCCCGACTACGCCAGCTTCGACAGCCGCGACTGCCCCATGTGCAAGGCCGGCCAGCACATCGACGCGCTGGTGAACAGCTTCGGCTATTCGGCCCTCTGAATCTGAAATTATCCTCCCTCTTTCTCCCCGCCGTGCAGCTGCATGGCGGGGAGTTCTATTTTATATCGCAGTGAATCCACTGATATTTTTCTTGACATTTTCGCTGCCTTTGCATATACTAAAGATGAAAAAAGATTGGAGGCATGTATTATGGCAGACATTTCGAGCGCGCTGCGCAGCACCATTCCCATCTCTCTGTTCAACCGCGGCATGGCCGGAAAGGTCTTTGAAGATGTCCGCCGTCAGGGCGCGAAGGTCGTCATGAAGAACAATTCCCCTGAGTGCGTCCTTCTCTCGCCGGAAGAATATCTCCGCCTCATCGACGAAGTAAACGACGCAAAGCTTGCCGCCCTTGCCGCCCAGCGGATGCAGGGCTTCGACCCCGCAAATGCCATTCCCGCCGAGGAGGTCTATCGGCAGAACGGCATTACCAAAGCTGCGCTTGACAGCATGGACGAGGTCGAATTTGAATGAATTGGACTCTGAAATTCCTGCCGGAGGCCCAAAAGGACTTCGAACAGCTCGCCGGAAATCAGAAGCTTCTGGTCGCAAAAGCTCTGGACAAGGTCGTGCAAAATCCCGTTTCCATCTACGAGGGCGGTTACGGCAAACCGCTTGGCAGCAAAAGCGGCACCGACCTCTCCGGCCTGCTGAAGATCAAGCTTCGTGATGCCGGGCTGCGCATCGTCTACAAGCTCGTCCGTACCGAAACGTCCATGCTGGTCATCGTGATCGGCGCCCGGGCCGACGATGCCGTTTACAAAATCGCCGAAAAGCGTGCTCACAAGCACGAACTATAAAAGGCTCTGCCCCTTTTTCGGGCAGAGCCTTTTGCTCATCTTCACTTTTTCTTCGGAAACACGAAGGAATTATGCCGGTATGCTATCAGCAGCTCTATGGTCATGAAGCACCAGATGACCGGCTCGCAGAGGATGACCGCGTTATACTCAAAGCGGGGGATGAAGAGCAGGACGAAGACGATCTTGCCCAGAAACTCGATGACGCTGGACAGCAGGGGCAGCACCTTCTCGCCCATGCTCTGCAGAGCGTAGCGGGTGGAGAGCAGCATCCCCAGCACGGCGTAGAAGGGTGCGTTCCAGACCAGATACCGCGCGCCGTTTTCCAGCACCACCGGTTCCGAAGAGCCGGACACCAGTTTCACCATCCACTCCGCACCTGCCGCCATGAGCAGGACAGCAGCCACAGCCGCCACGACACTGTAGAGATAGATGTCCCGCATTCCGCGGCGGACGCGGTCGGGATGGTTCGCGCCGTAGTTCTGGGAGACGTAGGTCGAGCAGGCAGAGGCCATCGCCGACAGGGGCATATCCGTGAACGCGAAGAGCTTTCGGGCTGCGGTATGGCCCGCGATGACCAGCGTACCGAGGCCGTTGATGCCGTACTGCAAAACGACGGAGCCCGCCGAGACGATGCTGCTCATGAGGCCCATGGAGATGCTCTGGCTGAACAGCTCCCAATAGAGGCGGCTCTCCACATGGAAGTGCTTTTTCCCGGGCAGGAGCAGCCGGGCGCTGCGGAAGACATACAGGATGCAGAACGCCACCGACACGCCCTGAGAGATGACCGTCGCCACACCGGCACCGGCCACGCCCATGCCCAGCACGGCGATGAACCAGAGGTCGAGGATGACGTTGAGCACCGACGAGAGGATGAGGAAGACCAGCGGCATGAAGCTGTTGCCGATGGCCCGCAGCAGGCCGGCGCAGAGGTTATAGGCAAACATGACGATGACGCCGAGGTCGATGATGATGATATAGCCGTAGGCGTCCTCTAAAATTTCCGCCGGGGTGTCCAGCAGTTCCAGCAGCGGATGCAGGCCCGCCGCGCCCGCCAGCGTGATGACCGCCGACGCGATGATGCCGATGACGATGGAACCCGCCACGGTCTGTTTGAGCTGGTCCTCGTCTCCGGCCCCGTAGGCGCGCGCTGCGACGATGGCGAGGCCGTTGCCGATACCGATGCCGAATCCGACCAGAAGCTCGTAGATGGCCCCGCAGGCGCCAATGGCGGCAAGGGCGGTATCGCCCAGCACATTGCCGACGATCATGGTGTCCACGGTATTATAGAGCTGCTGGAAGAGGCACGACACCAGGATGGGCAGCATAAAGACGAGCAGGCTCTTGAAGATGGGGCCGTTCATCAAATCGACGTTCCGGTTGAAGAATGATTTTTTCGCGGGGGACTGGGTCATAGGCTTCTCCTTTTTGCCCACAAAAGGGAGCTGTTGCACACAACAGCTCCCTTTAAGCATTTTATCTGATTTTACAGCTCCTGCGTCTCGAAGCCGTTGATGGTCAGCACTTCCACGCTCTTGAAGCCTGCGGCCTTGACGGCGGCAGCAGCCTCGTCGAAGCCGAAGGTCAGGCTGTCCACATCGTGGGCGTCGGAGGTGATGATGACCTTGCCGCCCATCTTCTGCCACTCGCCCAGAAGCCATGCGCCGGGGTAGAAGTCCTTGCGGTAGCCGCGGTAGACGCCGCCGGTGTTCACTTCCAGCAGGCAGCCGTGCTCTTTGGCCACATTCAGCGCCTTGAGGGCTGCGGCCTTATAGCGGGGCGACTCTTCGTCGAAGAACTCACCGGCAGCGTTCAGCTTCTTGATGAGGTCGATGTGGGCGAGGATGTCGGGACCCATGGCCGCCACCTTCTCCACCTCGGCGAAGTATGCCTCCACAGCGGCCAGCGGGTCGCCGTCGAAGTCGTCGTAGATGCAGTCGTGGAGATCCTGGGGACGGAAGTCGATCTCGTAGTATTTGCCGGTGTTCTTGCCGTAGAGGTGGTGCGCAGAGCCGATCCAGTAGTCGTAGCCGGTGCGCTTGTCCTCGCTCAGCAGGTCCCACTCGATGCCGCAGAGGATGTCCACCTTGCCCTTGTACTCGGTCTTGAGCTTGGCGATGGTGGCCTTGTACTGGGCCGTGCGGCTGGGGCTCATGCAGTATTCACGGTCACGCTGGGTATAGCTATGGCCCGTGAAGCCCAGTGTGGTCAGCCCCTGCGCACACGCAGCGGAGGCCATCTCCTGCAAGGTGTTTTTGCCGTCGCACATCGTCGAGTGACAATGGACACTGGACTTCTTATAATCTGCCATAGTGAATCACTGCATCCTTTCCTGTTTGACCTTGTGGTCGATAACGTGTCGTTTTTCCAGCTCGCGGGTGATGTCCTCCACCGTGATGCCGGCCTGCACCATCAGCACCAGCACATGGTATGCCAGATCGCTGATCTCGTAGACCGTCTCGGCCTTGTCTTCCTTTTCGCCCGCGATGATGACCTCAGTACACTCCTCGCCCACCTTCTTGAGGATCTTTTCTTTGCCCTTCTCGAAGAGATAGGTGGTGTAGCTGCCCTCTTTGGGGCTGGTCTTGCGGCCCTTGATGAGGTCATACAGCCCCTGCCAGCTGAACTGCTTCAGCTCCGGGGAAACATACACTTCGTTGAAAAAGCAGCTCTCGGCACCGGTGTGGCAGGCGGGGCCGCTCTTGACGACCTCCACCACCAGCGCGTCGGCGTCGCAGTCGGCGGTGATGGACACCACACGCTGGACGTTGCCGCTGGTCTCGCCCTTGCGCCAGATCTCCTGACGGCTGCGGCTCCAGAACACCGTCCGGCCCTCCGCGATGGTCAGCGCCAGCGTCTCGGCGTTCATGTAGGCGAGGGTCAGCACCTCTTTGGTGTAGTGATCTTGCACGATGGCAGGGATGAGGCCCTTTTCGTCAAATTTCAGATCCATAATGTTTCTCCTTCCCCGCAGGGGGGACAGCTATAGTTTAGCGTATTCGGCGGGCAAACGCAAGGGCTCAGAGCCGCATTTCCATGCCATTTTCGTTTAAGTATTCCTTTAGCTCCCGGATGGTGAGCAGCTTCTGGTGGAAGATGCCCGCCCCGGCCCCTGCGCCCCGCCTTTTCCCGGGCGCTTTTGTCTTATGATAAGGTTATTTTACTTTATCCAGATAAAGTTGTAAAGTGTGAAAGTGACCGTGTTTTCATTTTTATGATACGATTTTTCTGTGCGTTTGTACAGAAAGGCGAAATGATTTCACGAAAGCCCGCTTTGAGATGATGCAGGCGCAAAAAAGGAGCCGCCGCACAGCGTTTTCCGTGCAGCGGCTCCTCGCCGTTTTATTCTCAGCCCAGCAGTTCCAGCACGCCGCTCTTGGGACGTGCGCCGACGGCCTGACGAACCAGCTTACCGTTCTCGAACAGCAGCAGGGTGGGGATGCTCATGACGCCGAACTCGGCGGCCAGATCGGGCTGCTCGTCCACATTGACCTTGCCCACCTTGACGTCGGTGCGCTCCTCGGCCACCTCGTCCACGATGGGGCTCAGCATCCGGCAGGGGCCGCACCAGGCGGCCCAGAAATCGAGCAGGACGGGCTGAGCGCTCTTCAGCACCTCGGTCTCAAAGTTTTCTTTCGTGATGGTGATGACTGCCATATCGTTTTCCTCCATAAAGAGTGTTTTTTCATCTGACAGGGACAGTATACCCCAAACTCCGGCGTTTTTCCGTGAGCAAGTCACATAAAAAGCCCGGGGCAGGCATTTTCTGCTCCGGGCTCTGGAAATTATTTTGCGATTTCAGGCTCAGATGTCCTTCAGGGCGTTCTTGCCGGCGACGTAGCCGTAGTACATGGCCATGGAGTGGCTGACGCCCTTCAGGCCGATGGGGTACTCGGTGGCAAAGCGGTTGCCCTGGATGTTGCCGGCGACGTACAGGCCGGGGATGACATTGCGGTCGGCGTCGAAGGTGTGGCAGTCCTCGTCGCTCTCGAGGCCTCCGATGCAGACCAGCAGCAGAGCAGTGGTGAACTTGTCGGCGTAGAAGGGGCCGTTCTCGACTGCCCACATACGGGAAGCGGGCTTGTGGAAGTCCTCATCGTAACCGGCCTTGGCCAGCTCGTTGTAGCGCTGGATGGAATCCAGAGCGGTCTGCTGGGCGGCAGTATCGTCCGGGTAGATCTTTGCCACCAGCTCTTCCAGCGTGTCGGCCTTCACAGCGCGGCCATCGGCCACAGCAGCTTCCAGCTGATAGGGGCTCTTGTAGTTGCGGTAGGTGGTGTTATTCTTGGGGCCTTCGTCCTCGCTGGCGTAGTCCTCATAGTAGCAGGCACCGCCGTGGGCTGCGGGCATATAGGGCAGCTGCTCGGGCCAGTTGGAGTCGAAGATCTGCCAGCTCTCGCGGTTCTTCTGCAGCTCGATCTGGTTTTCCAGCTGCTGGCCGGGCAGGTCCTCGTTCATGAAGCGCTTGCCGTTGAGGTCGAGGTTCAGGAAGCCTGCATTGCCCATGACGCCCACGCCGGCGAGGTCGGCGCCGCCGCCCATGTGGTGGATCATCGGGGCGTGGCTCTGCTGCACCTGAGCGCCGGCCCACATACCCAGCTGGATGCCGTCGCCCTGATTGGTGAAGTTGCCCTCCACGTCCACATTGGTGAACAGGCACTGGATGTTGTTCTCAATGACCTCGGGGCAGAAGTGCTTGAGCATCTTGGTGTTCTGGGAGTAGTCGCCGGTGGAGAGGATGACGCCCTTGGAGGCGTTGCACTTGATGTACTCGCCGGTAGCGGCATCGCGGGCGTAGAGGCCCACGCAGCGGCCATCCTCCATGATGAGCTTTTCAACGAAGCAGCCGTAGAAGGTCTGGACATTGCCGGTGTCGATGGCTTTCTGCATATTGGCCTCGACGGTGACGTGCTGGTCGGGCTTGAACTCGACGGAAGTGGGGTAGCAGGGGAAGCGCTCCTGCTTCCAGTCGTAGTGCTCGGGCAGCGGGTAGAAGATGGGGATGATGAAGTTGTCCGCGCTCTCGTCGGGGATGGCGCTGCGGGTGGTCTCGGCGTAGTACAGGTCGGGGTTTGCCTCCACCCACCAGTCAAAGGCGTCGCCGATGTTGTGGGCCCACTTGCTCATGATGCTGCGCTTGCAGCGGTAGGTGCTCTCCACCATGTGGGAGTCGATGATGTCGTCGATCTGCTCGCGGGTCCAGGTGTCGCGGCCCCACTTGGCCTGCACCCTGCCGTTGATGACGGCGTACTCGCCGCTGCGGCACTGAGGGCCGTCGGCCTTCTCGAAAGCAGCCACCAGACCGCCGTCCTCAGCGACGCTGCGGCAGGCGGCAACGCCTGCGATGCCGCAGCCCACGACTGCCACATCCACGTCAACGGTCTTGGCGACCTTGCTCTCGTCGATCTCCGGCTCGGTACCCAGCCAGTCCTCATCGGAGGAAGATGCAGCGGTGTCGCCGCCTGCGGTGTGGACGCCCATTGCCTGCTCGATGCAGCTTGCGGCGGCCTTCTTGACGGCGTTGGTGGTGATGGTAGCGCCGGAGATGTTGTCGATCTCGGTGCTCTGAGCAGCCATCAGGGCGTCCTTCAGGGTGGGGGCTGCCACGCCGCCGATGCTCTCGGTCTCGTTGGAGGCGTCAATGACCACGTCGGTGATGGCGGTCTCGCTGAAGGTCATGGTGACCTTCACCTCACCGATGCCGGTGGCGGTACCGGTGTAAGTGCCGGGGGTGTAGATGGCCTCGCCGGCGGAGGCGGCAGTGCTGCTGGAAGAGCCTGCGTTGCAGGCGGCCAGTGCGCTGGCGGTAACGCCGCTCATAGCGGCAGCGGCGGCAACCTTCAGGAAGCCTTTACGAGAGATCTTTTTCATCTGGAATGCTCCTTGCTCTTTCTTCTTTCGACGTTTTCAGGCAGAAAATCGTTCTTCCGAGAGATAGTATAAAATATAACGAAGTAAAAGGGAATTAAAAATCTTAAGCATCCTGATAAAAAAGCTTTATAAGTGCCCTATTTCCTGCTATACTGAGGCTGTACGGATGTCCCGCCGCCGGAAAGGAGTTTTTGTCATGAACGAGCACCAGCTTCTCTGCTTTCTCACCGTGAGCCGGACGCTGAATTTCTCCGCCGCCGCGCGGGAACTCTACTGCACCCAGCCCGCCCTGAGCTACCAGATACGCAGCCTCGAAAAGGAGCTGGACGCCGCACTGTTCCGCCGCACGACGACGCAGGTGGCCCTCACCGAGGCAGGCCGCGCCCTGCTGCCCCATGCGGAAAACATCTACCGCGGCATCCTCAACGCCCGCACGGCGCTGAAAGGCTTCGGCACCCACCACACCCTGACCCTCCGCCTGCCGCCGGTGCTTTTGCAGCGGGACCCCATCTACCCCATCCTGATGGCGAGGCTCCACGCCGCGCTGCCGGGCTATGAGTTCAAAGTGGACACCACGCCTGTCCCCTCCAGCTACCACCACATGCTCTGCACCGAGGCAGACGCGGCGCTCTACCTTCCCTTCGGCCCGCTGCCGCCAGAGATACGCTGTGAGACCATCATCAGCAACCGGTTTTACCTCATCGCCGCGCCGGAGCACCCACTCTCCGGCCAAGGCAGCGTCGAGCTTTCTGCCCTCGCCGGGCAGCAGATATTTTACGAGCCCCTTTATCAGGACATGGTGGATTTCGCCCGGAAGCAGCCGGGGATGCCCTATTCCACACCGGTCTGGCGGATGGTGGAAAACTACGAATCGGTCTACGCCGAGCTTCTGGCCGGGCGGGGGATGTTCCTCTGCCCGATGATATACCCGGCTTTCCCTGCCGGGTGGCACATCCCGCTGCATCTGTCCATCCCGGACACCCGCCTGCTGACCCTGCGGGATGACCCCCGCCCCGAGATATGCACCTTGCGCAAAGTCTTCGCCGAGGTGTACGCCGAGAGGGAAAAGCTGATAAAAGCTCTGTGAGATGCAAAAACGCCGCCGTGCAATGCACAGCGGCGTTCGTTATTTCAGAGAAAGAGCTTACTTGCCCAGCATTTCCTTTGCGGTCTTGCAGATGGTGGCAGCGTCCAGACCGTACTCCTTCAGCAGGTCCCAGGCAGGGCCGGAGCAGCCGAACTTGTCCTGCACGCCGACGCGGCGGACAGGGGTGGGCAGCTTCTCGCTGAGCAGGGAGCAGACAGCCTCGCCCAGACCGCCGATGACGTTGTGCTCCTCGGCGGTGACGATCTTGCCGCACTCCCATCAGGCCGGTGGCCACGATGGCAATATCACTGCCCTCGGTGAGCTGCTCGCCCTTGCCGATCTCGAAGTGATAGTTGGCCTCATCGTGGAACACGGGAACAGCCAGACGGCCAAAGCGAAGGTAGACAGGACCCTGCATCTCGTAGGCGGCGCGGACAGCAGCGCGTGCTTCCACGTCGTCGGCGGGGCAGATGATGGTCATGCCGGGCAGGCTGCGCATGAGGGCGAAGTCCTCGCAGCACTGGTGGGAAGCGCCGTCCTCACCGACGGAGATGCCGCCGTGGGTAGCGCCGATCTTCACGTTCAGGTGGGGGTAGGCCACAGAGTTGCGGATCTGCTCAAAGGCACGGCCCGCAGCGAACATCGCAAAGCTGGACACGAAGGGAACATAGCCCATGGTGGACAGGCCGGCGGCGACGCCCATCATGTTGGCCTCGGCGATGCCGCAGTCAAAGTGGCGGTCCGGGTAAGCCTTGCGGAACACACCGGTCTTGGTAGCGGCAGCGAGGTCGGCGTCCAGCACCACCAGGTCGTCGTGGCCCTCAGCGGCCAGTGCTTTCAGAGTATTGCCGTAGCTCTCGCGGGTAGCGATCATTTTTACATCTGCCATCTTACTTGTCCTCCTGTTCCAGCGCGGCGTAGGCTGCGTTCAGCTCCTGCATGGCCACAGCGTACTCCTCGTCGTTGGGGCCTTTGCCGTGCCAATCCACAGAGTTGGTCATAAAGGAGACGCCGGTACCCTTGACGGTGTCCAGAATGATGCAGGTGGGCCTGTCGTTCTCGGCGTGGAACGCCTTGATAGCAGACTCGATCTGGTCGTAGTCGTGGCCGTTGATGGTCAGGACGTTGAAGTTGAACGCCTTGAGCTTTTCTTCCAGCGGGGCGCTGTTCATGACCGTCTCGGTGGTGCCGTCGATCTGGAGGTGGTTGCGGTCCAGCATGACGCAGAGGTTGGAGAGCTTATAGTGGGCGGCAAACATGAAAGCCTCCCAGCACTCGCCCTCTTCCACCTCACCGTCACCGAGGATGGTGTAGACATTGATGGGCTTGCCGCTGTGCTTTGCGCCCAGAGCCATGCCGCAGGCGGCAGACACGCCCTGACCCAGACTGCCGGTGGACATATCCACGCCCGGAGTCTCATTCATGTTGGGGTGGCCCTGCAGGTAGCTGCCGATCTTGCGCAGGGTCTTGAGGTCTTCCACCGGGAAGAACCCGCGCTCGGCCAGCGTGGCGTAAAGTGCCGGAGCCGCATGGCCCTTGGACAGCACGAAGCGGTCGCGGTCCGGTTTTTTCGGCTCCTTGGGGTCGATATTCATATCCACGAAGTAGAGATAAGACAGCACCTCGGCGATGTCCAGACTGCCGCCCGGATGGCCGCACTTGGCGCTGTGAGTTCCCTCGATCACGCCCATGCGGATGTGACAGGCGTGCTTGGCAAGGGTAAGCTTTTCTGCATTTGTCATGATGGTCCTCCCGTATGAACCTCAGAAGTTGCAAGTATACAGCCGCGCAAGGCACAGCTCCCGCCGCCCCATTGCGCTATAATTCAAGTTTATATTATCTATTCTGTGCAAAAAGGTCAAGCTTCTTTCAGCAAAATGTACACAGGCGGTCAAAAACTGCTCCAAACGCTTTCTTTTTTGGTCAATTTGCAGCCTGTCCGGGAGCGGTCTTGACAAATCCTGCGGCACTCTGCTATAATTTTCACGATTTCCGGCAGGAAGCCGGGCCTGCGGGCCGAAGCCCGCCTTACACTATTTTCAGCCGCCGCATTTTTGAAACAGACGCCATGAAGGGGTCTGCCGTTGGCTTGCAAGCCGACTGGCAGGCCCCTTTTTTGTTTTTCTGCGGCGCAGTCACAGGAGGAAACAGATGAAAACCAAAAACGCTTCTCCGGCCCGCAATGTCGTGCTGGCCGCACTCTTTCTGGCGCTGGCCTTCGTGCTGCCCATGGTGACGGGCCATCTGCCGCAGGTTGGCAATATGCTCTGCCCGATGCATTTCCCCATCCTGCTCTGCGGCTTCGTGCTGGGCGGACCCTGGGGTCTGGCTGTGGGCTTTGCGGCCCCGCTGCTCCGCTCGGTGCTCTTCGGGATGCCCCCGATGTTCCCCATCGCCATTTCGATGGCTTTTGAGCTGGCAGCTTACGGCGCCGTGTCCGGCTGGCTCTACCGCCGGGTGAAGCACACCCTGCCCATGACCTACGCCGCCCTCGCGGCGGCCATGGTGGCCGGCCGCCTCGTCTGGGGCGCAGTCCGCTTCGTGCTGGCGG
>QWCB01003901.1_pt1 | contig 10932 bp, 8 predicted proteins | sample 1972511 | NCBI WGS metagenome assembly QWCB01 (sample SAMN09866719, study PRJNA288562) | Human gut metagenome isolate term5_stool, whole genome shotgun sequencing... | isolation source: gut | host: Homo sapiens | place: USA: California
GCTACTCGCCAAGTAGCGTACTTTTCTTCACCCTACTTTCGGCGCATAATTATACACACTCTCGAAACAAAGTTTGTTTACGGTTGAGAGCTTTTCTAAAGAGAAACTCTTCAAGTATATTTGCGTAGTCTTGATAGATTTATGCCCTAACAGTTCACTGATCATCTCAATCGGTACGTTTTGCTCCTTCAAGGTCGTGGCGAAAGAGTGACGAATCGTGTATGAGGTAACCCGAGTATGAATGCCAATGGATTCCGACAGTATTTTCAATCTGCGGTTAAAACCTCCTAATACGGTATTATATTCCTTGTAGGCATCCTCACCGGTCTTCATTCCCTCTAAAAATGGAAACAGATAGGGCGAATCCTCGGTTGTATCGGCTGCCAACTCATTCAGCAGCCCTTGTGCCTCCGCTGGAATCTCCACCTGTATAAGGGATCCGCTTTTCTGCCGATAATAAGACAAGATCCCTTCCTTGATATCCTCCTTTCGCAAATGCGCCAAATCTACGAAAGCCATCCCGCAAAACAAAAACATCAGGCAAAAGGCTGATTGGGTCCTCTTCTGTTGCGGATCTGTCACCGGGCTTGTCATCAGCAAGCGTAAGCTTTCCGAAGGCAACGCCTTTTTACGTTTACTCTCAACCCCCGTAAACACATTCTTAAACAAATGAGGAATATAGGCAGCCTCACCCACCTCTACCGCTAAATTATAGATGTGACGAATCCGGCGCATATAAGTAGATACCGTGTTACGAGCACATCCCTTGGCCAACAGCCAAGATTGATAACGCAAAAGTGTATCCCGATTAATATACGCATAAGGAATCTCTTCCCGGCCACAAAAACATTTAAACGACCTCAACGCATCTTGATAACTCTTCGCCGTGGAATAACGCTTTTTCTCACGCAGGCAGGTGATATACGTAAGTACACCCACCACAAAATCATTCTCATTCATACTTTATCTCCTTAAGAATTAATACATAAAAAAATCCTCTATCTCTCCGTTGGCACGGGAAAGATAGAGGATCTTCATAAAATCCTTAAAGAAATATATTATTTTCCTGCTTTCTCAGCAGCAGCTTTCTTATTGATCTTCTTCTTCTGCAACTCGTAAGCGATCGGAGTAGCGATGAACAAAGTAGAGTATGTACCGATAATGATACCTAATAAGATAGCGAACGTAAAGCTTCGGATCGTGCTACCGCCCAAGATGAAGATACACAATACAACCACCAACGTAGTCAATGATGTATTAAATGTACGACACAAGGTAGAGTTCAACGCATCATTGATCACTTGATAACGATCACGCTTCGGATACAAAGCGATCGTCTCACGGATACGGTCGAATACAACCACGGTATCATTGATAGAGTAACCGATAATCGTCAAGATAGCTGCGATAAACGTCTGGTCTACCTCCATTGAGAACGGAAGAACCTTCCATAACAAAGTATAGAAAGAAATGATACACAATGTAGTCGTAGCAACAGAGGCGAACGCACCAACAGAGAATGACACATCACGGAAACGAAGCAGGATATAAGCGGCCATACAGATCATGGCGAAGATTACCGCTAAGATAGCGCTATTCTTGATATCGTCTGCCATGCTAGGACCCACCTTCTGCGAACTCTGTATGAAAGTAGTCGTGAACTCATCTAATGTAGTTCCTTCCGGAAGTAAGGACTTCACGCCCTCAAACAATTTATTCTCGATCTCTTGATCTACCGTAGGATCATTGTCTTCGATCTTATAGTTGGTAGATACACGCACTTGATCCGCTGTACCGATCTGGATAACACTAACAGAACCGTCTAACTGGGCATCCAGCATATTACGAACATCGTCTGTCTTCACCTCTTGATTAAAACGAATCACGTAGTTACGTCCACCCGTGAAATCGATACCGTTATTCAAACCGATCGTCATCATAGAAATAGCACCCAATACGATAATAGCGGCCGGAATCAAATAACCGACTTTGCGAGCACCCAAGAAATTGATCTTCGGGTTTGTCAGCAAGTCTTTCGTCAGAGAAGTCGTGAATGTCACGTTCTTCAATTTATCTTTCGCTAACAATGCCTCATAAACGATACGAGTCAAGAACACGGCTGTAAGGAAGGAAGCGAACAAACCGATGATCATCGTCGTAGCGAAACCACGGATAGGACCCGTACCGAAATAGAACAATACGATACCGGTAATGATAGATGTCAAGTTTGAGTCGAAGATAGCGGAGAACGCATTGCTGTAACCGTCGGCGATCGCCTTTCCTAAAGACTTACCGGCGCGAAGTTCCTCTTTCGTACGCTCATAGATCAATACGTTCGCATCGACTGCCATACCTAGCGTCAACACCATACCGGCAATACCCGGCAAGGTAAGAACCGCTTGGAAAGAAGCAAGGATACCCATCGTGAAGAAAATGTTCAATACCAAAGCACCATCGGCGATCAATCCCGGTACCAATCCATAGAATGCGCACATATAGATCATCAACAGCACCAATGCCAACACGAAAGAGATCACACCGGCATTGATAGCCTCTTGTCCTAATGACGGACCAACGACGTCTTCTTGAACGATATGTACGGAAGCAGCCATCTTACCCGATTTCAATACGTTCGCTAAGTCCTTCGCCTCTTCCGGTGTAAAGTGACCGGTGATTTGTGAACGACCTCCCGTGATCTCATCGTTTACGTTCGGAGCGGAATAAACCATCTCATCCAAAACGATAGCGATCTGGCGACCGATATTCTCTTTCGTCAAACGAGCCCAAGCCTTAGAGCCTTCGGCATTCATAACCATGTTAACCATTTGCTCTGAACGACCGGCTTGTTGCATAAAGTCAGCGTTAGCATCTGTTACTACGTCACCACCTAAAGCGGGACTTCCGTCACGGTTCGTTACCTTCAAGGCATATAACTCAAAGAACTGCTCTTTATCATCGATCGCCTTTACACCCCATTTTAAAGCCAAGTTACGAGGCAATACCTCTTTCACTTGTTTCATGTTCAGGTATTCGCTGATCTTCTCCATATCTTTTGCTTGAGCGATACCTACCGTCGAACCCGGAGACAACTGACCGTTGTACTGGCTAATCTGCAATAAAGCAAATAATGGATGTTGCTTAGCGAACTCTTCCATGCTTTGATTAGCTTCCGTATCTTTTTTATCTTGACCAAGCTCAGCCAACAAAGAATCGGCCTCACTTACATTCGCATCAGCGGCATCAGCGATTTTCTTAACATTATCGGTAGCTACAGAATCAGCGGAAGCCTCCTTACTTAGGATAGTAGCCAATACATTATCAGCGGCAACCAATTGTTGATAGATTTCCGGTAACTTATAAGTTTCCCAGAATTCCAAGTTAGCGCTACCTTGAAGCAACTTACGAACACGTTCCGGTTCTTTCACACCCGGCAACTCAACCAAGATACGACCCGCTGTCTCCAAACGTTGGATGTTCGGAGAAACCACACCGAAACGGTCGATACGAGTACGCAGTACGTTGAATGAGTTATCAATCGCACTCTGCAACTCTTGTTTCAAAACAGAAACAACCTGAGCGTCTGAACTCTGGGGCGTGATTTTATCTTTTAACTCGAATGTACTGAAAATAGCGGAAAGACGTGCGCCGCTATCCAACTTCTTATACTCCTCAGCGAAAAGGTCGATGAAATCTTTTTGGCTAGTCGCTTGATGCGCGTAAGCTAAATCCAACGCCTTGTTGAAATTCTCGTCTTGGTTGTTGTTAGACAACGAACGGATTACATCCGCCACGTTCAACTCAAGGACAACGTTCATACCGCCCTTTAAGTCAAGACCTAAACTAATTTCCATTTCACGGCATTGCTTAAGCGTATAGCCTAACCATACCTTCTGAGTAGATAGTGAGTCTAAATAAGCACTCTCTTTCGCAGGATCTCCACCCGCATACTCAGCGGCTTTACTGTTGTAATGTTGCGTCACGAACGAGAACGACAAATAGAACAAACAGACAAGCGTAAGTAACACCGCGAAGACCTTTACAAATCCTTTGTTTTGCATCTGAATCTTAGGTTTATGTTATTACATTATTTATATTCGTTTTTTCACAGGGTGCAAATATAGACTTTTTTTCTTTGATAAAGAGCAATTAGTATAATTATTTGTCACGCTCATAGTTTATTTCAAACGCAAATGTATATCTTTGGGGCTAAAATAATAAGGAAAATATACCATGAAACAGTTATTATTCGCTCTGTTATTTATCCCCGCCCTGCTATTCGCGCAAGAGGATCAACACTATCTGGCAGGGGCCGTTCCGGTTGCAGACGGTAAAGTCGTTTTTACCCGAGAGATTAATGCCCCCTCTTTAAGCAAGGCACAAATCTACCAACAACTATTAAAATGGGGACAAGAAAATTTTAACACAAAGGAAAGTAGAGTAGCTTATCAAAATGAGGCAAAAGGCGAGATCGCCATTATCGGGGAAGAATATATAGTATTCTCCAGCACAGCCTTATCCCTCGATCGGGCGATGATGAAATACCGTATTATCATTGAATGCAAGGAACATGCTTGTACCCTGCAACTTGCGGGCATCCGATATGAATATAACGTGTCTTACCAGAACGAGCCGGAGAAATACCTAGCCGAGGAATGGATCACGGACGAGTATGCCTTGAATAAGAGCAAGACGAAATTGAACCGTATCAGCGGTAAGTTCCGTAAGGCCACGATTGACTTCGCGGATAAGACGTTCGATAGCGCAGCCAACGCATTAGGCGCACAGTTGCTGACAGCTGCACCGGTAGAACCAGTATCCGCTCCGCAACGGGAAACACGACCTGTGGCACCGATGGAAGGTTTCGTAGCGTTCCAAGCGGACAAAATACCTAGCACGATCCTCCAAATGTTACCGGACAACGCTTTACAGATCAAAGCCGTAAAAGGAAATACGACCGACGCAAACGTTGAATGGAAAGGCATAGGCAATATGTTCGGTAAAACGATCAGTACAATCTCCATATCCAAAGATAGTCCTGCTTATAAAGCGATTGGCAATAACGACGTATATCGATTATCCTTCTCCAACCCCGGCACATCTGCCGATGCGCCATGGATTATTATCGAGTGCCGTAAACAAGGCGAGACCTCCGAAGGACAGCAAACGATGTTAATCGGCGAGATTACGAATGTATGGATCAAATAACGAAAAAGAGAGTTGCATTTATGAAAAAGATTCTATTATTAATATATATGATGTTCCCTGTGCTAGTCATGGCGCAGGGGCATAAAGGCGAGGTAGACGAATGCGCCCCCATGAAAAACGGGAAGGTATGCTATAGTGATGATGTAGAGATCGAGAATACCTCTAAACTAGAAATATTCAACGCTATTAACGCATGGGCTAAGAAATCTTATGGAAAAGATGTCTTCTTATCCAACGTAAACTCGAACAAGAACAAAGGGACCATCTTCGTAAGCTCTAAGGTTGAATTATTGTTGAATGATACAGACAAGACTATCATTAAATATAAAATGCGTATCACCTGCTTCGACAACCGATACACGATCGAGGCGAGCGATATCGTATATCAATACGATCCGCTAAACGATAAAAAGTACAAGACCTATAAAGCGGAAGATGTGATCGCCAATAATGGGGATAGCAATACGATAGCGCTGATCAAAGATCCTAAGCTATTCTGTAACGCTACCTTCTTCTTTGTCGAGAACTTGTTCGCCGACGTATTTGACGCTGCGCAGAACGCAGAATCCGAGTGATGAAACCCTTTTATTCAAGTTTCAGATAACACCATAACGGGTAGTGGTCTGAATAAGCGACCTTATCCACGGAACAATTCATAGAGGTCATGTTCGGGGAATGCAGGATATTATCGATACGGAACCAGAAGAAATTTTGATTATAGGTAATACCCATTCCCCGGCCAGACTCGGCAAAGGCATCCGTCAAATCCCCTTGGATCGTACGGTGCGCATAAGAAATAGGCGTATCATTAAAGTCACCGCATACCAAGACATAATCTCCTTTAGCGTTCTTAATCTCTTCTGATACCGCTTCCGCTTGCTTAGCCCGAATCCGGAAAGCAGGTCCTAGCTTTTGCTCGAACGCTCCTTTCAAATCGTCCAACCCATCCGAGCTAAAGCTCTTTATAAGGGATGAATAACGGGTCCGATCCTCCATCGTCAGTTTAAACGATTCCAAATGGTTATTAATCAAGGTCAACTTCTTTCCCTTGATGTTCACTTCATGTACGGAAGAGCCGTTATAATCCGAATCGTATTTCACCATCCGGGAATTCGACAGCGGATATTTGGAGAACACAGCGATGCCGAAACTCTGGAATTTCGTGGAGCTTTGATAAAATACGGAACGATAAGGATACATGCTCAACGCATCATAGATCTTAGAGGCAGTAAGGCTCTTCTCTGATTTAGCCGTGGCATATTCCTGCAAACAAACAATATCTGCGTCCGAGTTAGCGATATATTGGATAATCTTGTTCGGAGCTATCTTCGTATGATTCTTGTACCCAAAAGCCATCACATTATAAGTCAGCACCTTCAGTACCTCTTCCCGAGGAACATCCTTATGCGAGTGAAACGGAAAATAGCGTTTCACGGGACCCCAACATAACAAGAAGGAGAATATGCCGATCAATAAGAACTTCCATTCCCATAAGAACAGCCAATAGATAATAAAGCAAAGATTGACTACACATAAGACAGGAAAGGCTAATCCCAGATAAGATAACGTCATACTCGTCTCAGGAGACACCCGATCCGAATAAGCCGAGACTATCAACAATACGACAGCCACCACATTCGCTACGACGAATAAGAATTGAAGAAAAATCCGTAGAGTTTTCATAAGTATCTGTTATTTCTTACTGGCGTCGAAAAGTCGCTTTTTCTCTTCAGCGGAAAGGCTCTCATAACCGGAACGTTTCAATTTATCCAGTATAGTATCTAGATCCACCGACTCCTGATGTTTGCGTGCGTTATACTCATAATCCGTCTCGTTACGTTTATAAGTCACACGCATCTTCGGTTTCCGTTTGCCCAAATTCACGAACCAGTCGATCAACCGATTCATCGGAGCGGTCAAGTCCTTTCCATTACGAATACGGGAAGCGAACCACATACCAAACAAAGCCCCGCCGATATGGGCGATATGTCCTCCCGCATTATCAGAAGTCATCGCCAACAAATCGATCACCAGCGTAAAGATAGCCAAATAAATTAATTTGATCCTTCCGATCAAGAATAAATTAATCTCCAAATCCTTCCGGTAAAACGACACGGCGAAAACGATCGCCATAACAGATGCCGAAGCCCCCATCAAATAGCTAAAAGAAGCCACGTTCTGGAAATAAGGGAAAATATTATAAGCAAGGACAAACAATACCGCACCGGCAAGACCTCCCAATATATACAAGCCTCCCAACTGCCGCTCACTGAAGAAATTCAAGAACAATCCCCCGAACCAATACAACCAAAGCATATTGAACAAGATATGCAAGAAGTCAAAATGAGTGAACATATAAGTAAACAACGTCCACGGACGGAAGAGCAAAAGTTCCGGAGAAGCCGGTAACTGCAAATACTGCAAAAAAGGTACCCCTTGCACATTAAAGAGCATAAACAATACGCTGGCCAAACGTATCAAGATAAACAAGCCTACATTTATATATATCAGTTTCGACAGGATATTACCCGACTGAAACATACGCTTCAAATTAGTAAAAATACCGTCCATTGTCTGCATCTTTCTTTTTCCAATAACGAATTAGGAAATAACCGAATAACATACCCCCCAAATGAGCGAAATGCGCTACCGTATCGCCACCAAAACTAGCCACACCCATAAATAGTTCGGCAAGACCATAAAATATTACGAAATATTTGGCTTTAATCGGGATCGGTATGAACATCAAGTACAAAGGAACATTCGGGAAGATCATCGCGAATGCCAACAAGATTCCGAATACGGCACCCGAAGCGCCAATGGTCACGAAATAATTCAAGAACTCGCTTTTGCTGATAATCTGGGCTCCATTCAAGTTTATCATGTCTTGGCTAGCGAAGATCACATCCCGCAAATTAAAGAACCATACCACCTCTTGTACCAAACCGGCGCCTATACCCGTCACGAAGTAAAAAATCAAGAAACGTTTGGGGCCCCATACGTTCTCCAATACCCGGCCGAACATATAAACGGCGAACATATTAAAAAACACATGCGCAAACGAATGGGTATCGTGCATGAACATATAAGAAACGATCTGATAAGCCTTGAAGTCGGTAGCACCCGGGACGTGAAGCCCTAATAAATCCACTAAATCGACGCCGACTTTCGGCAGTGCAAGGCTGGCTACCCAAAATAGCAAGTTTATAATGATAAGATTTTTCGTTACCGGCGGGATACTATTCAAGAACCCCGAATTTGTCTGATTCATCATATACTACGTTAATTTAGCGGCAAAGGTAAATATATTTTAGCCGTTTTTGCCCATAATAATACTAAAACATATGTAAATCGGTAAAAAAAGTAGGTTTTTCTTTTGTGATATTTCAAAATAAAACTACATTTGGAGCCGTCTATCGGTTATCATAGTTTTGTTTAATATATTAACAGTCAAACCATCATGAACAAATCAGAATTTATTAGTGCAGTCGCTGAAAAATCAGGTCTCAGCAAAGTGGATGCTAAAAAGGCAGTAGAAGCTTTTGTTGACACAGTTTCTAACGAATTAAAAGAAGGCGGTAAAGTCGCTCTACTTGGCTTCGGTTCATTCTCTGTGTCAGAGAAGGCCGCTCGTAAAGGTGTTAACCCGAAAACTAAAGAAACCATTGAAATCGCAGCTCGCAAGGCCGTGAAGTTCAAGGCTGGTGCTGAATTGAACGAGCTAATCAAATAAGAAACACCATTATTCTCTATAGAAGAAGGATACGATGCAAATTGTATCCTTTTTTTGTGTACCTTCGCGTACAAATAAAATCCGAATTATAGTTAGACGAATATGGTTATCGAACAACAGATTACCGGGGCTATCATAGCCGGCATCAAAGAGCTGTACGGAGCGGATGTCACCGCTAGCCAAGTGCAGTTACAAAAAACGAAAAAAGAATTCAAGGGGCACTTGACCCTAGTCGTATTCCCATTCCTTCGCATGTCGAAGAAATCTCCGGAGCAGACCGCTCAGGAAATCGGTGAGTACTTGTTGAGAAACGAGCCAGCGGTAGCTGAATTCAATGTAATCAAAGGATTCCTTAACCTGACGGTCGCTTGCTCTTGCTGGATCGATTTACTAAACTCGATCAATGAGCAGCCCGCTTACGGTATCATTCCGGTTACCGAGCAATCGCCTTTGGTTATGATCGAATATTCCTCTCCCAATACAAATAAACCGCTTCACTTGGGCCATGTCCGCAATAACTTATTAGGATACAGCTTATCGAAGATCATGAAAGCGAACGGTAACCAGATCGTAAAGACGAATATCGTAAACGATCGTGGTATCCATATCTGTAAATCCATGTTGGCTTGGCAGAAATGGGGAAATGGAGCTACCCCAGAGTCTACCGGAAAGAAGGGTGACCATCTGATCGGTGACTTTTACGTATTATTCAGCAACAAATTAAAAGAGGAAACCCATGCGTTAGAAGCGAAAGGCCTTACCAAGGAAGAAGCCGAGGCTCAATCCACCTTGATGGCGGAAGCCCGTGAGATGCTTCGTAAATGGGAAGCCGGAGACAAAGAGGTGCGTGCGCTTTGGGAAATGATGAATAATTGGGTATACGCCGGGTTCAACGAGACCTATAAGATGATGGGCGTAGATTTCGATAAGATTTATTACGAGTCTCAAACCTATCTGGAAGGAAAAGGCAAGGTGATGGAAGGCCTAGAGAAAGGGATTTTCTATCGCCGTGAAGACGGCTCCGTATGGGCTGATTTGACGAAAGACGGGCTGGATGAGAAATTATTGCTTCGTGCGGATGGAACTTCCGTCTATATGACGCAGGATATCGGTACCGCCAAGCTGCGCTTCGATGATTACCCGATCAATAAGATGATCTATGTGGTAGGGAACGAGCAGAATTATCACTTCCAAGTATTATCGATCTTATTGGATAAGTTAGGCTTCGAGTTTGGCAAGGGATTGGTCCACTTCTCCTACGGAATGGTAGAGCTACCGGAAGGTAAGATGAAGAGCCGTGAGGGAACGGTCGTAGACGCCGATGATTTGATGGCCGAGATGATCAGTACCGCACGCGAGATTTCCCAAGAATTAGGGAAATTGGACGAGATGACTCCGGAAGAGGCTGAGAATATCGCCCGTATCGTAGGTCTTGGCTCCTTGAAATATTTCATATTAAAGGTAGACCCTCGCAAGAATATGACGTTCAATCCGAAAGAGTCTATCGACTTCAACGGAAATACGGGACCATTCATCCAATATACCTACGCCCGTATCCGTTCCGTATTGCGCAAAGCAGCGGAACAGGGCATCGCATTACCGGAGCAGTTACCGCTTACTTTCGCCATTTCCGAGAAAGAAGAGAACCTGATCCAAATGATCGCCGATTATGCAGAGATCGTGAAAGAGGCAGGTAAGCTATACAGCCCGGCCTGTGTCGCCAACTATATTTATGATCTGGTAAAGGAATACAATCAATTCTATCACGATTTCTCCATCCTTCGCGAAGAGAATCCGGAATTGAAGAACTTCCGTTTAGTCTTATCCGCCAATGTAGCTAAGATCGTGAAATCCGGTATGGATTTATTAGGCATCGAGGTCCCGGAAAGAATGTAACGATAGAAGATGAACATAAACGAGAAAACAAGAAAGGCTCTCCTTCGATTTCAACAAAATGAAATCACGGAGAGCCTTCTCTATACGCAACTCGCCGC
>QWCB01003902.1_pt1 | contig 10928 bp, 9 predicted proteins | sample 1972511 | NCBI WGS metagenome assembly QWCB01 (sample SAMN09866719, study PRJNA288562) | Human gut metagenome isolate term5_stool, whole genome shotgun sequencing... | isolation source: gut | host: Homo sapiens | place: USA: California
CCGTAGCGGCGCAGGTCGCAGTACCACCAGTAGTCCTCGGGATTCATGCCGAGCTCGCGGATGCGCTTTTCGAGCAGCTCGATGCGCTCCTCGCGCTGGCTGCCGCCGATGATCTCGCCGATGCCCGGAACGAGGCAGTCCGCCGCGGCGACGGTCTTGCCGTCGTCGTTGAGGCGCATATAGAACGCCTTGATCTCCTGCGGATAGTCCGTGACGAACACGGGGCGCTTGAAGATCTGCTCGGTGAGGTAACGCTCATGCTCAGTCTGCAGGTCGATGCCCCACTCGACGGGGTAGTCGAACTTCTGGCCGCTCTCCTTTAAGAGCTTGACGGCCTCGGTATACGTCACGCGGCCAAAGTCGGAACTCTCGACGTGCTGGAGACGCTCCAGCAAACCCTTGTCGACAAAGCTGTTGAAAAACGCGAGATCGTCCGGGCAGCGCTCCATCACGCGGCGGATGATATGCTTGACCATCGCCTCCATGACCTCAAGGTCGCCGTCGAGGTCGCAGAACGCCATCTCCGGCTCGATCATCCAGAACTCGGCGGCGTGGCGCGCGGTGTTGGAATTCTCGGCGCGGAACGTGGGGCCGAAGGTGTAAACGTCGCCGAACGCCATGGCGAAGTTTTCGGCGTTGAGCTGGCCGGAGACGGTCAGGCTCGTCTTCTTGCCGAAAAAGTCCTTGCTGTAATCGACCTTGCCGTCGGGCGTTCTCGGCGGGTTCTCCAGATCCAGCGTCGTGACCTGGAACATCTCGCCCGCGCCCTCGCAATCGCTGCCGGTGATGATGGGGGTGTTGACGTAGACGAAGCCGCGGCTCTGGAAGAACTCGTGCACGGCGTAGGCCGCCGCGCTTCTCACACGGAAAGCCGCGGAGAAGAGGTTCGTGCGCGGACGCAGATGCTGAATGGTGCGCAGATATTCGACGCTGTGGCGCTTTTTCTGCAGGGGATAGTCGGGGGAGGACACGCCCTCGACCTCGATCTCTGTTGCCTTGACTTCGAGCGGCTGCTTGGCTTCGGGCGTCAGCACGACGGTGCCGCGCACGATGAGCGCGGCGCCCACGTTCTGCGCGGCGATCTCCTTATAATTAGAAAGAGAATTCGCATCCATCACGACCTGCAAATTGCGGAAGCACGAGCCGTCGTTCAGCTCGATGAATCCGAAGGTCTTCATATCGCGGATGGTCTTCGCCCAGCCGCATACGGTGACGCTTGCGCCGCCGTACTGCTCTTTGTCGGCGAAGAGCGCGGCAATTCTCACTCGTTCCATAATAATTTTCCTTCCTTTTGTGGGTTTTCACGGGATAATAGAGGTATTATATGCCACTTCCCGTGCAAATTCAAGCCCCGCTTTGTATTGACTTTTGACAAGTTGTATGTTATGATGCAATCTTACCTCAAAAGGTAAACGTGAAACTTTCACCTATTACTTTACAGGAGGATTTTAACGATGAACAAGTATCTGGATATCGCCCCCGAGGTTGCCGAGGCCCTTGCCGCCGGTAAGCCCGTCGTGGCGCTCGAATCCACCATCATTTCCCACGGCATGCCCTATCCCCAGAACGTGGAGACCGCCCTCAAGGTCGAGCAGATCATTCGCGACGCGGGCGCCGTGCCCGCGACCATCGCCATCATCGGCGGCCGCTTGAAGGCGGGCCTTTCCAAGGAAGAGATCGACTACCTCGGCCGCACCGGCGCGGGCATCCCGAAGGCTTCCCGCCGCGACCTGCCCGTGCTCGTCGCGCAGGGCAAGGACGGCGCGTGCACCGTCACCACCACGATGATGATCGCCGACATGGCGGGCATCCGCGTGTTCGCCACCGGCGGCATCGGCGGCGTGCACCGCGGCGCGCAGGAGACGTTCGACATCTCCGCTGACCTCGAAGAGCTGGCCAACACCTCCGTCATGGTCGTGTGCGCGGGCGCGAAGTCCATCCTTGACCTCGGATTGACGCTCGAATATCTCGAGACCCACGGCGTGACCGTCATCGGCTACGGCACGAGCGAGCTGCCTGCGTTCTACACGCGCAAGTCCGGCTTTGGCGTCGACTACGAGCTCGACACGCCCGAGCAGCTGGCGAAGGCGTTCCACGTCAAGCGCGAGCTGGGTCTGCGCGGCGGCTTACTCGTCACGAACCCGATTCCCGAAGAGTACTCCATGGACAAGGAAGTCATCGACAAGGCCATTGCCGAGGCCGTGGAGGACGCGAAGAAGGACGGCATCCACGGCAAGGCCACGACGCCTTATCTGCTCGCCAAGATCAAGGACCTGACCGGCGGCGACAGCCTGGATTCCAACATCCAGCTCGTGTTCAACAACGCCCGCCTCGGCGCGGCGGCGGCTGTGGAGCTCAGCAAGCTCGAAAAGTGAGATACTTTGTCATCTATCTCGCCGCGATCAATATTCTGACGTTCTGCGTCTACGGCGCAGACAAGCGCCGCGCCAAAATTCAGGGCGCGCGGCGCGTGCCCGAAAAGACTCTATTTGCACTCGCGCTGCTGCTCGGCAGCGCGGGTGCTCTTTTCGCAATGAGGGTCTTTCACCACAAGACGCGGCACTGGTACTTCAAGTTCGGCATTCCCGCGATCTTACTCGCGCAGATCGCTCTGGGGGTGTTCGTGTATGTGCGGTTTTTCGCGGCGTAAAAAATTTTTGGGAAATTTTCGGGTTTTGTGAAACAAAACAGACGTTTCTTGCGTCTAATCAATGAGGCAAAGGGAAACTGGGCGAAGAGGGAAGATAAAGAATTTATGAATTTTCCATTTTCCTGTTCCCTTATTTCCCGCGGCATGGTAAAATGTATGTGTATGAGAAAGGCTCTGTGCGCGCGGAGCCGACAACAACAAACACGAAAGGATGAAGATCACATGAAAAAATTTCTCTCCTTGCTATTGGCTCTGACATTGGTCCTGAGCCTCGTCGTCGTGCCTGCAAGGGCGGCGGACGGGACTCCGCCAGCAACTCCTGAAATTACTGGGTTAACTGTTAACACTCCCAGTAATGTTAATCGCGGAGATAATGTAACTTTCACAATTAGTGGAACTCCTGCTATTACGACGGGTGGCACGGTTCAATCCACCGAGTACAGCTGGAATGTCGGCTCGTATTTTCGCATTAACGCCGGAGCTGGTACTGCCGCTTCTGTATCCGCAAATGCTATTGATGATACCACAGCAACAACGGTCTTTTGCACAGTAACCTGCACCTATACCGTTACTGAAAATGGGCAGGAGGTAACTAAGACCGCGACTAAACCTATTTCCACCGAAGAGTTTGCTATCGCTGACAAGCTCCTGCCGGGCGACATCACCACCGTCACCTTCAACGGCAGAACCTATTCTGTGACGAACGGCACGGTCAACATCTCCCTTCTTAAGGGTGAGACGATCAATAATGACAAAAACACCTGGTCTGCCGCCGCAACTGGCTATGTGATCGATAATACGACGAACAAGCCCACCTATAACCCTTCCACAGGTAAACTGACGGTAAAGACGACGGCAGCGACTCCGCTCTCAACCGATATCACGGTTACGTCTACGACAGCCAGTGTCAGTGCTGCGGCAAGCCTGAACGAAGTGATTGCCGGCGGTAAGACCACTCTGACCGCTACTCCGAGCGGCCTGAGCAATGCAGCTACTTATGATTGGTACAAAAAGGTTACAGGCGGTACTGACGAGAAAATAGGCAGCGGCAAGTCCTTTACCTGGACTGTCCCGGCTACGGCGGCGGGGAGCTATTCCGTCTATTGCAAGGCCAAAGAGGGAACTACTGATGCCGCAACGAGCGCAGATGTTACTATTTCCGTTGTTGCAGATACCTATCAATTTACCGTTACCCCCGCAAGCGTTACGCTGACGCAGATCGGTCAGACCGCGACTTTGGCGGCGAACTTTGTGAATACCTCCGCTTCTCCCGCTACCCTGGTCACTCCGACCTACTCCTTTGTTTCCGCCAACCTCAACATCGCAACTGTGACGAACCAGACGACCGCCGCGCCGATCGTAACGCTCAGAGCAAGCGGCTCTACCACTGTCACCGCAAAGGCGACCTATAAGGGCAAGGACTATGTGCAGAACATCCCCGTTACCGGCGCCCTGATCGAGGCGACCCTCAGTGCTGTTCAGAACGGCACTTCTGTGAACTACAGCTACAGTGATCTTGTTAACGCCGCGCAGGCCGCCATCAACAAGACCTACAGCACCGCCTACACCTACGAGACCGTCTATTCCCTCAGCGGCGTCACGCAGGTTCCCTCCACCACCGCCTACGGTGTCGGCACGAGCACTGCTTCGTACAACTATCCCGCCGGCGGCTCCGGCTATCTTTACTTCAAGGCAAACCTCAGCGGCATCGGCACTGCAAAGTTCACCGCCACCGTGACCACCCGCGTTGCCAATACCGCCGTTCCCAAGACCTACAGCGTTACGTTTAATGTTCCCGTAACGCCCAGCTCGACCACCTATGCCGACCAGTATCCCGAGCCGGTCGCGGCTTACGGCAACACCTATCGCTATTACGTTCAGGTCCCCTCCGGCGCAAGGTATTACTATGTTGCCGGTGTGAACACCGAGCCTGTCGACTGGAACAACGGCAGCAGCCAGAAATACTATCCCACCACTGCCGCCGCCAATCTCTATTCCCTGACCGACACCAACTTCATCAATGGCAAGTGCACGCTGTATGTCGTGACGCAGGGCACCGACAATAGGCTCTACTGCGGCACCATCAGCGTCTACCAGAAGAACTACAACATCAACTACAACGGCGTGGCCGGTGAGACCGTCCAGTTCGCGCAGAGCGACTTCAACGACTTCATGAACAAGGTCGCTGAGGCCCGCGGCGACGCCAGCAAGGCCAAGTCCTATCCCTATGTTACCTTCGATTATGTGACCTTCTCCCTGCCCACCACCGCGCAGGGCACGCTGTACTATGGCGGCACCGCCATGTCCACCAGCAATTCCTCCGGCGCGTTCAACCGCAATACCAAGGTCACCAACCTCGATAGCGTGACGTTCGTCCCCAACGACAAGACCACCGCGAAGACCATCACGCTGAACTTCACCCTGTACGCGACCCGCTATTCCAGCTCCTCCACGAGCCGCGGCACGACCGTGAGCTACTCCGGCAGCGTCGTCGTCAACCTCGTGCGCGAGGACATCAAGTACACCGTCTCTCAGGGCGACAGCGTCCGCTTCGACGAGAGCGACTTCCTCAGCTACCTGCGCTCCACCAAGGGCTACAGCAGCAACTACACCATCGACTACGTGACCTTTGACCAGAGCGCCGTCTCCGCCGTCAACGAGGGCTCGCTCTACACCTACTACAACGGCTACAACTACGGCGGCTCCATCAAGACGACTGACAAGTTCTACTACAGCGCCACCGCCAGCCAGAACGCGATCAGCGACGTCGCGTTCCTCGCCAGCCGCTACGCCAAGACCGGCGAGACCGTCTACATCCCGTTCACCATCTACGCCCGCTACGGCACGACCGGCACCGTGGCCATCAAGATCGGCCAGACGATGAACTTCATCGACGTCAAGACCACCGACTACTTCTACAACTCCGTCAAGTGGGCCGTCGGCAAGAACATCACCAACGGCACGTCCAGCACCACCTTCTCCCCGTACAAGTCCTGCACCCGCGCCGAGATCGTGACGTTCCTGTGGCGCGCCGCCGGCAGCCCGGAGCCGACCACCACCCGCAACCCGTTCCGTGATGTCAACGCCGTCACGCACTCGAGCTACTACAAGGCCATCCTGTGGGCCAGCCAGAAGGGCATCACCTCCGGTACCAGCGCCACGGCGTTCTCCCCCGATCAGGTCTGCACCCGTGCCCAGATCGTGACCTTCCTGTACCGCTACGCGGGCCAGCCCAGCGGCTACTACTCCAACCCGTTCAAGGATGTGGGCGCCACGAGCGAGGCGAGCTACTATAAGGCCATCCTCTGGGCCGTCGGTAAGGGTATCACCACCGGCACCAGCGCCACGACGTTCTCCCCGTATGCTTCCTGCAACCGCGCCGAGGCCGTGACGTTCCTGTATCGTTACACCAACGGACTTTAATGCTTAAAACGAAAGCCCCGCTCAGCGGGGCTTTCGTTTTAGCTTTTTGCGCTCCGCGGCAGCGCACGCGCCGTAGGCGCGCACGTTTGCGGAGCGAGAAGTGTAAATCCTGACGCACACGCCCCAGGGCGGCTTCTCTTGCCGCTTTGCGGCAATTCACCTTCTGTCGTCAGGATTTACGATTTCATTTTATTTCGCCGCGGAGCGGCGAAACTCTGCGAGGCTTTTTTGGGGGGCGGGCCCCCTTGCCCCCCTGTAAGGCGACTGACGGGGGCGGGCGGTTTGCGTTTACTCTTTTCCATTCTGTAAACTTTTGTTCAAACGCCTTTACGGGGGTCGAAAAAGCGTGTAGAATGGCAGCATCAAGATTTTAGGAGTGTTTTTTGTGAATAAATTCCGCGATGCCCTTTACCGCTTTATGTATGGCCGCAACGGCGTAGATGCGCTGAACTGGGCGCTCGTGATCCTTGAGCTGGTCGTGAGCCTTCTGAGCTCGATCATCCGCGTGCAGGGCGTGTCGCAGGCGCTGTACTTTGTGTCGATGGTGCTGATGTTCATCGTGCTCATCCGCATTTTTTCGCGCAATCTCGCGCGCCGTCAGGCCGAAAACGCGAAGTTTCTGACCTGGTGGACGCCGAAGGCGAACGCCATTCGCGGCGCGAAGGCACGCCGCGCCGACAAGGCGCACAAATACGTCCGCTGTTCCTGCGGCGCGTACTGCCGCGTGCCGAAAAACATCGGCAAGGTCGAGCTCACGTGCCCGAAGTGCGGCAAGAAAAGAGTCGTGAAAACGTGAAAGAAAAAATCCGTCCCGCGGGACGGATTTTTTTGTAAGAAAACCGGTTTTCCGCCGTCCTATAGACAGAAAAGGGGTGAGGGCGCTGACGAATTTTGAAGAGGTGTACGCCGTGTACTTCGACGATGTGTACCGGTATCTTCTCTCGCTGTCCGGAAGCGAGAGTACCGCCGAGGAGCTGACGAGTGAGACGTTTTTCCGTGCGATGGACGCCCTCGACCGCTTTCGGGGCGAGTGCAGCGTGCGCGTGTGGCTCTGCCAGATCGCGAAGAATCTCTATTATTCGCAGCTGCGGCGCGAAAAGTGCCTCGCCCCGCTCGAAGACTGCCAGATCGCCGAGGAGAGCCACGAGGAGGAGTTAGAAGATCACAGCGAGGCCGCGCGCATCCAGGAATTGCTGCACGCGCTCAGAGAGCCGTACAAGGAGGTCTTCATGTGGCGCGTGTACGGTGAGAAGAGCTTCCGCGACATCGGCGCGCTCTTCGGCAAGACGGAAAACTGGGCATGCGTGACGTATCACCGCGCCAAGCGCATGATCCGCGAGGGATTGGAGGACGACTGAAATGGACAAAACTTGCAGCATCGTGCAGGATCTTCTGCCGCTCTATGAGGAAGACATGCTGCGCGAGGAGACGAAGGAATTTGTGGACGGGCATTTAGCGCAGTGCGCGGCCTGCCGCGCCGAGCTCGACGCGCTGAAGGCGGACGTGACGCCCGCGCCCGTCAGCGCGCAGCCGCTGCGCGACTTGAAGCGGCAGCTTCGACGCAAGAAGCTGACCGCCGTGCTGCTGGCCGTCACGCTCGCGCTGACGCTGGCGACGGCGGGATTCGCGTACCTCACCGCGCCGCAGTATTTGCCGTACAGCGAGACAGAGTGGGCGATCTCGCGCTCGCCCCGAGCGCTCGCGGACGGCTCGGCAGCGGATGGGCTTTCTGATCTCAGCGGCGCGGAGAGCATCTCCGTCAGCCTGCTCGTGCCGGTCTCCGGCGCAGAGGTCACGAACACGCAGGACCCCAACAGCGGCAAAACCATCTACTTCATCACCGCATGGCGCACGCCGCTCGACACATGGCGCGGCGCATTCGACAAAACCGGGGGCGCACCGAACACACACAGCGCAAATGATCGCACACAGCGCGAGGCGGACGCACTGCAAGGCGTGCTCGCCAAGGCGGAGTCCGCGCGCACGCTCTTCACGCTCGACGCCGCGAACTGCGCGGCAGTCTGCTATTCTCAGAACAACGGGCAGGACGATGTGCTGCTCTGCGGCAGCATGAACGGCGGCGTCATTTCGCTGCCGCGGCTGGCGCTCGGCTATTACGTTTTGCTATCATTGGCGCTTCTTATTACGCTGGGTATTGCATTTTTCGTCTGCCGCAGGAAGAAAACGGGCAAAGCGCTCGGCTATCTCGCGCTGATTCCCGCGAGCTATCTTGCCGGTCATCTACTCGTCAAGGGTTTCACGACGACGAGTTACCAGATGCAGCGCGACTTCTCGCTCATTATCCTCGCCGCCGCGCTGATCTACGCCGCGGTCATGCTGGCGATCAACCTCTGGCGGCAGAAGCGGGAGAAAGTGTAAAAGAGGAAGAGACGCATTCGCGTCTCTTCCTCTTTTGCAATCAAATTCGAATGCTCAAGGCCCTTTGAGCAAAGCCGTGATAGTCCGCAAATGCGCTTTTCAGGCCGTCGATTCCCTGCGTTTCCCATCGGTCTGCCAGATACAGCATACCGCACATACAGGCAAACTTTTCATAGTACGATCCGCAGACCGCCTCTTCAAGAAACTGCTTTTGCCTGTCTGGGTCCGTCTCCGTAAGCGCGAGGCGCAGTTTGGCACGGCTTGCTGCTGCGACCTCGGTAAGCTCCGGTGTATGCCAGTCCACACAGTCGATTTCTGTCGCCTGATAGGAGAGAAGATGGGCGAATCCCTCATGAAATGTGTAAGCATCCAATCTTGTCAAATAGTCTGTACTTTCCAATGCGGCATCTGCCGCCGGATAGCGGTGTCCAATCAAGAGATGCGTAATCTCATGCGTCAGCAGATTCCGAATGATGCTGTCGAGATGGTCGAGCTCCGCGTAATTGCACCAACGGATGAGGTCAAAGATGAGATGTGCCTGCCCGTCGGGCGAGTGTGCCGCAACGGCGTCGTAAGGCTCGGGATAACCGACGATCAAATCAAGTGTCGGCTGTACCGCCTCCCAATCGGGGAAAAGCGCGTCCCAAATCGGGCGGTTGACAGGGACAAAGTGCGCAACCGCTTTACAGATACGGCGTTCGAGCTTGCGCACAGTCTCTCGGAGAGCAAGATCCTCAGGCGGCGGAGTAAATGCATTCCTGCCAAGATCTGACGAAACCGAGGTGTGTTCAAAGAGCCATGAAGCACGAAAAGCGTCGACGCAGCTGCTCTCGATATATGCCTGTGCGATCGAACTGTCAATCAGCATTTTCAGTCCCTCTCTTTACGAAAAACCTCTTTTGCCGTAACAGACAAAAGAGGTTTTTCCTTGGCGCAGCGGGAGGGATTCGAACCCTCGTGAGGTTTCCCTCAAACTGATTTCGAGTAATTTCGAAACTGTTCCACTTAGGCGTCACATCGAAGCAGTACACGGTAGTTACTATGCCTTGAACCCGTTGAAAAATCAGGACTTTTTGAGTATTTGATACAAGAAAAACAGGGGTGGCAGGCGCTTTCGCATTTTCCGAAAAATGCGAGCAAAAATGGACAAAGGATAGAAAATAGGATAGACCACATTTCTGAGAATCATTGGTTTTCTCTGCTGTCGGCAATCACCAGAAGGGAGAACTGAAATGGATCTGCTGACCTATTATTCGGATCTTGCAGTAGCATATCCGGAGTATATTACACAAAAGCAGTTTTGTGAAGTGTGCGGGATATGCCACAAGACTGCATATAATTTAACCCGGCGCGGAGAAATCTCATATGAGATAGTAGATACCCCTACCGGGCGTATTCATCACATTAAGCTCACAGATGCACTTGCCTATCTTTACAAAAAGGATACGCTTTATGGAAATGATGAAAATGTAAACCGGCAAATATATGAAGTGCTGCAGGCACATTTTTCATACCTGCCCGATCTCCTTCGGACACAGCAAATCAGGGAACTGACAGGGTTTTCAATGACCGCTATTCAACGCTGGGTACTCGAAAAGCGTATTACTGCCATACTCGGAAGAAAAGGTTGGAATATTACAAGGGATTCGCTTGTAACCTTTCTTTCGTCGTCCTATTGCCTACGCGGAAATAGAAAACCCCAAAAATTTCAAGCTCTGTTGCAAAAGTGTACCGAGCAATTAAAAATTTGAAATCTCAGGGCAGGGATTCCCCTGCCCTTTTATATCCCATAGAATGTGAGGTGAACGCTATGGCCTTACCACTGCCCTATTACTATGGACATTCCGGTGAACAATACGCTTTCTTTCGCATTCCAAAACTGCTAATCACCGATAGTCGGTTTGATGGCGTTTCCTCTGATGCAAAGCTATTGTATGGACTGCTGCTTGATCGCATGGAGTTGTCCTATCGGAACGGCTGGGTAGACGACCAAAATCGTGTCTTTATCATTTTTACGGTAGAAGAAGTTATGGAAACCTTGCGCTGTCGCTCTGAAAAGGCGGTGCGCCTATTCGCAGAATTGGACAGCAAGAAAGGTATTGGTTTGATTGAACGAAAGCGGCAAGGACTTGGAAAACCGGCTATCATTTATGTAAAAAACTTTGCCGGCGATATATCCTGAATAAATCGAAAGTCCAGACTTTCGATTTTCGAAAATCATAGATATGGCCGGAATCTGCGCTTCTGTGACTTTCGATTTTCGAAAGTCTTGATTTTCGGTTTTCGAATTTCTTGACTTTCGAAAATCGAAATCTAATAAGACTGAGATATAGCAAGACTGAGAATAGAAAGAATACTACCCGAAAAAAGAATAACCGTAAGAAGCAACAGCTTTGTTAGAACAGGGGCCGCAAGGCTCCTTTTTTGTTGGAGGAGGTGTCCCATTGAAAACAATCGCACTGGCAAATCAGAAGGG
>QWCB01003906.1_pt1 | contig 10925 bp, 9 predicted proteins | sample 1972511 | NCBI WGS metagenome assembly QWCB01 (sample SAMN09866719, study PRJNA288562) | Human gut metagenome isolate term5_stool, whole genome shotgun sequencing... | isolation source: gut | host: Homo sapiens | place: USA: California
TGCTGGTGGTGGACCTGCTCCGCCGCGCCAAGGTGGAGGTGCTGGTGGCCAGTGCTTCCGGCAGCCGGGAGATTTTGAGCAGCCATAAGGTGCACATCACCGCCGATGCACTGGCAGAGGAGGTCGATTATTCCGATGTAGATCTGGTGGTGCTGCCCGGCGGCATTCCCGGCACGCCGAACCTTGCCGCCAACAAAACGGTGACCGACACTTGCATCACCTTTGCAAAGGCGGGCAAAAAGGTAGCCGCCATCTGTGCCGCACCCAGCGTGCTGGCAGCACTGGGTCTGCTGGAGGGCAAAAACGCCACCGCTCACGCTGCATTTCAGGACAAGCTGGCCGGCGCCCATGTGCTGGACACCGAGGTGGTCGTGGACGGCAACATCACCACCAGCTACGGTCTGGGCGGCGCGATCCCCTTTGCGCTGGAGCTGGTGCGCCAGTTGGCGGGAGAAGCGGAAGCCGACCGCATCCGCAGCGCCATCGCCTACCGGCACTGAGAGGAGGGAGACTGTATGCGTTTTGTCACCTGCCGCCTGCCGGACGGCATGGAGGACCCCGCCATCCTCTCGCAGGACGGCACACAGGTCTGGCCGCTGAGCTGGCTGGGGCTCTCCTACGAGACCCTGTCTGACGCCATCCCCTTCCTCACCCCGCAGGTGCGGTTCGGTTTGCAGCTGGCCATCAGCGGCATCCCCGCACTGCCGGTGGAGGCCGTCACCCTGCAAAGCCCCATCCCCTGCCCCGCGCAGGATGTGGTCTGTCTGGGCATCAACTATATGGCACACTCGGACGAAGCCGAAAAGTACTCTGCGGACGCCTTTTCCACCCAGCATCAGGACGCCATCTACTTCTCCAAGCGGGTCAGCCGCGCAGTACCGGACGGTGGCTTCATCGAAGCACACACCGACCTTGTGCAGAAGCTGGACTACGAGTGTGAGCTGGCCGTGGTGCTGGGCAAAGACGCCAAGGATGTGCCCGCCGGGCAGACCAAAGACTATGTGTTCGGCTACACCATCCTGAACGACGTCTCCGCCCGGGACGTACAGACCGCCCACAAGCAGTGGTACTTCGGCAAAAGTCTGGACGGCTTTACCCCCATGGGGCCCTGCATCGTCACGGCCGATGAATTTGACACCTACCCGCCCGCGCTGCCTATCCGCAGCCGGGTGAACGGAGAACTGCGGCAGGACTCCAACACCAAGCTGCAAATTTTTGATATCGACCATGTCATCCACGAGCTTTCGCAGGGCATGACCCTGAAAGCCGGTACCATCATCGCCACCGGCACCCCTGCCGGGGTGGGCATGGGCATGGACCCGCCGCAGTTTTTGCACCCGGGCGACACCGTGCAGTGCGAGATTGAAGGAATTGGCACGCTGACCAACACCGTGCGCTGAATCTCCTTGTGGAACTGCCCAAAATATTACATGGATTTCAGTCCGATTGCACGAAATGCCGCCGCAGTACTGCTCTTTTGCGGAAAAATATGGTATACTATAAAATATTGATAAAAAATGCGGCGCATCCGCATCAAAGGGGTAAATGACATGAAGGAATACGCATTTGGCATCGATCTGGGCGGCACTACCGCCAAGGTCGGCCTGTTCACCACCAGCGGCAAGCTGCTGGAAAAGTGGGAGGTAAGCACCGATACTTCCAATAACGGTGCTCACATTCTGGAAAATCTGGCTGCTGCCGTGCAGCAGAAGATGCAGGAAAAGGGTCTGTCCGCAGACAAAGTCGAGGGTGTCGGTCTGGGCGTGCCCGGCCCGGTGCTGGATTCCAGCATCGTGCCCATTGTGTGTGCAAACCTTGGCGGCTGGGGCAACCGCAACGTCTCCATTGAGCTCAGCGAGCTGCTGGGCGGCATCCGGGTGCTGGTGGGCAACGACGCCAACGTGGCTGCTCTGGGCGAGATCTGGATGGGCACGGCACAGGGCTGCCGCAGCGCCGTCATGGTCACGCTGGGCACCGGCGTGGGCGGCGGCGTCATCGTGAACGGCAAGGTCATCGACGGCGCTCACGGTGCCGGCGGCGAGATCGGCCACATCACCGTCAACCCCCACGAGACCGCCGTCTGCGGCTGCGGCAAGCGCGGCTGTCTGGAGCAGTATTCCAGCGCCACCGGCGTTGTGCGCTGCATGAAGAAGCTGCTGGACGCAAACCCGGACACCGCCTGCACCCTGCGCGGCAAGGACTTTGAAGCCAAGGACGTGTTCGACGCCGCCCGCGCCGGGGATGCACTGGCTGCCCGCGAGGTGGACGAGATGGCTTCCACGCTGGGCATGGCACTGGCAAACATTGCCGCCACCACCGACCCCGAAATGTTCATGATCGGCGGCGGCGTGGCCCGCGCCGGAGAAGTCCTGTTCACCCCGCTGGTGCGCCACTATAAGGAGTACGCCTTCCAGTCCTGCAAGGAGACCCCCATCAAGGCCGCCAGCCTTGGCAATGACGCCGGCATCTACGGTGCCGTGCGCCTGATCGTGGGTGCCTGATCAGGGAATACCGATTGCTTTCAAACCAGCCAAGCCTGCGGGCTTGGCTGGTTTTGTTTTTGCGGGATATCCCTCCCGTGAAAATAGCGTTTGGAGCGCTCCGCAGAGCGCGACAAACGCAAAATTTAAAATATTTTTTCCGCTGAACATGGCCAGAGCGCAAGCGGAGGCCATTCAAAATCGTCCTGCGCCAGAGGGAGTTCATCCGCAGGCGGCTGAGGAGGTACTGCGTCTTTTTTATAAAAAGCGTTGCATATCGGCGCAAAAAGGCAACTGCCGTCTTGTTTATTTTGTGCATTTATGCTAAAATAGCGTGCAGATAGTTTATTTTTATAGAGTGGTATTACTTTTTCCGATGCTGTAAAAATTCGGCTGAGCCGAAAAAATAAGGACGCAACAAAGGAGAACACGCCATGAAAAAGCTTTTCGCCATGACGGTGGCCGTGCTGCTGCTGTTTTCGGTACTGCTGGGCATTCCCGCCGCCTATGGGCAGGCACCGGAGACAGGCAAAACGCTGGACATTTTGTTCAGCCACGACACCCACTCCCACCTGAACACCTTCACCACGGTGGTGGAGGACGAGGAAGCAGAGATCGGCGGCTTTGCCCGCGCCAACACCCTCATCAAGGCACAGCGCGCCAAAGACCCGGACACCCTTGTGATCGATGGCGGTGACTTTTCCATGGGCACCCTGATCCAGACGGTGTTTGAAACGCAGGCCGCAGAGCTGCGGATGCTGGGCTACATGGGTTACGATGTGACCACCTTCGGCAACCACGAGTTTGATTACCGCTCCAAGGGTCTTGCCAATATGCTTACCAGCGCCCGCACCTCCGGCGATGCCGTCCCGGCCATCGTGGTCTGCAATGTGGATTGGGACGCCATGGAAGCCGCCGGCCTCACCGAGGGTCAGCAGCTGCTCAAAGACGCCTTTACCGCCTACGGCGTGCAGGACTACACCGTGTTGCAGAAGGGCGATGTGCGCATTGCCGTGGTGGGCGTTTTCGGCAAGGATGCGCTCTCCTGCGCGCCCACCTGTGAACTGAAATTTAAGGACCCGGTACAGGCGGTCAAAGCCACCGTGGCAGAGATCAAGGCAAACGAAAATGCGGATATGATCGTCTGCGTTTCCCACAGCGGCACATGGGACGACCCCAAAAAGTCTGAGGACGAGCTGCTGGCCAAGGGTGTGCCCGAGCTCGACCTTATCCTCAGCGGCCACACCCACAGCCGCATCCGGGAGCCCATCCGGCACGGGGACACCTATGTGGTCTCCTGCGGCGAATACGGCAAAAATCTGGGCAGCCTGTCCATGGCGCAAAAAGCGGACGGCCGCTGGCAGGTGACCGATTACCAGCTGATTCCCATCACTTCCGATATCCCCGCCGATGCGGAAACGCAAGAGGTCATCGACCGCTTTATGGACACGGTGGACGAGGATTATCTGGCGCAGTTCGGCTACACCAAGGATCAGGTTCTGGCAGAAAACGATGTTGTTTTCTCCAACCTGAAAGATCTGGGCAAGGTGCACACCGAGCATAATCTGGGCGATATCATCGCGGATGCCTATGTATACGCGGTGGAGAACGCCGCCGACTATGACGGCGTGCCGGTCGACTTGGCGGTAGTACCCAGCGGTACCGTGCGCGACACCTACGCCCGGGGCGATATCACAGTGGAGCAGGTGTTCAACTCCTTCTCGCTGGGCATCGGCGCGGACGGCGTGCCGGGCTATCCCCTCATCGAGGTCTACCTCACCGGCAAGGAACTGCGCACCGCCGCCGAGATCGACGCTTCCGTGTCGGATTTCATGACCACCGCGCGGCTGTATTGCAGCGGCCTGAATTTTACCTATAACCCCCACCGCCTGCTGCTGAACAAGGTGACGGATGTCTATCTGGTCAAGGACGGGCAGCGCGTGGAGCTGCAGGACGACAAGCTGTACCGCGTTGTGGCAGACCTTTACAGCGGGCAGATGCTGAGCGCCGTGACGGATATGTCCTACGGCATTTTGTCCATCGTGCCGAAGTACGCCGACGGCACTCCCATCGAAGATTTTGAGGACGTGATCCTGACCGAAAACGGCAAAGAGCTGAAAGGCTGGGACGCCATTGCGCGGTACATGGCCTCGTTCGAGGACACCGATGGCGACGGCATCGGCAACGTGCCGGACTACTACAGCACCCTGCACGACCGCAAAAAGGTAGAGGACAGCCGCAGCCTTTCCGCGCTGCTGAAAAAGCCCAACCGCTTTGCCTTTATCCTCCTTGGCGTAATCCTCACCGCCGTTTTGCTGGTGGTGTGCCTTGTGCTGCTGCTCCGTAAGCTGGTGCGCAAGCTCCGCTGCAGAAAAAAAAGCACGTTAAAATAGCACAATGCCGGACAGCCTGCGGGCTGTCCGGCATTGTATTTTCACAATCAGAATCTCCCCTTCTGCAAGCCTTCCAGCACCTCGTACAGGTCGCAGCACTCGGCGGTGTACAGACGGCGCATCTCGTCGTTGGCGGGGGCCATGTCCGGCACCATCACGGTGACAAAGCCGCCGGCGGCACCGGCGCGCACGCCGTTGTAGCTGTCCTCCAGCACAAGGGTGCGGTCACGCGCAGTGCCCAGCGCCTCGGCGGCGCGCAGAAAGATCTCCGGGTCGGGCTTGGAGGCCGAGAACTGCTCGCCGGAGACGATCACCTTAAAATAGTGGGTCAAGCCCCAGCCGTCCAAATGGTGCCGGATAGAGGCCATCCGGCTGGAAGAGGCCACCGCCATGGGGATGTGCTGCGCGTCCAGCCATGTCAGAATTTCGTCCAGTCCGGGCTTTTTGGGCGGCGGTGCCTGAAACGCCTTTTCCGCCTGTGCGTGCAGCGCCTCGATGATGGCGTCCGTGTCGCAGTTTTCCCCGTAGAAGCGGCGCAGCACCGCCCGCATGGTGTTCCCTGCCGTGCCGCGGGCGGCAACGTCCAGCCCTTCCTTATAAGAAAGCCCAAGGGTGGCAAGTGCAGGCTCCCACAGGGTGGCCCAGACCCGCTCGGTGTCGAACATCAGGCCATCCATATCAAAAATAACGCTGTCGATCATGGCAGTATGCTCCTTCCGTAGAAAAGCGGGGCTGTGCCCCGCAAAAGTGCTCTGTGCCCCTATTGTACCATAGATTTGGCAGTTTGCACACCATTGTGCTCACAATCTGGTGCAACTTTACCGGTGGAAAGATGAAACATTTTTTGATTCCTTGCAAAACCGGCAGGGAATATTATAATAGAAACCAACATTTGTGTCATAAAGCGCCGGAAATCGTGCGCACGCGCATAAAAGGAAAGAGGGAAACTCACTATGTTGGATATCAAGATCACCCGCACGGCTACGCCCAAGGCAAAGCCCACCGATGAGACGAAGCTTGGCTTCGGCAAAAAGTTCTCCGACCACATGTTCGTCATGGATTACACTGAGGGTGAGGGCTGGCACGATGCCCGCATCGTCCCCTACGGCCCCTTTGAGCTGGACCCCGCTACCGTGGTGTTCCACTACGCACAGGAGATCTTTGAGGGCATGAAGGCCTACCGCACTGCCGACGACACCGTGCAGCTGTTCCGCCCGGACTGCAACGCCAAGCGTTTTCAGGATTCTGCCGACCGTCTGTGCATCCCCAAGATCCCGGTAGAGGACTACATTCAGGCCGTCGAGGCTCTGGTGGACGTGGACCGCGACTGGGTACCCCACACCGATGGCGCTTCCCTGTACATCCGTCCCTTCATCTTTGCCAATGATGTGGGTCTGGGCGTGCACGCTTCCAAGCACTATATCTTCTGCATCATCTGCGCTCCCTCCGGTGCTTACTACGCCGAGGGCATCAACCCCGTGCGCATCTATGTGGAAGATGAGTATATCCGCGCCGCCCCGGGTCTGACCGGCTTTACCAAGTGCGGCGGCAACTACGCCGCTTCCATCAAGGCCGGTGAGCTGGCCGAGGAGCAGGGCTACGCACAGGTGCTGTGGCTGGACGGCGTGGAGAAGAAGTACGTTGAAGAAGTTGGCAGCATGAACATCATGTTCAAGATCGACGGCAAGGTGTACACCGCCGCTACCGTGGGCACCGTGCTGCCCGGCGTCACCCGCCGCAGCTGCATCGAGCTGCTGAAGGACTGGGGCTACGAGGTCGTTGAGGGCAAGATCGCCATTGCCGACATCATGGCTGCTGCCCGCGAAGGCAAGCTGGAAGAGGTGTTCGGCACCGGTACTGCCGCTGTCGTCTCCCCTGTCAAGGAGCTGGTCTGGAAGGGCGAGCACGCCTTCATCGGCGACGGCAAGATCGGCCCTGTCACTCAGAAGCTGTACGACACCATGACCGGTATGCAGTGGGGCAAGATCCCCGATACCAAGGGCTGGATCGTGCCTGTGGAAAAGAAATATTGAGCCGCCTGTCACCCTACGGCTTTTAAAGGGACTGCTGCATACCGTCTGGGGCAGCAGTCCCTTTTGCATCACCGCAGATGCCGTTTGCCGTCACAGCTCCTCCCGTGAAAAGGCAATTCTGGAAAATCCGCAGATTTTCCAGAATTGCGAAATTATAAATAATATTTCCGCTGAATATGGCTAGAGCGCAAGCGGTAGCCATTCCAAATCGTCCCGCCGCCCCTTTGCGCATAAAGATTGCAATTCCCGCCGCATGGTGCTACACTACCTATAAAGGGCGTGGGCTTGCCGCCTGTGCCCTTTGCAGGAAGATTTGAGAGGAAAGAAGCACCATGATCAAAAAATGGAGCATGAGTTACCCGGCGGTCAACGGCACCGAGCAGCGCCGGGTGTATGTCTACCTGCCCACCATGTACGAAGCACAGCCGGAGCGCCGGTTCCCCGTGCTGTATATGTTCGATGGGCAGAACGTGTTTTTCAACGAGGATGCCACCTACGGCAAAAGCTGGGGCGTGGCGGATTATCTGGACTATACCGACACCCCGCTGATCGTGGCGGCCATCGAGTGCAACGCCGGGGCAAACAACGAGCGTCTGGTGGAGTATTCCCCCTACCGCTTCGATGACGCCACCTACGGCCACTTTGACGGCAAGGGACAGGCCACCATGAGCTGGTTTATCCATCGGTTCAAGCCCCTGATCGACCAGAATTTCCGCACCCTGCCGGACAGGGCAAATACCTTTATCGGCGGCAGCAGCATGGGCGGGCTGATGAGCCTGTACGCCCTGCTGCAATATAACGATACTTACAGCCGCGCCGCGGCACTTTCCCCCTCCATCTGGGTGGCGCCGGATAAGATTTCCGGCCTTGTGGGGCGTGCAAAGCTTTCCCCCGGCACGGTGCTGTACATGGACTACGGCTCCCGGGAGATGGGCAACCACGAGGGCATCCGCCGACAGTTTTCTGCCTTGAGCGGCAAGCTGATGACCCGGGGCATCCACCTGACCAGCCGCATCGTGCCCGGCGGCACCCACAGCGAAGCCAGCTGGGAAAAACAGCTGCCCTTCGTGTTCCACACCCTGCTGTATGAGGTGGAGGAGTAAGAGAAGGGTTTACCCCTTCCGTCATCGCTGACGCGATGCCACCTTCCCCAAGGGGACGGCTTAGAGCGGCTCCCACAAAAGGTGCCCCGATACCATAGCCTAACAACACTAAAGGAGGAAACACCATGGAGATGCAGTATTTCAAGGAGTACAGCCCGGAACTGGGACGGGATATGGAGTGCAAGCTTTACGGCCACGCCGGCCGCCCGATGCTGTATATCCCCTGTCAGGACGGCCGTTTTTTTGATTTTGAAAACTTCCACATGACCGACACCCTTGCCCCGTGGATCGAGTCCGGGCAGATCATGGTGCTTTCCATCGACACCATGGATCAGGAAACCTGGTCGGACGCGCAGGGCAACCCCTATTGGCGCATCCGCCGCTATGAGCAGTGGCTGCGCTACATCACCCGCGAAGCCGCCCCGATGCTTCAGCATCTGGCGCAGCAGCGCAACGGCTGGAGCGACCTGCCCGGCATCATCGCCTTCGGGTGCAGTCTGGGCGCTACCCACGCGGTAAACCTGTACCTGCGCCGCCCGGATATCTTCTGCGGCTGTCTGGCACTCAGCGGCATCTACACCGCCCACTACGGCTTTGGCGCCTATATGGACGAGCTGGTGTACATGAACTCCCCCGTGGACTACATGAAGAACTTCCCGGAAGATCACCCCTATATGCAGCTGTTCCGCAGCCAGAAGGCTGTCATCTGCTGCGGTCAGGGCGACTGGGAACAGCCGGACACCACATGGCTGCTCAAGCGCATCTTTGAGGCAAAGCATATCCCCATCTGGGTGGACCTGTGGGGTCACGATGTCAACCACGACTGGAACTGGTGGTATAAGCAGGTGGCGTACTATATGCCCTACATTCTGGGCCAGCAGTGACCCATCCCGTGAAAATGGCACAACGGCGCGTCCATGGACGCGCCGTTGTTTCCCAATATTAAAGTCTGTCCCGCCCCGCAGGGGCATTGCAATCATAGAGGTAACGGAAAGAGGAATCAACAAATACTATGCAGAACTTTATTTTTATCTCCCCCAACTTCCCCACGAACTACTGGCAGTTCTGCCGGGAACTGAAGAACAACGGCCTGAACGTGCTGGGCATCGGCGACCAGCCCTACGAGGAGTTGAAGCCCGAACTGAAGGCAAGCCTGAACGAATACTACAAGGTAAACAGTCTGGAAAACTACGACGAGGTGTACCGCGCCGTGGCCTTTTTCACCTTCAAGTATGGCCGCATCGACTGGCTGGAGTCCAACAATGAATACTGGCTGGAGCGGGATGCCGCCCTGCGCACCGATTTCCACATCACCAGCGGCTTCCAGACCTCTGATATGCCCCGCATCAAGTACAAGAGCAAGATGAAGGAGTACTACCAGAAAGCCGGTATCGCCACCGCCCGCTACCACATGGTGGACGATTTTGCAGGCTGCAAGGCCTTTGTGGCACAGGTAGGCTACCCGGTGGTGGTCAAGCCGGACAACGGCGTGGGCGCTTCGGATACGCACCGCCTTTCCAGCGACAAGGAGCTGGAAGAATTTCTGGCCTACAAGGAGAAGGAGCACCCGGATGTGGCCTACATCATGGAGGAGTTCGTCCGCGCCGAGGTGAACAGCTACGATGCCATCATCGACGCCCATGGCAACCCTATCTTTGAGGCAGGCAACGTGAGCCCGGTATCCATCATGGACATCGTGAACAACGATGACAACTCCATCTACTACATCATCAAGGATCTGCCGGAGGACACCCGCGCCGCAGGCCGTGCCGCCGTCAAGAGCTTTGGGGTGAAGAGCCGCTTTGTCCACTTCGAGTTCTTCCGCATGACCGAGGATCAGGCCAGCATGGGCAAAAAAGGCCAGATCGTGGCGCTGGAGGTCAATATGCGCCCCTGCGGCGGCTTTACCCCGGACATGATCGACTTTGCCCGCTCTACCAATGTGTACAAGATCTGGGCGGACATGATCGCCTTCGGTGGCACCGATATGCCGGTGGGTGAGCACTACTACTGCGCCTTTGCCGGCCGCCGGGACGGCAAGAGCTTTGTTTACAGCCACGAGCAGCTGATGCAGAAGTATCAGGACAATATGCGCATGGTGGACCGCATCCCCGAGGCACTGTCCGGTGCCATGGGCAACCAGATGTATGTGGCCACCTTCTCCACCCGCGACGAGATGGAAAAGTTCTACTCCGATGTGCTGGCCGTCACCGATGCCACCAACGCGAAGGTGCAGGCCGAACTGACGAAGGTGCTGGCTCTGGGTGAGCCGGAGACGGTAAAGGCTGAGAAATAATTGGTGTGCTGGAGTGCGCTCCCCCATAAGCGTCCTCGCCCTCTCCGTCACGGCTTGCGCCGTGCCACCTCTCCCAAAGGGAGAGGCTCTGGCGAAACCGCACACTTTGCACTTGAATCGGAAACTGTACCGTTATGCCAAGGGCTCTCCCTTTGAGGAAAGACTTCCCCCGTTCCGGGGGAAGATGTCGCACAGCGACAAAAGGGGGAATCTGTCACCGAAGGTGACTGAGAGGGCGAGCCCGCTGCCCTCCCGTGAAAACACAAGCCCGGAAAGTCCGCAGACTTTCCGGGCTTGTTCTAATTTATTACACTTTTGCAGCGCCACGCTCCAGAATACCGTTGAAGCGGGAGAAGAAGGTGATGGTGGTAATGGTAGCCGCCAGAATATCGCTGACCGGCTCTGCCAGAAAGACGCCGAACACCGGGTTCGGCAGCAGGTGCGGCAGAATGAAGATGAGCGGGATCAGCAAAATGATCTTGCGCAGACAGGCCAGCAGCAGGCTGACCTTGGCCTGACCCAGCGCCATAAAGCTCTGCTGGCAGGCGATCTGGAAGCCCATGGCAAAGATACCTGCCATGTAGATGCGCATGGACCATGTGGTGTAGTCGATCAGTGCC
>QWCB01003908.1_pt1 | contig 10920 bp, 9 predicted proteins | sample 1972511 | NCBI WGS metagenome assembly QWCB01 (sample SAMN09866719, study PRJNA288562) | Human gut metagenome isolate term5_stool, whole genome shotgun sequencing... | isolation source: gut | host: Homo sapiens | place: USA: California
TCGGTACCGATTTAAAATTGGAGGGATACTTATATTCACAGGAATAATCGAAGAGATAGGAACAATTGAAAATATAAAGAGTAATTCAGAGAGAACTTCAATAAAAATTAAAGCAAAAAAAGTTTTAGAAGAAACCAAAATCGGTGATTCAATAGCAACCGACGGTGTTTGTTTGACTGTTACCGAAAAGGGCGATAATTATTATACCGCCGATGTAATGAATGTAAGTCTGGAAAAAACGACCCTGAAGCTTTTGTCAAAAAATGATAAGGTAAATCTTGAAAGAGCAATGTCATTAAATGACAGATTCGGGGGTCATATTGTTCAAGGTCATGTTGACGGAATCGGAAAAATAATAAACGTAAATAAAGAGCCAAATAAATTTGAATTTGAAATAGAAGCCGAAGAAAAAATAATACGACTTATTGTTTCCGGTGGCTCAGTTGCCTTAAACGGCATATCACTTACCGTTTCTGATTTATTTGAAAATTCTTTCAAAGTTTCAATAATACCCACAACCCTAAGCGAGACAACCTTTAATGATAAAAAAACCGGGGATTTTATAAACATTGAAACCGATATTCTGGGAAAATATATAGATAAATACTTAAATCGAGACCAAAAATTTAAGATTACAGAACAATTTTTAATTGATAATAATTTTTAAGGAGAAAAAATGAAAACTAACTCTATGGAAGAGATTATAAAAGCTCTTCAAGACGGCGAAATAATTATAGTATCTGATGATCCGACTAGGGAAAATGAGGGTGACTTCATATGTGCCGCCGAATTTGCAACTCCGGAAAACATAAACATTATGGCAAAATATGCAAAAGGCTTGATTTGTATGCCTATGAATAAGGCTGTTGCAGATAGTCTTGATCTTCCTGAAATGGTTCTTGAAAACACCGATAATCATCAAACAGCCTTCACCGTTTCAATTGACTGTAAAGACACTGACACCGGTATTTCAGTATACGAAAGATCACAAACTGCCCTTAAAGTTGCAGACCCAAATTCCAAACCGGAAGATTTTCGAAGACCGGGGCATATGTTTCCTCTTATATCGAGAAAAGGCGGACTATATGTTCGCAGAGGTCATACGGAAGCAACTGTTGATCTTCTTAAACTTGCCGGTCTTAGACAGGTCGGTCTTTGCTGTGAAATCATTCGCGAGGACGGTCATATGATGAGAGGCAACGAACTTTATGAACTTGCAAAAGAAATGAATCTTAAAATCACCACGGTTGATGAAATTGTGAAATATAAAAAACTACATGAAATTCGTGTCAGAAAAGTAAGCATAGCAAAAATGCCTACTAAATATGGAACTTTTTCCGCTCACTCCTATGTTGACACCGTTACGGGAGAGCACCATATTGCTTTGGTAAAAGGTGATATCGGAGACGGAAAAGATTTGCTTTGTAGAGTTCACAGTGAATGTCTTACGGGAGACGCTTTCGGGTCTTTAAGATGTGATTGCGGAAATCAACTCCAACTTGCCATGCAGATGATAGAAAAAGAGGGCCGTGGTATTCTACTATATATGCGACAAGAAGGAAGAGGAATAGGTCTTGTCAATAAAATAAGAGCATATGAACTTCAAGATCAAGGCATGGATACGGTTGAAGCAAATCTTGCACTCGGTTTTCCCGAAGATTTAAGAGATTATTCTACCGGCGCACAAATTCTAAAGGACCTCGGTGTAAAGGAAATCAGACTTTTAACAAACAACCCCGATAAAGTCTATTCCCTTAAAGAATATGGAATGGAAATCAAAAAAAGAGTTCCTATCGAAATTCATTCCAACAAAATAGATAAATTTTATTTGCAGACAAAAGCTGAAAAAATGAATCATTGGCTCAGCGAGTTTCAAAAGGAGGATAATAATGAATAACATTAACGGAAATCTTATCAGCAAAGGCAAAAAATATGCTTTAATTTTGGGAAGATTCAACAATTTTATCGGTGACAAATTACTGGAAGGTGCAGTGGACACTCTCCAAAGACATGGTGTAAAAGATGATGAAATAACTGTGATTCGTGTTCCGGGTGGTTTTGAAATTCCGCTTATCGCAAAAAAATGTGCTCTGAGTGATAAATATGACGCCGTAATTTGTTTGGGTGCTGTAATACGTGGCTCAACACCACATTTTGACATGATTGCAAGCGAGATGACAAAGGGTATTGCTCTTGCCGCAATGCAAACCGAAAAACCCGTCATTTACGGAGTTTTAACAACCGATAATCTTGAACAGGCTATTGAAAGAGCAGGTTCAAAAGCAGGCAACAAGGGAAGCGATGCAGCAACAACCGCAATTGAAATGCTTAATTTGATTGAACAAATATAAAATATAAAAATCCGGTTTTACCGCCGGATTTTTATTTGTCAAAAAGAAATCTTAATGTTATTATCGTCTGTATTCACAAGGAGATTTTATGAAAATTGCACTGATTATATTCGTTATAGTTTATCTTTTAATGATTGCACTGCCTAAATATCGAGCATATATTGCTTTTGTAGGTGCAATTATTTTTGTTGCGGCAGGATTTCTTCCTTATAAAGAAATAATATCTGCAATAGATTTTAACGTTCTTTTGATGATAGGTGGAACAATGGGACTTGTAACGCTGTTTATTGAGTCTAAGATGCCTACAAAACTTGCAGATTTAATTGTAAACAACACCTCGAATATAAAGTGGACAATAATTGCCCTTGCATCTTTTTCGGGAATTATATCCGCCTTTGTAGACAATGTTTCAACGGTTTTGATGATAGCTCCCGTTGCCGTAAGTATTTCTAAAAAATTAAAATTTTCTCCCGTTGCAATGGTTATCGCTATCGCAGCCGCTTCAAATATCGAGGGCTCGGCGACTTTAGTCGGAGACACCACTTCAATTATGCTTGCGAGTGCAGCAAAGATGGATTTCTTAGATTTCTTTTGGTTTAACGGACGTCCAAGCCTTTTCTGGATAAATCAAATCGGATTGCTGGCTGCGATTTCTACTTTATATATAAGATTCAGAAAACAAAATTCACCGATTTCAAAACAAGAAGTAACGGTTGTAAATGACTATGTTCCGTCTGCCCTACTGCTTATGATGATTGCGTCTTTAATAATTGCCTCGTTCTTTCAAAATAAGCCTCAAATAACAAACGGTGTTATCTGTGTTTCTTATTTGATTATAGGTCTTATCTTTTATCTGATTAAACACAAAAACTTTACAATGATTAAGGCTGTTTTCAAAGACCTTGACTATTTTACACTTTTACTTTTAGCCTCTCTGTTTGTAATAATAGCAGGCATTGAGCATGTTGGAATTATTGATGCCCTCGCCGCTCAAATAGTTAAAATAGGCGGTCAAAATCTGTTCTTTATGTATTCGCTTATTCTTTGGATTTCTGTTTTAGCTTCAGCCTTTATCGACAATATTCCTTATGTTGCAACAATGCTTCCGGTGGTAGCGGGAATTTCAAGTGCCATGGGTATCAGTCCATATGTTCTTTATTTCGGTCTTATTATCGGTGCGACGCTCGGAGGAAACCTTACACCGATAGGCGCATCTGCAAATATTGCAGGAATAGGAATTCTCAGAAAAGAAGGTTATGAAGTTAAGAATTCCGATTTTTTCAAAATCAGTATTCCCTTTACCCTTGCTCCCGTTTTAGCGGGCTATGCACTTGTCTGGTTAACTTTCAGAAATGTTTGACCAATCAATCGGCTTAAGATTATTCTCAATTAAATAATCATTCGTTTTACTAAACGGCTTACTGCCGAAAAATCCACGAGAAGCGGAAAGCGGACTGGGATGCGGAGATTTAATTACTAAGTGGAGAGGATTTTTAATCTTCTCCTCTTTTGCTTGAGCTTTTTTCCCCCATAAAATAAAGACTATCGGTCGATTTTCCGCAGAAATTTTATCTATTATATGATCTGTGAAAATTTCCCATCCCATATTTTGATGAGAAGCAGCCTGATGCGCTCTCACGGTCAAAACGGTGTTTAAAAGTAAAACTCCTTGCTCTGCCCAAGATTTCAAATATCCGCTTTGTGGCATATGAACATTCAAATCCGTCTCTATTTCCCTATATATATTTTTAAGAGACGGTGGTAGGCTTATTCCCGGTTTAACGGAAAACGCAAGTCCATGAGCTTGATTTTCATCATGATATGGGTCCTGCCCCAAAATCACAACTTTGACATCTTTGAGCGGCGTCCATTTCAGCGCATTAAAAATATCATACATATCCGGATAAACAGTCTTGGTTTTATATTCGTTTTTCAGAAAATTTCTGAGCCTTTGATAATACGGCTGTTCCATCTCTTCAAAGACAAAACCAGACCAGTCGTTTTGAAAAATATCTTTCATTTTATCTCCAATATAATTTATTAGGCGAAAATTAATTTTTCTTTATCTTAAATTCAATTTCCAACAAATTAAACAAAATCTTGCGATTTCGGTAACAGTATTATATAATTATTACCAATATATCCTACAATAAAAAGAAAAGGAGTTCAAATATGGACAATGAAAAAAAATCTGCTCTTAAAAAAAGCAGAGAAGAAAACACCGGTCTTTGGCAAGCTATAAAATATATATTATTCTCTTTAAGTGCCGGAATAATTGAATTTACAATATTCAACATATTATTATATTTTTTGCCTATTGATCCTCATAAAACAATTAATTTCGTTCAACAACTACCTCTTAAAAATTTTGTTGCAACAATAATTTCTCTTTGTATTGCAACTTTATGGAACTTTACAATAAACAGAAAATTCACATTTAAGTCGGCAGCCAATGTTCCGCGTGCCATGTTCTTGGCATTTTTATTCTATGTTCCGTTTTTCCCGCTTAAACTCTGGCTGAACGGATTTTTACCTTTATATTTTGCGAGAAACGCAGCTATGCAAGCAGGAATGACTGCAATTGCTTATGTAAACAAACATAAATACATTGCTGTTATCGTTGAAATTATGACTCTTCTTCTTAACGGAGTTTGTGAGTTTAGCTGGCAAAAATTTGTTATTTACAGAAATCAAATAAATACCAACGACAGTTCGCAACAAGTTGAAGAAAAAAATTAAATAAAATGGAAAAGACATTTCGGAATATTCCGAAATGTCTTTTATTATGCATATATCAGCTCTTTTTTATATAAAGTGTTCTCATTGAGTTTAGAACCGCTAAAATCATAACGCCGACATCTGCAAAAATTGCAATCTTAAGGCCTATAATACCAAGAGCACCTAAGATGAGAGACAGGACTTTCACACCTAAAACACCATAGATGTTTTCGTTTACAATCTTCATAATATTTTTTGCTGTTTTAATAGATTTCGGTATATTTTCGGGATTATCGTCCATTAAAACTACATCAGCCGCTTCAATTGACGCATCAACACCCATGGCACCCATTGCCATGCCTATATCGGCAGCGGAAAGCGCAGGGGCATCATTCAAACCGTCTCCTACAAATAAAACCGTGTCTCCTTTGTTTAAACCGGATTTTACTGTTTCAAGCTTATTTTCCGGTAAAAGTTCAGAATGAAAGTCGTCTATATTAAGTTCTTTTGCAACTGATTCGGCAACATTTTTTTTGTCACCGGTAAGCATTGTGATTTTTGATATACCGAGCTTTCTCAGCTTTTCTATCGTCTGTTTTGAGCCGGGTTTTATAGCGTCGTTGATTAAAATATGTCCTAAATATTCTTTATCAAGAGCAACATGCAATACTGTTCCGATTTCCGAACATTTAATGTAATCTAAGTTATTTGTTTCCATAAGCTTTCTGTTACCGACTAAAACTTCGTGCCCGTCAACGAAAGCCTGAACTCCCTGTCCGGCAATCTCTGTTATATCTTTTACTCTGCTTATATCAAGCTCTTTGGAATAAGCATCTTTTACGCTCTTTGCAATCGGATGAGAAGACGCCGATTCTGCATATGCCGCATATTCCAATATTTTTTTCTCATCAATCTTGTTATGGTGAATTGCAACAACTTTGAAAACACCCTCCGTCAATGTTCCGGTTTTATCCATTATAACTTTTGTTATTTTGGAAAGCTGCTCTATATAATTTGAGCCTTTTATCAGGATACCATTCCTGCTTGCACCGCCCATGCCCGCAAAAAATGACAGTGGGATTGATAAAACAAGTGCGCAGGGGCAACCTATTACAAGAAATACCAAACTTCTGTATATCCATTGATCCCACATCGGACTTTGATTTAAAATCATTTTAATTACGGGAGGCAAAATGGCAATAATAAGTGCCAAAGAACAAACAACGGGAGTATATACTCTCGCAAATTTTGTTATAAATTCTTCGTGTTCCGATTTTTCGGAACTTGCGTCCGTTACAAGTTTAAGAAGTTTCGAAGCTGTTGACTCTTCAAATGCTTTTGTCGTTTTAACTTTAATCATACCGGAAACATTAATACAACCGCTGTAAACTTCACTTGATTCCTCAACATAAACCGGCATGCTTTCACCTGTTATTGCAGCTGTATCAACAGATGAAACGCCTTCTATAATCTCTCCGTCAAGCGGAATTTTTTCTCCGGGATTAACAATTATTATGCTTCCGATCTCAACATCAAAAGGATCCGTTTTTTGAATTTCACCGTCAACCAAAACATTGGCAAAATCCGGTCGTAAGTCCATTAATTCGGTGATGTTTTTTCTGCTTTTCGAAACAGCATAGCTTTGGAAAAATTCTCCGATTTGATAAAGAAAAATAACCGCAAGGGCCTCGTTGTAATTATTTGATTTTTCATATATTGCAAGGGCAAAAGCACCTATTGTTGCAACACTCATCAAAAAGTTTTCATCTAAAAATTTGCGATTTATAATTCCCTTAAAAGCCTTACATAAAATATCATAGGAGATAAAGAGATATACTAAAAGGTAAGCGATTAAATTCCAAACCGGACTTAGATTGAGAAATTGCAAAATTAAAAAGCAAATCCCGGTAATTAAAATTCTTATTATATTTTTTTCCTGTTTTTTTGTGAGCTTTGTTTTTCTAAATTTCAATTTCAAAATCAGGTTCCTCCTTTTTACCTGTTTTAATTACTTTTTTTATAAGCTTTTTTTCATCGAGATTGTCGTCAAATTCAATTGTCATTTTGCCGAGCATAAAGTTTATTTGAGCTGACTTTATTTCGTCCATATTGTTTATGGCACGTTCTACCTCATTTGCACATTGTGCGCAATCAACTTCTACATTATATGTTTTTTTCATATTTTTCTCCTTTTGATTAAATACTTGTTTAATTGTTATATAAAAAGTATAATTTAAAAAATGAAGCAATCAAGTTATACAATAAAAGTCTTCCTTTTTGGTCAAAAGTATGTCTTTGGGGGTTAATTTCAACATGAATGAGAATAAAATCTATCATTTGAACGAAGTTACAAGTCAATTAAACAATCCCGATGATTTCGAAAACATTTCCGAGGTCTTCAAAATACTTTCAGATCCGAACAGACTAAAAATTTTTTTGCTGCTCTGTCATATTGAAGAGTGCGTAATAGAAATTGCCGACATTACAAAAATGACAACGCCCGCCGTTTCGCATCATCTTAAATTGCTGAAACTTGCAGATTTAGTAGAAAGTAAAAGAAAGGGACGCGAAGTTTATTACAAAGCGACCGAAAATCAAAAATCACAACTGCTACATAGAGTTATTGAACAGACCTTGAATACTGTTTGTCCTACAAATTTAAAGGATATGCCGTCCGAAAAAGCAATTAACTATTCAAAAGATGTTGTTGAACTCATAAGAGAAGTTCATGATTATTTGATTTTAAATTTAGATAAGAGAATAACTATTGATGAGCTTTCGAAAAATTTTCATATAAACAAAACCAGTCTAAAAGAAATTTTCAAGGATTTATACGGTGTTTCCATAGCAAAACATATAAATGAACACAGAATGGAAAAAGCGGCATTTATGCTTAAAAACACTTCAGAAAATGTATCTGAAATCGCAAAAAAAGTCGGTTTTCAAACTCAAAGTAAATTTACGCTTGCATTTAAAGAATATTACAGAGAAACTCCGCTAAGATACCGCAAAAATAAAAAGGATGAGATTTAGGAGGGAAAAATGAGAGATATAAAACCTGCTTATGACAATTCCTGGTTTAAGGAAACAGTAGTCTATCAAATTTGGTGCCGTTCTTTCAAGGACGGAGACAATGACGGAATAGGAGACCTCAAAGGCGTTTTAGAAAAACTGGACTACATAAAAAGTTTGGGCGTGAGCGCTATTTGGTTTTCACCGATTTATCCGTCGCCGCAAGCCGATTTTGGATATGATATTTCCGATTACAAAAATATAAATCCGGAATACGGAGATCTTGAACTTTTCAAAGAAATTCTTAAACAAGCTCATAAAAGAGATATAAAAATCATTATGGATCTTGTTGTAAACCACTCATCCGACGAATGCGAATGGTTTAAAGAAAGCAAAAAAGGAAAAGAAAATCCTTATTTTGATTATTATTTTTGGAGAAACGGGAAAAAGAATAAAAAAGGAGAACTTATACCGCCTAACAATTGGCTTTCGCTTTTTGAAGGCGGAGCCTGGGAATATGACGAAAAATTAAAAAAATATTACCTTCACGTCTTTTCAAAGAAACAGCCGGATTTAAATCACGACAACCCGAAACTGCGTGAAGAAATTAAAGATATTATGAGATTTTGGCTCGATATGGGAGTTGACGGTTTTCGCGAAGATGTAATTACATTTATTTCAAAAGACGAGAATTTGAAAAACGGAATTCCGCTCCCGGTCGGAACAGGACTTGAACACTATAATAAGGGCCCTAACTTAGAAAAATATTTAACCGAATACAGAAAAGCGGTAATTGAAAATTATAATGCGGTTATGATTGCCGAATCTCCGCTGACCTCCGCAAAAGATGCCATTAAATATACAAGCGGAAACGACAGATTATTTGATATGCTTATATCCTTCTCTCATCTTGAAGCCGATTGCTTTATGACCGATACGATAAAACTTCCGTTTCGACTCAGAAAAATGAAGCGCGCTTTTTCGGATATTCAAAACAACTTGCAAGGCAAAGCATGGAACAGTCTCTACCTTGAAAATCACGATCATCCGAGAATAATAAGTCGTTACGGAAGTGAAAAATATCATAAGGAAAGCGGAAAAGCTCTTGCCGTTATGTGCTATTTTCAAAGAGGAACACCCTTTATTTATCAAGGTCAAGAAATAGGAATGCTAAACAATCACCTTGACAGTTTTGATGAATTTCGAGATGTCGTAACATTCAATAATAAAAAGATCTTTAATAAATTAGGATTTTCCGACGAATTTTATCTAAAACTCGCAAATAAAACTTCAAGAGAAAACTCAAGAAGTCCGATGCAGTGGGATGACACTGAGTATGCCGGATTTTCAAAAACAAAGCCTTGGTTTAAAGTAAACGAAAACTATAAGACAAGACAAATCAATGTTTTGGCAGAAGAAAAAGATCCCGATTCAATATTGAATTTTTACAGAAAGATTTTTAAGATTAGACAGTCCAATCCCCTGTTTATCTACGGGAACTACAAGGAATTTATGAAAAACAGTAAGATTTTCTATTGCTATGAAAGGTCATATAACGGCAAGCGAGCTTTGGTCATTGTATCTTTTTCAGACAAAAATGAATTTTTTAAACTTCCAAAAGAATACTCTCTTTTAAAAGGCAAACTTTTGATTTCAAATTACAAAGACGCCCCGTTTGGAAAAAACGGTTTTGAATTAAGACCGTATGAAGCGAGAGTTTATCTATATTAATTATTCATATATTAAAAAAGGCAAAGTTTAAACTTTGCCTTTTTTTATCTGTGTCTTTTCGGAATTTTCTTTTTCTGTAAATTCTTAACAACATCTTGAAAAATCAGTTTTTTTCGTTTCTTCTCGGTAATTGTTTCTCCGGTGTTTTGTGAAACAAAGAAGAAAATCATTCCGATTATTATCCAAGAAATTAAAATTATCAGTGAATCAAGTCCCATATATCCCGGTGAAATCGGTATGACTGAAAGTAAAACCAAAACGGAACAAATAATCATAGATATAAAAATTATGATTCTGCCTCTTCCTGCTATTATAGGTCTTCTTAAATCCGGTTCTTTGCTTCTTAAAATCCATGTTGAAACACAGGTTATCAGCCAACCTAAGACAAAGGCAGTAGAGCCTACACTTGTAAGAGGTCTTATTAATCCTTCTCCAAAAATCGGTCCGACAAGTGTCATTATCGCACAAAATATAACGGAAAAAATTGGTATGTTTTTTTTGTTTTCTTTTGCAAAAATAGCCGGCAATAGTCTTGCATTTCCCATTGATGCAAGCAAACGCGAAGACGCAATAAACATTCCGTTATAAGTTGACAGAAGGCCCGAAAGTGCGCCAATCAAAGTTACATAATATAAAATTGTTCCTAATTTTCCCGGATATATAATGGAAAACATAAATGCAAGAGGCGGAGTTTCTAAGTTTTTGAAATACTCCCAGTTCATTGCAAGTGAAGAAGTGAAAATTATTCCGACATAAAAAAGTCCGGCCGCTGCGATTGATAAAACTAAAATTCGAGAAATGTGTTTTGGCTTAATATCAGAATGTGCATCTTCTATTGCCTGTGGTATTGCATCAAATCCGGAAAGGAAGAACGGAACTATAACAAGAAGAGAAATAAAGCCCTGAAAAAAATTGGTATGATTAAAATCTCGAACACTTGAATAAATCGGCAAAAGATTCGAAAAATCCGCTACAAAAACAGATGCAAACATCAAAATTCCGGCAATTATTAAAATCAACGAAGATAGACGAGTTTGAATCTTACCCGCTATATTAGATCCCAAAACATTTATTAAAAACATTAATACAGTTATGATGACACCGATTA
>QWCB01003924.1_pt1 | contig 10892 bp, 9 predicted proteins | sample 1972511 | NCBI WGS metagenome assembly QWCB01 (sample SAMN09866719, study PRJNA288562) | Human gut metagenome isolate term5_stool, whole genome shotgun sequencing... | isolation source: gut | host: Homo sapiens | place: USA: California
GATGGATGTGACACTTCCAGCCATTCTCAACGCCTCGGGTAAGGAGTACTTGGTGCCTGCTATTTACCATGGCTTTGTCTGCGACTTTAGTGTGCCGATCTTGGTGACACTCTTCATTGAACTAGCTTTAGGATAAAAATAAAGGCGTACCTGGAGACCCAGATACGCCTTATATATGTGTGTCAAGTGTGCTTCCGCTTAGGGAATGATGCAGTAGTTGGTGGCAAGTCCGCCTTCGGAAGTCTCTTTGTAGAGACTTGGGAGGTCGTGCCCTGTCTGCTTCATCACTTCTACCACTTGGTCGAAGGTAACTCGGTGGAACCCGTCGGAGAAGGCGGAGAAGGTATTGCTATCCAATGCACGGGCGGCAGCAAAAGCATTGCGCTCGATGCAAGGGATTTGCACTAAACCACAGATGGGGTCGCAGGTGAGACCTAAGTGATGCTCAAGCGCCATCTCGGCTGCATACTCTATCTGATTGAGGCTTCCTCCAAAAAGTTGGTTGGCGGCAGCTGCTGCCATGGCGCAGGCTACACCCACCTCACCTTGGCAACCCACTTCGGCACCAGAGATGGAAGCATTGGTACGGGCAAGGTTGCCAATCAGTCCGGCTGTGGCAAGAGCTCGATGGATCATACGATCGGGAAACTCACGGGAGGTCTGTAGGTGGTAGAGTACCGCTGGTACCACACCCGACGAACCGCAGGTGGGGGCGGTGGCGACCACGTGACCGGAGGCGTTTTCCTCCGAAACGGCGAGTGCGTAGGAGTAAACTAGTCCACGGCTACTGACATTACTCTTATAGCCTTTGGCGCGAATCAGGTACTCGCCAGCTTTGCGACGCAGGTTGAGCCCTCCTGGAAGTACTCCATCGGATTCTAGCCCTCTTTGGACAGCCTCTCTCATCACTTGCCATACTTCGGCAATGTGATCCCATACGGAGGGATCGTCGTACCGCTCCACATACTCCCAAAAGTTAATCCGATGCTGCTGGCAGTAGACCATAATATCTGTGAGGGTGTGGTGAGGGTAGATCTCATCATGGCGGCTCTCATCAAAGCTCTCATTGGCGAGTGAGCCACCGCCGATACTGTAGACTTTCCACTCGTCGAGTACCTTATCACTCTCATCGAGTGCCTCAAAGAGCATTCCATTGGTGTGGAACTCTGGCACAATCGTGGGCTCCCAAAGGATCTTAGTCGGTGCTAGTGGCTCTAGCACATCGAGGATCGCTACATCGGTCATGTGCCCCTTTCCAGTGGCGGCAAGAGAGCCGTAGAGGGTGACTCTAAAACGGTTGGGAAGGCTACCCTCAAATCGCTTGGCAAACATCTCTGCTGCTCGCCTTGGTGCCATAGTATGGCTACTCGATGGCCCGTGTCCTATCTTATATATTGTTTTTATTGTCTCCATATTGTCTTTATAAACCGCTTCTTGGTATGCGAAAACTTCCTGCAAAGGTAACACTTTTTGTTGTGACTTCCTATTCGCTTTTTCTGTCAGGTTGGGAGGAGGAGAACTCCAAGATATTAGCAAGTGTTGATTTGGTAGATTTAGCAATTGTTATTATCTTTGCCGTATGAAGGTGCTTTGGTGGTTATTCGACCATTAAGGTTAAAAGGGAAACAGGTGAAAGTCCTGTACAGTCCCGCTGCTGTAAGTCTTACCAAACGCTCTAGCGTAAACCACTGTGAGAGTAGTCTCTTATGGGAAGGAGCTGGAGACGGAGACAAGTCAGAAAACCTGCCTTCAATGTGCATTTTGTATCTCTCTCGAGGGTTGGAGAGGTGCCACAGAACGACTTAGTCTAGTCAATTCCCTTTCTTTGACCGCAACACGAAGAGGGCTAAGATTGCTGATGTGGTGATTTGATCAGGAAGATGAGCGTGAATCTGTGAAGCTTCACGACATTGATATGCACAGCAATGGAGCAGCAGAGAGTGTACACTTCTGCCTTTAGTGTCCACTCAAGCCACTCTTGGAAGTGGATGTCGTGGTTTTGCAATCATCGCCTCGCATCCACTTCCTTTTTATTTGCCCATTTCCTTTTATTGGGTAGATGTCATTCAACCACACGATTTTCTCAAGTGTGGGTGTGAGATGTTTTACAAGAAAAGTAGAGGCGGCTTAGGGCAATAGCTTAATCTTCCGAGTCCCCTTGCTTAATGGCGATGCGGAGCTTTGCACTGCGTGCACGAGGATTGAGGGCGATCTCCTCTTGGGAGGGGAGGATGGGCTTGGCTTGTAGTGGTTTGAGGGGGGTGATGGGAGCACCAAAGGTGTCTGTTTGGCGGATACCCTCAATATTTCCAGTGCGGAAGAAGTGCTTAACGGGTCGGTCCTCGAGTGAGTGATAGGTGATGACCACAAATCGCCTCTCTGGTGCTAGAAGTTGGCAGCCATCGCTGAGTAACTGGTGAAGTGCCCCTATCTCATCATTGACAGCGATTCGGAGAGCTTGGAATAGCTTGGCTAGCGACTGCTTATCTCTCTCTGGCACTACTGGTGCCACTGCGGTGAGTAATTCTCCAATAGTAGAGAGCTGCCCACGCTCGGAGGCCTCTTTGAGAAGTGTAGCGATACGGTAGCTCCCCTTGAGCTCGCCATAGGTGGCGAGGAGAGCCCCAAGCTGGTCGCGATCAAGGGCGGTGATCAGCTCTGCAGCGGTTTGCCCCCCTTTGCTATTCATTCGCATATCAAGGGGTCCATCGAAGCGAAAGGAGAATCCCCTTTGCTCATCATCGAGGTGGTGGCTAGAGAGCCCAAGGTCGGCTAAGATGCCATCTACTTGCTCAATACCGTAGAAGTCCATAAAGTGGCGGAGGTGGCGGAAGTTGGTGCGGACGAAAGTAAAGCGTGGATCCTCAATGTGGCACTCGCGGGCTGCATCGGGGTCGCGGTCTAGTCCGAATAGATGCCCCTTTGGGGAGAGTGCCTCTAAGATGCGGCGTGAGTGTCCACCGCCACCAAAGGTACAGTCAATGTAGATACCATTGGGGTCGGTGACTAATGCCTGGACGCTCTCCTCGCACAGCACTGGCACATGGTACCCTTCCGCACGTATGACCTCTTCGCGCTTCATCGACCTATAATCTCCATAAGGGTGGGGAAAAAACCAACTCTCTCACCATATAACTCTAGTACACGGGTCACGAGTGGGTCTTCAACTAGCTCAAACCCCTCAAGTAATGCGGGGGAAGCGAGTTCAAATTGGAGGGCAACAGAGACGCCATCCTCCACCGGAGTGGGGATCCTGAGTAGCTTGGCTGCACTCCAGCCCTCTCGCTCCGACCAAGCGGGGAATAGGCGGTGCTCCACGTAGTAGAGTAGGTCGCCACTACAACTACGATCACCGCTAATAGTCACATTATATAGATATCCTTTCATAGCCCAAAGGTACCAAAAAAAGCACAATCCCAACTCGCTAGTAACCTCCAAATAGGAATCACAAGCGATATACTGCTCGACACAATAGAGGGTGAAAGTGGAGGACTATTCTCCTTGTACCTTACCACCAAAAAAACAAGGCCCGAGAGGAGCAAAAGTTGAGATGCAACTAAGCGATCGACGAGATGCAACAAAGCAAATGCTTAGTTGCAACTAAACAATCGCTTAGTTGCAACTCAATTTTGCCTTTTATAGGTCGCTGTATTTCAGCAAGTTGCAAAGGTGCTTTTTTGACTTTTTATGCGCCACATTATTGGTTATTCGTCCGATTTAGGGTTGGGGCGCGTGAGCTGTCTCTCTATTTTTTTTGTGTGTCTCTTGGACTGATATAGAGAGACTGTCGGCTAGAAAAGGGTCGAAGGAGCATTGTGTGGGTTCTTTCTCCTTAATTTTGGTTATATTTGTATTCTAAAAGTATCATTATGGGAATAGATAAAGCACTTAAGGTGGGGGATAGGGTCCGATTTATGGATGCCACTGGTGGTGGTGTGGTGCGTAGAGTACTCCGCAGTAGTGGGGTAGTCTATGTAGAGGATGAGAGTGGCTTTGAGGTGCCGGTGCTTCAGTCTGAAGTGCTGAAGGTGGAGGGACCAGAGACTAGTTTGTCGTCGAAAGAGAGTCCACTTCCTTCGCCTAATAAAGCGACCTCACAGCCAGAGATTCGCCCTACAGTGAAACGCAGTAGCGACTCAGAGGGGGAGCGACTGAATGTATCGCTCTGCTACCTTCCTGAAGAGGGAGGCCAGATAGGGCGGTGTCGCTATGAGGTTTATCTGGTGAATGACTCCAACTACGACCTCTTTGTAGCCTATAGCTCGGGTCGCGGGGCAGAGCAGGAGCTGAGGTATAGCGGGGTGGTACCCTTTGATAGCAGTGAAGAGCTGGAGAGCTTCGACCCTTTGGAGCTACCAGAGCGTAGTCGGACAACGGTGCAGCTACTTGCTTTTAAGGAGGGTGGTATCGCCTACCAACCTAAGCAGGCGATGAGCTTTGAGCTGAAGATAGATGGTGCTCGATTTTTGAAGGAGGGAGCCTTCGTGGAGAGCCCTTACTTTGATGATGGGGCGATCACCTTTGAGCTAGTAAAGCAGGATCAACCACTGGTGACTAAAAAGGTGGAGGCAGAGCAATTGGCTAGTGAGATGATGCGGGCTAAAGTGCAATTGGATAGCCCTAAGAGAAGAGCTAGAAAAGGTGTCGCTAGCCACAAGGGGGAGCCTCTGGTGGTAGACCTCCACATTAATGAATTGGTGGATAGTACCCTTGGCATGGAGCCTAAGGATATGCTTGAGATACAGCTTGAGAAGGTGGAGGAGGTACTCCGTAGCCGACGCAAGCCTAATCACGTGGGGGAGAAGGTAATCTTTATCCACGGTAAGGGTGAGGGGGTGCTGAGGAAAGCGGTGTGGGACTTAATCCATCGGAAGTTTCCTCGCCACGATTTGCAGGATGCCTCTTTCCAAGAGTATGGCTTTGGTGCCACTCAGGTAACTATTAGATAAGAAATTGATTCAATATATATTATGGGTGTAGAGATAGAGCGTAAGTTTTTACTCAAGACGGGAGCGTCACTTCCGGAGAGTGACGAAGTGCTAAATATTCAGCAGTCTTATGTGGCAAAAGGGGAGGGTGGAGAAGGCGCCTCGGTGCGGGTCCGTTTGGTCAATATGGAGGAGGCTTTTCTAACCATCAAGCAAGCTTCTAGGGAAAACCTAGCGGTGCGGAGTGAATTTGAGTACCCTATTCCTGTGGAGGACGCTTTGGAGATTATGGAGCTGAGCCCTTTTACAAAGGTGGTGAAGCAACGTCATATCATCGTGATCGGTGAAAACAAGTGGGAGGTGGACTTTTTCCTCGAGGAAAATGAAGGCTTGATCGTAGCGGAGTTGGAGCTCCCATCGGTGGATACTGAGGTGGAGCTGCCGGAGTGGGTCGGTGAAGAAGTGACAAACGACAAGAGATACCTCAATAACTACCTAGCAGTACACCCCTATAGTACATGGAATAACTAATCTAAAATATAAAGTGACTATTATGAAGAGAAGATACTTACTTGCTTTGCTCGCTATGGTGCTAGTGGCACCATGGGCAGTGGCAGATGGAGGAATGTGGATGCTGCAATTTTTGAAGCAGCAAAATCTAAAGCGGATGCAGGAGATGGGCTTGAAGCTATCGGCTGAGGAGATCTATAATCCTGGTCGGGGGGCTTTGGGCGATGCCGTGGTGCAATTTGGCGGTGGCTGTACGGGGGAGATTGTCTCGAGCCAAGGTCTGGTCTTTACCAACCATCACTGTGGTTATGGTGAGATTCAGAGCCATAGTTCGGTAGAGGCCAACTATCTCCGCGATGGCTTTTATGCGCCTACCCTCAGGGATGAGCTCCCCAATCCGGGGCTGAATGTGACGATTGTGGAGGAGATTGTTGATGCTACGGACTATCTCAGTCAGTATTTGGAGAAGGTAGGGGAGCAGGACCCTCTCGTGTATATGCGTCGTGGCTATCTGCGTAAGGTGGCCGAGCAGTGGTATGTGGAGAATAGAGGAGCACTCACAGCAGGGGTGACCTTGGATATGGCTCCTTTTTATGAGGGCAATAGGTATTATCTCTTTGTGAAGAAGCAGTACTCGGATATCCGCTTAGTGGCAGCACCACCTAGCTGTATCGGTAAGTTTGGTGCCGATACAGACAACTGGGAGTGGCCTAGGCACTCGGGTGACTTTTCGGTCTTCCGAATCTACACGGCACCCGATGGTTCGCCAGCAGAGTACTCAGCCGAGAATGTGCCTTTGAAGCCTAAGTATTACCTCAAGGTGAGTGGCAAGGGGGTAGAGGAGGGTGACTTCGTGATGATGATGGGCTTCCCAGGCACTACCAATCACTTCTACACTCCTAGCGAGGTGCGGGAGCGTCTGGAGGTGGATAACCAGATCCGAATTGACCTTCGTAAGGTGCGCCAAGAGGCAATGTGGGAGGAGATGATGAAGGATGAAGCGGTCAATATCCAATATGCTGCAAAGTATCAAGGTTCGACCAACGCTTATAAGAATGCGATTGGCACCAGTTGGGCAGCACGTAAGAAGAACTTCGAGGCGGTGAAGCAGGAGATGGTGGATCGCCTCCTTGCCTACAGTAAGCAGCAGAATAAGCCTGAGTATGCCGAGGCGGTTGCTAAGATAGAGGCGATGGTGAAGGAGCGGGCTACGCTCCGGGCACTCGCCAAGATCTATGAGGAGGGGCTCTGGAGAGCGGTGGAGACGGCTAAGGCTCCGCTGATCAAAAGTGATGAGGAGTTGAGGCAACTTCGTGACCCACAAGCGGCCGCTAAATGGTACGATGAGGTAGTGCTAGGTTACTTTGATAAGGACTACAATAAGGAGGTAGATCGCAAGGTGACCGCTGCGATGTTTGAGGCGGTGCTGAAGTACATTGACCGTGTGACGGAGGGGCAAGAGCTATCGATTCAATTGCAAACCCCTTTTACTATCCGAAGCTTGATGGAAAGTAAGGACTTGGGTGCTATCTTTGATGAATCGATCTATTTTGATAAGGCGAAGATGGTGGAGGTACTGAGCTCTGAAGGGGGTGAGGTGGCCTATGCGTTAGACCCTGTCACTTTACTCGCTTTCTCAGTGCGTGAGGATATGAAGACTATCTCCAAAGCACTTTCGGAGTATGACCGTGACTTTGCTCTAGCTCGCCGTACCTTGCTACAGGGAATGCTGGAGATGGATGGGGAGATGAACCTTTGGCCTGATGCCAATCTTACACTCCGCTACACCTTTGGTCAGATCAAGGGTTATGTGCCTAGGGACAATGTCTATTATGGCGCTCAGACCACTATGGATGGAATTATGGAGAAGTGGGATGACGAAAGCCCTGAATTTTATCTCCTCCCTAAGGTGGTGGATATCTACCGTAATAAGGACTTCGGGCGCTGGGCTCTGCCAAATGGTAAGATGCCTGTGAATATTGTGGCAACTACTCATACTACCGGTGGAAACTCGGGTTCGCCTTTGGTGAATGGTAAGGGTGAGCTTGTGGGCATCAACTTCGACCGTAACTGGGAGGGCGTTGGTGGTGATATCGAGTATCTGCCCGATTATCAGCGGAGTATTATCCTAGATGTGAGATATCTACTGATGATATTGGATAAATATCTAGGGGCTGATAGACTGATGAATGAGTTGGATATCGTTGAGTAAAAAGTGGATTTATGAATAGAAGTCTACTAAAAGCACTGCTGCTCTTTTGCTGCATCCTGACTTTGTCGGGGTGTCGCAAGGAGGAGCAGTGCCAATCTATTCGCATCGTACATACCACTGATGTGCATGGTCGCCTATTTCCATACGACTTGGTCAATGACCAGCCTAGCGAAGGAAGCTATGCACGGGTTGCTGCCTATGTGCAGGAACTAAAGGAGAGCAATCAGGAAGTGTTGCTCCTCGATGCAGGAGATATCCTACAGGGCCAGCCTACAGCCTACTACTATAATTATATTGATACGGTGGGAGTGCATCCGTTGGCTACCTTTTTCAATCAGTATGGGTATGATGCCATTACGATGGGTAACCACGACATAGAGACGGGGCATAGCGTTTACGATAAGTTCGTGACTCAGCTCAATATCCCTGCACTTGGTGCCAATGTGCTGAGGGAGGAGAGTGAGGAGCCCTACTTCCAGCCTTTTGTGATCGTCAATAAGGGTGGACGAAGGATTGCGGTGATCGGAACCACTACACCTAGTCTTACTGACAACCTGCCGGCTCACCTTTGGAGCGGAATGAAGCTGACCGATCAGGTGGAGACGGTTCGTAAGTATGTAGACGAGATAAAGGCATCGAAGCCCGATATGATTGTGGCTTTGATCCACAGTGGTAGTGGAAATAGAGACGGTGCTTACTACCCCAAAGCAGAGCATGTGGGCTATCAGATGGCACGTGAGGTGCCAGAGCTAGACTTAATCCTTTTGGGGCATGATCATAAAGAGTTGCTGGACTCAGTAGTACATCAGAATGGAAAGGTGACTTACCTCCTTAATCCTGGTAGTGATGCCATGAGTGTAAGTGATACTGAGGTATTCTTCTGTAAGCAATCTAATGGTGCTAGTTCTATTAAGATCACACCTAAGATTGTCTCTCTTAAGGAGGTAGAGCCCGACCCTTCCTTTATGGCGAGCTTCGCAAAAGAGCGTGAGGCGGTTGATGCATTTATTTCGTCACCAGTGGGGCACCTTACGGAGAATATCGATGCGAGAAGCTCATTCTTCCGCCCTGCAACCTTTACCGACCTTATCCATCAGGTGGAGCAATTTGCTTTTCCGCAAGCAGAGATAACGCTGACGGCACCATTGGACTTCAATGTCTTATTGAAGAAAGGAACCATCTCTATTCGCGACCTATTTAAGCTCTATCGCTACGAAAATAGCCTCTACCTGATGCGGCTGTCGGGAGAGGAGGTGCGTGGAGCTCTAGAGGAGAGCTACGACCGCTGGATACAAACTATGTCGGGCCCCGCTGATGGCTTGATTCAGATCAATGCAGAATACTTTGGTGGTCAGTATTTGGCTACAGCTCATCCCACATACAACTTTGATACCGCTTCGGGCATCACTTATACGGTGGACGTGAGGAGACCTCGTGGAGAGCGGGTAAAAATTACCTCTGTAGGGGTGGCTCCATTTGACCCTCAACGCACCTATTTAGTGGCGGTCAATTCGTATCGTGGTTCGGGCGGAGGTGGCTTGCTTACCAAAGGTGCTGGCATTCCAGTTCAGGAGTTGCAGGATAGAATTGTGGAGACAACGGAGCGAGACTTAAGGCATTACTTTATGCTCTTTCTGCAGAAATACGACCCCTATACGCCTACCATTAAGGCAAAGTGGTCGTTCGAACCAAGAGAGTGGACGGAGCCTGCTATACAGCGAGATAGCACCACTCTATTTAGTCATCTAAAGCAGTGATACTATGAATAGCTTATCAAAGGACAATTATTGTGTGATCATGGCTGGAGGGGTGGGGTCCCGCTTTTGGCCTTGGAGTAGGAACGACCGACCGAAGCAGTTCCTAGATATAATTGAATCTGGGCGGACGATGATACAGGAGACTTTTGACCGCTTTGACCCCTTTATCCCGGAGGAGAATATCTATGTGATGACGGGGAAGCAGTTTGAAGCTCAGATGCTAAGGGAGCTGCCTGCCCTGCACCCTAGTCAGATCCTTACTGAGCCTGAGCGACGAAATACCGCTCCTGCCATTGCCTATGCTGCTTACAAGATCGCTAGCATTAATCCCGATGCGGTGATGATTGCCTCTCCTGCCGACCAGCATATCCAAAATGTGGGTCTATTTAAGGAGACGGTGCTCAAGGCAGCCGACTATGCTAGAGAGCACCACTGCCTGATGACGATTGGGATTGAGCCGACCTATCCAGCTACAGGGTATGGGTATATTGAGATGACGGAGCAAGCCAAAGCTGATGGCATCGGTCCGATTATCCGTTTTCAGGAAAAGCCCTCTGAAGAGGAAGCAATCAAGCTTTTGGCAACGGGTAACTATCTTTGGAATTCAGGGATATTCATCTGGCGAGTGAGGGATATTATTGAGGCACTGGAGCGGTATCTTCCCGAGGTGGCGGTCCTTTTTGCCGAGATTGATGCTTATGGAAGTGCCAATGAGACGGAGGCGGTAGCAAGAGCCTTTTTGGCTTGTCCATCTATCTCTATTGATTATGGGGTGATGGAAAAGGCCGAAGGGGTTGCTACCATTCATGGGGCCTTTGATTGGGATGACCTCGGTACATGGCAAAGCCTTTACCGATACCAAACCCAAAACCCTCCTCAGGTCAGTGATAAGGCACCTGCAAAGGGCCGATTGATACTCGATAATAGTCCACATACCATGGTGCATCAAGGGGTGTCAGGAAAGGATGTGGTGGTGATAGGGCTGGAGGACTACCTAGTGGTGGACTTGGAGGATACGCTCCTCATAGCCCCTAAGAGTGATGAGAAGAAGCTCCACGCTTGGATGGATACCTACGCAAAGAAGCTGAAGAAGTAGTTTTCACCTTTTTTCGGCTCGAAATCAAAAAAGAATGAGCCGGAAGGTTGGTGATATCAAATATTTTAGTATCTTTGCAACACTTTTGAGGCGCAAAAAAGCTTTAAGGGTAAGGAGAGGTGGCAGAGTGGTCGATTGCGGCGGTCTTGAAAACCGTTGAGGTGCGAGCCTCCGGGGGTTCGAATCCCTCCCTCTCCGCTTTAAGTACTCTGGCAGCACCGCCAGAGAGTACTACTGAAAAAGTATAAGTATCGTAATTCCAACGAGTTACGATACTTTTGTTTTATAAGCCTCTACCTCTTCAGAGTAGTTACAGAGATAGCCGAAACGCCCAAAATACTCTCCAATGGCTACAATCTGGCTACACTTTTTTCTCGCAAAAAATAATT
>QWCB01004843.1_pt1 | contig 10890 bp, 10 predicted proteins | sample 1972511 | NCBI WGS metagenome assembly QWCB01 (sample SAMN09866719, study PRJNA288562) | Human gut metagenome isolate term5_stool, whole genome shotgun sequencing... | isolation source: gut | host: Homo sapiens | place: USA: California
CGTAGCTCTGGATAGAGCAGTTTGACTTAACTGATATGAAACCTCTCTTTGTGCCAAGACGCTTCTTCTGAGCCTCAACGATAGCCATATGCTCATCGTTGATTTCGGGGATAATCATAGGAACGTCGTCTGTGAAACGGTTAGCTGAGTTGTTGGACATAACGGGGCATTCGTGCTTTGCGTAAGCCTCTTCAAGAGCCTTTATCTCGTCCTTCTTCATATCTACCGCACAGAATACGAAGTCGACCTGTGATGCGATCTTTTCAATATCGGCAGTAGCGTCCATAATAACAATGTCTTCCATAGCCTTGGGCATAGGCTTTTCGATGAGCCATCTTGAGCCGACAGCCTCTTTATAAGTCTTTCCTGCGGAACGGGGAGATGCGGCAAGCACCTTTACGTTGAACCAGGGGTGATTTTCCAGCAGAACGGCAAAACGCTGTCCTACCATACCCGTAGCACCGATAATACCTACGTTGTAGTTTTTCATTTTAGTTTCCATCCTTCTTTTTTGCTTTTAGCATATTTTCTTAAAAAAGCCGCTTGTAAAAATGATTACAGGCGGCTTTGTATGCAGATGTGATAAAGTTGTGTGATAGCTCTCCACCTACAGCTTAACCGCTTGATGACAATCGTGCATATATTAGACACACGACCAGATACATAAGCTCCGACACTTATGTTCTTCGGCGACAAAGCCTTTTCCCGCTGCAATCTGTCGGCAGATTGACGCAACGGGTACTTTTCTTTAATCGCACCTCTACCTGCTTTGTTTATATTATCATATTTATTGCTGTTTGTCAATGGCGAAGCGGTAAAAAATAATTTGATTTTTTTTACTCCATGCATCACCGTGCTGTGATCCTTTCCGCCGAACATGCGCCCGATGACGGGGTAGGAGTGGCCAAGCAGTTCGCGGCACAAGTACATGGCAAGCTGGCGGGCCTGCACGAGATCCGGGCGGCGCTTCTCACCGAGGATTTCCTTGGCCGGGACGCCGCAGTGCTCACCGACGATACTGACGATGAGCTGAGGGGTCAGCGCGGAGCTGTCGCCGCCCTGCCGCACGATGTTGAGCAGATCCTGTTCGGAAAGATCGCGGCCGAGCAGGGAGCGGTGGGACGCCACCCGGAGGATGACGCCGGAAAGCCGCCGGACATCCGGGCAGTGCTGCGCGATGAGCAGCAGCTGCTCCCTGGACAGGGGCAGGCGGCGGAATTTGGCCTGTTGCTGGGCGTAGCGCAGGCGCACGTCGAGATCCGGCTCGGGGAGTTCCGCCCAGAGGCCGGTTTCGAGGCGCGAAAGCAGCGCCTTGCCGAGGCTCCATTCCTTGGGACGCCCCACGCCCGCCACGATGACGGGTTTGCCCTGATCCATGAAGCGATCCAGCAGGAGGCAGAGCTCCTCGCGCACGGACGGCCCGGCGGGCTGCTCCGGCTCGGCGACAAGCTGGGCGCGGAACCGGGACGCCGTGGTGGGCGTCTTGTCGGGAATACGGCTCAGGTGCTGGAAATCATCGATAAGAACGGCTTCTTTGGAGAGCAGTTCCTGCCGGGCGGCGAGGACCGAACGCCCGGCGAACAGCAATTCCAGATCGCTCAGGGAAGCGTAGTAGAGATCGCTCCCGAGCGTGCGGAAGAGTTCGTTGCCAATGGCCCGGAGCAGATGGGTCTTGCCGGTCCCGTGAGGGCCGCAGAGCACCAGCAGGCCCGGGGCTTCGCCGATGTCGTCGAGCGAAGGCGCACGGCCATGCGTGGCCCGGTAGACGGCGCGCCGGGTGATGTCGCGGGCAAGGCTCAAGGCCCATTTGTGCTTCCCGTTGCCGATGAACGTGTCGAAGGTCCATTCTTCCCCAAAAGGCATCGGGTTGGCCACGGCGGGATGGAGGGCGTCCTGCCGGCTTTCGGGAGCGGGCTGGACGAAGGGCACGGGGGGCGACGGAGTGAACTTTCCCGCGCCGTACGTGATGGAAAGCCCTTTCCCCCAGAGTTCCCGGGCCTTTTTTTCGAATAGTTTCTGGAACAGGCTGGAGAAGCGTATGCCGAAGAAGGCGTGGGGGAAACGGACAGCCAGCGTTCCCGCTTCTTGATCCAACAGGATTTCAAGGGGATCAAACCAGCTCTGCAACGCGGTTTCCGAGCACGATTCCAACGCTTCGCCAGCGGCGGAAAGGCGATCCTGAAGCTGGGGTTTGGGGTTTTCGGCGTTGGTGAAGCAGGAGAGCAGGGACGGGCGCGCTTGAGGGATCGCTTCGGCTGAAGAAGTGAGGAGGTATTTGCGTAACGTTTCTTTAGACACGGCGTTGCGAAGCTCCACAGGGGCCAGAGCCTGAGTCAGGCTGAAAAAGATGGTGAAAAACGGAGGCGAAAACGCTTTGTTTCCAACGGAGAAAACATATCAGAAAAAAGTACGTTACACAAGCAAAGAGCCCCTGTGGATAAGTTGTTGAACCTTCCCTGAGGAAATGTGGAATTCCCACAGGAAACGGGCCTGGCGTTTCCTGTGCGGGATGCCTTCATCCTGGCTCCCGGGAGAGGAGGGGAAACCGGCACCACCGGAAAACGTTTCAGCGCAGAAGAGAGCGGAGACAGCCCGGAAGCTCCCCGTATTGCAGGGCATGTCTCCTGCGGGCCCCGGATCTGGACAATAGCGTAACAGGTTGATACAATACAAGATAAGAGTTTTTCTCATACAAAAAATTGAACTGTGCCGTATCCCGGCGTATGCCAATCCACTTCTGACAGCGTGGTTCTTCCCTTGCGAAATACCTTTTCCGCAGGCACCATACTCATCAGTTTTATCTGCCTCTTCCTCGTTGTAGGCGGGATGTATCTCGTCAACAGTCGGCGGGAAGCCTCTCTGCTGATTCCCGAGAGCCAGCCCGTCGCGGTGTCTTCTGTGGCTCAACGCCTTCAAGATCAGGTGACTCCTTCCCTTTTTGCCTTATGGGAAAGGGCAAAGAGCGCTGTTGCCGTGCTTCCTGAGGAGCTTCCCGCTCAGGAGATGCCGGAAGGTGAAGCGGCCATCGTTTCCGAGATGCAGCAGGTTCCGCTGGAGCAGGAACCTCCGTCCGATCCTTCCGTCATCAACGGCGTCATCGCCAAGGGGGACAGCGCCTCAGAACTGCTTTCGCCATATATGTCCGCGAGTTCCGTCCAACAGCTTCTGAATGTGACGCGAAAGCTTCACCCGCTCAACAACCTCCGCACAGGGCAACCCTACACGCTGGTCTGCTCCCCGGACGGCAGGGACATGGAGCGCTTCGAATACGAGATCAACGATCGCAAGAAGCTCATTGTCACGAAAACGGATGAAGGGCTTGTCGCCCACGTCGAGCCGATAGTCTATGATTTCAGTCTGGTGCGCGTAAGCGGAACCATCCGTTCCAGTTTGTTCGAGACACTGGCCTCGACCGGTGAATCGCCCATTCTGGCCGTGCGCATTGCGGATATTTTCGGCTCGGAGATCAACTTCATCAAGGACTTGCGCGAAGGTGACAGTTTTTCCCTGTTGATTGAAAAGCGGTTCCGGGAAAACGAGTTTAAGGGCTACGGCAAAGTGCTCGGGGCGACGTTCACCAACCAGGGGAAAACGTACGAAGCCTATAACTTCGCCACGGAAGACGGCGAAGCCTTCTTCAACGCCAAGGGCGAAAGCCTCAAAAAGACCCTCCTGAAGGCTCCGCTGGCGTTCACGCGGATTTCCTCGGGGTATTCCATGAACCGCAAGCATCCGATTTTTAAAACACATAAGCCGCATCAGGGCGTCGATTACGCGGCTCCCACCGGAACCCCGGTCAAGGCCGTCGGCGACGGCACGATCGAAAAGGCCGGGTGGGGGACCGGTTTTGGGAACATGGTCATTCTCAAGCATTCCGGCGGGCTGGAGTCCATGTATTCGCATCTTTCCGGGTTTGCGTCCGGTGCCAAGCGCGGGGCGCGGGTCAGGCAGGGGCAGGTCATCGGCTATGTGGGCGCAACCGGATATGCCACCGGCCCGCATCTGGATTTCCGCCTCAAGCAGAACGGTAAATACGTGAATCCCGCCAAGGTTGTGGCGCCGCGCGGCGGCAGTATCCCCCGCAACCGGATGAATGATTTTAAGAACAGGAAAGCTTTGATCGGAGAATACTTGAGCGGCAAGCGCAGCCTGTCCGACTATAAGCGGTGATGCGGCAAGGGCTTCCCGGCATGTTGAAGGCGAATTGAGGTTCGGCGGAAGTCCACCAATGCACAGATTTCTTCTTGGGGATGAGGCTGAGATAGAATTGTTACTACACGGTATAATATTTAGCGAGTCATATTTAGTTCATAAAAGAGAAAATATTTAAAGTAGATAAAAAAGAACTTTTCTGGAAGATGATACAAAAGGGACCGAGAGGTTCCTTTTTTTAGGTCTTCCGCAAGTACGGCTTGGGTGATAAAATGCATCTTTCACTACGCCATGAAAGCCTTTTTGAAGAGTGCCCCGCATCAGGATGCCGCTCGAGGAGCGCGCCCACCACACCTGCCGGATACCGTTTTTCAAAGATAAAATACAAGGATTTCAATGTATTCCATCCAACAGTCCGAAGCCGATTTTCTCCTTTCTTCCTATCGTTATGAATTGCCTCCCGAGCGTATAGCCCAGCATCCCGGTGAACGTGGAGCGTCGCGGCTTCTCGTGCTGGACCGCGAGACCGGGAAGCGCATACATTCCCATTTTTCCCATCTGCTCGAATATTTGCCGAAGGGCACGCTGCTCATAGCCAACAATTCCCGGGTGGTCCCCGCGAGGATGATCGGTCAGCGCCCCTCGGGCGGCAAGATGGAATTTCTGTTGCTTACGCCCATGCCTCTGCTGGAACAGCATGGAGAAGGGGACGGCTGGCATTGCGCGGAGGCCGACGGGCTGATCAAGCCCGCCAAGAATGCCAGGGTAGGGGATCATCTTGTTTTTGGCGATGATCTGCGCGTGGAAGTCCTTGCCAAGGGGGAATTCGGGCGGCATCGGGTACGGCTGCACTGGACGGGCGATATCCGCGCGCTTTTCGAATCCCGGGGGCATTTGCCGCTGCCGCCGTATATCAAGCGCGAGGATACGAAGGATGACCGGGGAACGTACCAGACCGTTTATGCCCGGGACGACAAGGCCGGTTCCGTGGCCGCGCCTACGGCGGGCCTGCATTTCACCCCGGAATTACGCGCGCAAATGGCCTCTGCGGGCGTCGAATGGGCAGAAGTGACCCTTCATGTCGGATACGGCACGTTCAGCCCCGTACGCTGCGAGGATATCCGCGAGCACGTCATGCATGAGGAGTTCGTGGAAGTGCCGCAAGCCACGGTGGACGCCATTGGAAAGGCAAAGGCCGAAGGACGGCCCGTCATAGCCGTAGGCACCACTTCCGCCCGGACACTCGAAGGCGTGGCTGGCGCGCATGGAGGTGAGCTAACGGCGCATCAAGGTTGGATCAACTGTTTTATCTGGCCTGGATACAGGTTTCATGTCCTTGATGGCCTGATCACCAACTTCCATCTGCCCGAATCCACGCTGCTGATGCTCGTCTCGGCGCTGACGGGCCGGGAACGGATGCTTGAGACGTATACCGAGGCCGTGAAAATGGAGTATCGCTTTTTCTCCTACGGCGACGCCATGCTCATCCGCTGAATTTGCCAAAATGTTTCCCTGAGTTATCTTTTGGAAGACCAGCAACCTGTCACAAGGGAGGCCCGTATGTGGGAAGCGCTTTTTTTGATACTGGCTATCGCCGCGGCGCTGGTGGTGCTGCGGCTGGCAAAGAAGGCGGGGTTGGATATCATGCCCTGCGGCTGAGGCGTCCGGGCGGTTCCCCGTGCGGAAACCGAGAAGAAGGATGATAACCATCTCATCGTCAAGTAGGCGTCATGGTAGAGGCTATAATTCTTATCGTCGTGCTGGCCGTTACTGTGGGGATTCTGTGGCTTGCCAAGCGGCACGGCATTGTAATGCGTCCTGAGGCAGACGGACTTGAAGCCCTTCCCAAGGAGCTTCACGAAGCAGAACTACGCAATAAAAACGATGGAAAAAGACTGTAATTTTTAATAGTTATTCAAGTTAAGAACAAAATATAAACAATATTATGCACAAAGCTAAAAGCCCTCCCTTTGCAGAAAAAGGGAGGGCTTTTTTTGAGGGGACTATTGTATCAATGAGTAGTCTTTTTTATGAAACTGTAAAAAAATATTATTTATTTTACGTAATTATTGTAGTTATGAACAGAATATGCTCAGGATTATGAACAAAAAGTGAGCAGAGCCTTTCATCAAAATACTGGATGCCTCATGGAACTGTAAAATTTATTATTTTATTTCAGCATGATTAATATGTTATGCACAGAAAAGAAACAGAGTTACGAACAGAACCAGAGTGGCATTTTCCTTTGGGAGGGGGGGGGTGGAAATGCCGGAAGAATGCAACAATATAACATATAATTATATCATGTTATTTAAATGTGTTACCTATTTTACAAACAGTATATGAACAACATTATGCACATTAGTGGAGAGAAGGAACAATATGGCGTATCCCACCGTAATAAAAAAAGCCTCCATACGGAGGCCTTTTTATTTTATGAAAGAGAGTGGAAAATCGGGATGGTCAGCTCTTCCTTTCCCACCAGTTGCGATCGGGGCCGAGATACCACCAATCCGTATGATCGGTTTTGAGGATGGTCTGAGCCAGTTCTTTGGCGATATCCGTGCGCAACCGCTCTACGGCGCTTTCGAGCCATTTGTCGGCGTAACGGTTCCCGAGATCGCTTTCGCGTTTCAGATTGAGGATCAGATCAAGCTGGTCAGCATCATGGGCAAGCAGCGATTCGGGCGTGGTCCGGCACGCATGTTCGTCCCATATGGACATGATGTCTTCTTCCAGCCCTGTCCCTTCCACCGCGTCTTCCAGCGCGTCGCGCTCGCGTGAAGTATCGTAGAGGCGGTTTACGTAATTGAAGTCCCCTGTACGGGCTTCCGGCAGGTCATGGAAGAGGCAAAGCATGACCGTGCGGGCCGCGTCCGCTCCCGTCTTTTTTGCCAATGCGTAGCCGATGACGGCCGTCCGGTGCGAATGTTCGGCCACGGTTTCTTGGCCGGACCCAAGAAACTTGTAACCACTCCGAGGCGTATGGCGGAGCATCCCTACCTCATTGAGAAAATCCGTGAGCCGCTGCATGGCGTCCCGTTGTTTGAGCTGTTCTGCTGACATGAAGCAACACTCTGATTGAGATCCGAATGGTGGAAAATATTCGGAATAAAGGTCTACAGGAATACACTCTGGGAGAGAAAAAGGGAGGAAATGAACTGTTCGGTTCAGCTTATTTCTTCCAGCTTTCCCCAACGGCCTTACCGGACGCCCATGCCCAGTGCAGATTGTAACCACCTAGTAACCCTGTGACGTCGAGTACCTCTCCGGCGAAGTATAGGCCGGGCTGTTTGCGGCTTTCAAGCGTGCGTGGGTTTACGTCACTCGTATCCACCCCCCCGGCTGCGGCTTCAGCGTGTCCCATACCTTCCGATCGGCTTGGTGTTACCATATGGTCATGTATTGCTAGCGCAAGGTATTCCCTGTCTTTTTTGGCAAGCTGAGCGACTTTTCTTGAAGCCAGCGATCCCGGTATGAGCCGTTCGGCCAGGCGGGTGGGGAGCACCTTTTTGAACAGCCCCAAAACCGTACTCTTGCCGTGCTCGGGTTGGTGCATAAGCTCCAAGGCGGGATGGTCGGGCAGAAAGTCGATATGCAGCGCTTCGCCCTGCCGCCAGAAGCAGGATGCCTGAAGGATGGCGGGGCCGCTGAGCCCTTTGTGGGTGAACAGGAGCGGGTAGCGGAAAGTGCGCCCGCCCACGGATACGGCGGCAGGCAGGCTGACGCCTGCGAGGCCGTGCAGAGGCCAGGACTCGGGGAGCAGCAGAGGTGCCAGCACCGGGCGTACGGGGACGACCTTATGGCCCCATTGGCGGGCCAAGCGCATCCCCCCATCCGTTGCCCCGCAAGCGGGCCATGCGGGGCTCCCTGTTGCGATGACAAGGCGCGGGGCCTGTAGGGTGCCTCCGGACGTTTCCACAGAGAACAGGCCGTCCTCGTGCCGGATTTCGCCGAACGTACGGTTGAACAGCAATTCCGCCCCTGCATTGCGGCAGGCGGCTGCCATCGATTCCACAAGCCGGGCCGCCTGTACCGTGCAGAAAATCTGACCGTACTCTCGCTCTTCCCATTCGATGCCGAATGACGCCAACATGCTCAGGACAAAGTCCGTCGAACAGCGTTTAAGCAGGGTGTCAGGGAAGCCTTTCTGCGTGCCTACATACCACTCCGGAGATATATACCGATTGGTAACGTTTCCCTTGCCTCCTCCGGCAAGGCGCACTTTGCGCCCCGCAACCGGGCTATGGTCGATGACGGCGCAAGAAAAGCCCCGGCGCCCGGCGGTCATGGAGCACATGAGCCCGGCGGCCCCGGCTCCGAGAATGATGGCGTCACGGATCATTGTTCGGCCGGGAGGCTTTTGAGCTTGCGGAACAATGCCCGATAGGCGTGCGGAGGACGGCTGTGTTCGCGTTCGTTGCGGGCCTTTGCCGTGAGGTCGCGGATTTCGGTGGCGTCTTCGGCTGAGAAGGCGGCAAGCAGTGTATCCATTTCCGCATCGGTGGCGTTCATGAGGTCGTCCCGCAGTTTCTCGGAACGCTTGAAGCTGGCGGTTTCGCCCGTGTGCCCAAGCTTGATGGCGTCCAGCGCGTCACGCACAGCCTGCGGATCCGCCTCTTCGCGCATCAGGCGCCCGATGTACTGCATTTGTCTGCGGCGGCCTTCATGTGAGCTGAGGCGCTGCCATTCGAGGACGGCTTCGCGGATGTTGGGAGTGAGCGGCATCTTGGCGAGCACGGATGAGCCGAGGGTGGTGAGTTCTTCACCCATACGCTGGAGTGCTGTGCTGTCGCGTTTCTTCTGTGAGCGGCTGGGGCGGTCATCCTCAAATTCGGAATCTTTTGTGTCCCACTGGTAACGTTTTTTCGGCGGCATAGTGTGTCGGTGAGGTTGAAAGTTGCGGAGGAATGCGCTTTTTGGAAAAAGCGTCTCCTCCCTGGTCCCCACCCTTAAAAACGCTGACAAGTGGGGAGGATACGCAAAGAAATTTTTGTTGGGCACATAGCGTGACTCTATAGTCACATTTGACGGGGAAAACCTCTGATAGAAAAAGGGGTGCCCAAAAAGGCGAAAGCTTTTGAATGGGGGAGAGGGTATGGGAGGGGCGGGAAAAGCCTTGCTGGCACAGATGGGGAAGTTCTTCGGCTATCCGGAAGGCGGCGTCGGGGCGGACGAAGTTCATGGTCCCGATTTCCACCGCGTGCGCACCGACGAGGATAAATTCCAGAACGTCCTGCGCACAGGTGATGCCGCCGATGCCGATGACCGGGATCTTGACCGCATTGCAGACCTGCCAGACGCAGCGCAGGGCCACGGGCTTCACGGCGGGGCCGGAGAGCCCCCCCACCACATTGGCGAGCAGCGGCTTGCGGGTCTTCACATCGACGCCCATGCCGGTGATGGTGTTGATGCAGGAGATAGCATCGGCTCCGGCTTGCTCGGCGGCCTTGGCGATGGCGGTGATGTCCGTCACGTTGGGCGACAGCTTCACGATGACGGGCAGGTTCCCCGCGTGTTTCTTGACCGCTTGGGTCACTTCGGCGGCGAGGGCCGGATCCTGTCCGAACAGCACGCCCCCGTTCTTCACGTTGGGGCAGGAGATGTTCACTTCCAGACCGGCGATGCCTTCCTCGGCGGCGAGGATACCCGCCAGTTCCGCGAATTCAGCCGGCGAGGTGGCGTAGAGGTTGGCGATGACCGGCGTTTCATGCCACGGCAGGCGGGGCAGTTTGTTCTTGAGGAAGGATTCCACGCCGTCATTCTGCAAACCCACGGCATTGAGCATACCGCAGGGGGTTTCCGCCACGCGGGGCAGCGGATTGCCGGGACGCGGCTTGAGGGAAAGCCCTTTCACCACGATGCCGCCGAGATGCGTGAGATCGCCGTAATTGGCGAACTCGACGCCGTATCCGAACGTGCCCGAGGCCGTCAGGATGGGGTTCTTGAAGACGAGCGGTTTCGTGTTCCCGGAAGGCTTATGGGAGGAAGAAAGTCGTACGGTGAAGCGATCCATGACTAAGCCTCCAGGGTGATCTGATCGGCCCAGAACACGGGACCATGGGTGCATGTCTGCACGGGCGTTCCGGCCTTTTCTTCGACGGGCCACTTTTCCGTCGTCTTGGTGACGCAGCCGAGGCAAGCGCCTACGCCGCAAGCCATGCGGCTTTCCAGAGAAAGCTGGCAGCGCGCCTTGGCCGCCAGAGCGAATCCCTGCACCGCCTTGAGGAACGGGGCCGGGCCGCAGGCGAGCACGAGGCCGTTGCGTTCGGCATAGGCTTCGATGCGCGAGCGGACATGGTTGAGGAACCATTCAAGGTCTTCGCTGGTGTTCTCGTGGAAGGATTCCACGTCGATGCGCTCCCCGAGGCTTTCCACGGGATAGCAGTCTTCGGGCAAGCGGTGGCCGAAGACCATCGAAAGGACGCCCGGCGTGGGGTGGCGTTCCGCATACCCGACGAAAGGAGCGATGCCGATGCCGCCCGCGAGGAGCAGCGTCGGGGTCCCGCCTTCCACGGCGAAGCGATTGCCGAGGGGCCCCCAGAGGTGCACCTTGTCGCCGCGCCGGAGTTTGGCCATTTTTTCGGTGCCTCTGCCGGCCACCTGGAAAAAGATGACGAGCTCGTTGGTGCTCACCCGGCAGATGGAGAACGGACGGGCCCAGGGCATATCGAGCGCCCAGCCCTGAGGACGGAGCATGACGAATTGTCCCGGCGCCCAACTCTTCCAATCGGGCCG
>QWCB01009424.1_pt1 | contig 10871 bp, 14 predicted proteins | sample 1972511 | NCBI WGS metagenome assembly QWCB01 (sample SAMN09866719, study PRJNA288562) | Human gut metagenome isolate term5_stool, whole genome shotgun sequencing... | isolation source: gut | host: Homo sapiens | place: USA: California
TACCGTCTCATCGACTTCCGTCGTACCGACAAGGACGGCATCCCTGCAAAGGTCGCTCACATCGAGTACGACCCGAACCGTACCGCTAACATCGCCCTCCTGCACTACGCAGACGGCGAGAAGCGCTACATCATCGCCCCGAAGGGCTTGAAGCAGGGCACCATCGTTGAGGCTGGTCCGAACGCAGATATCAAGGTTGGCAACAACCTGCCGCTGCGCAACATCCCGACCGGTACCACCATCCACGCTGTGGAGCTCAAGCCGGGCGCTGGCGCTAAGCTGGCTCGCTCCGCTGGTGCCTCCATCCAGCTGCTGGGTAAGGAAGGCAAGTACGCCATCCTGCGTATGCCGTCCTCCGAGATCCGTCGCGTCGACATCCGTTGCCGCGCCACCGTCGGTGAGGTTGGCAACGCCGACCAGATGAACATCCGTTGGGGCAAGGCCGGCCGTATGCGTTGGAAGGGCGTCCGCCCGACCGTCCGCGGTGTCGTTATGAACCCGGTCGACCACCCGCACGGTGGTGGTGAGGGTAAGACCTCGGGTGGTCGCCACCCGGTGTCGCCGTGGGGCCACAAGGAAGGCCGCACCCGCAACCCGAACCGTTACTCGAACAACATGATCGTGCGCCGTCGTCGCCCGAACAAGAAGCGCTAAGAGGAGGTAAACAATGCCACGCAGCCTTAAGAAGGGCCCGTTCGTCGATGAGCACCTCCTCAACAAGGTTGATGCTCAGAACGAGGCCGGCACCAAGCAGGTCATCAAGACCTGGTCTCGCCGCTCCACCATCCTGCCCGACTTCATCGGTCACACCTTCGCCGTCCACGACGGTCGTAAGCATGTCCCGGTGTTCGTCGAGGACTCCATGGTTGGTCACAAGCTCGGTGAGTTCGCACCCACCAAGACCTTTAAGGGTCACGTTAAGGACGACAAGAAGGGACGTCGATAAGCGATGAGTGACACCATCACCTCCGCATCCGCAACGGCTCGCTACGTCCGCGTTACCCCGATGAAGGCACGCCGCGTCATCGACCTGGTCCGCGGTAAGTCCGTAGCCGAGGCACTTGCAATCCTGAAGTACGCTCCGCAGGGCGCCGCTGAGCCGGTTGCCAAGGTTGTTGCATCCGCAGCTGCCAACGCTGAGAACAACTTCGGTCTGGATCCGCGCACCCTGGTCATCTCCGAGGCATACGCCAACGAGGGTCCGACCATGCGTCGTTTCCAGCCGCGCGCACAGGGCCGCGCATTCATGATTCGTAAGCGCACCAGCCACATCACCGTGGTTGTCGAGAGCCAGAAGGAAGGGGCCAAGTAATGGGCCAGAAGATCCATCCTCACGGCCTACGTTTGGGCATCACTTCCGACTGGAAGACCCACTGGTACGCCGATAAGGACTACGCAAATTACGTAGCCGAAGACATCAAGATCCGCGAGTACCTGGAGAAGGGCCTCGACCGCGCCGGCATCGCCGACGTCGTCATCGAGCGCACTCGCGACCGCGTCCGCGTGGACATCCACACCGCCCGCCCGGGCATCGTGATTGGCCGCCGCGGTGCTGAGGCTGACCGCATCCGCCGCGAGCTGGAGAAGCTCACCGGCAAGATGGTCGCCCTCAACATTCTCGAGGTCAAGCAGGTCGACGCCAACGCAACCCTGGTTGCGCAGTCCATCGCTGAGCAGCTGGTGAACCGCGTGGCTTTCCGCCGCGCAATGCGCAAGGCCATCCAGTCCGCTATGCGCCAGCCGCAGGTTAAGGGTATTAAGATCCTCCTGGCTGGTCGTCTGGGCGGCGCTGAGATGTCCCGCACCGAGCGCTACCACGAGGGTCGCGTTCCGCTGCACACCCTTCGCGCCGAGATCGACTACGGCACCGCAGAGGCCCACACCACCTTCGGCCGCATTGGCATCAAGGTGTGGATCTACAAGGGTGACGTTGTCGGTGGCGTCCGCGAGTCCGAACTGAACGCTCCGGCGCAGGGCCGTGGCCGCGGCGACCGCAACGGTCGTCCGCGTCGTGGTGGCCAGCGTCGCCAGCGCGCACAGCAGAAGCAGGAGGGCTAATCCATGCTGATTCCTAAGCGCGTCAAGTACCGTCGTCAGCACCGCCCGACCCGCTCGGGTGTGTCCAAGGGCGGTAACCGCATCAACTTCGGTGACTACGCCATCCAGGCTCTCGAGCCGGCGTACATCACCAACCGCCAGATTGAGGCCGCACGTATTGCCATCAACCGCCACGTCAAGCGTGGTGGCAAGGTGTGGATCAACATCTTCCCGGACCGTCCGTTGACCCAGAAGCCGCTCGGCGTGCGTATGGGTTCCGGTAAGGGTCCCGTCGAGAAGTGGGTTGCCAACGTTAAGCCGGGCCGCATCCTCTTCGAGATGACCTACCCGAACGAGGCTACTGCCATCGAGGCTCTGCGCCGCGCTGGCCAGAAGCTTCCGTGCAAGGTCCGCATCATCAAGAAGGAGGACCAGTTCTAATGGCTACCGGTACCCCCGCCCACGAGTTCCGTGAGCTCGACAACGCTGAGCTGGAGAACCGCCTGAAGGATGCGAAGGAAGAGCTCTTCAACCTTCGTTTCCAGAAGGCCACCGGCCAGCTGACCAACAACCGCCGCATCGGCACGGTTAAGCGCGACATTGCCCGCATCTACACCGTTCTGCGCGAGCGCGAGCTGGGCCTGTCCGTTGCTCCGGGAGCTGAGGCTTAATCATGAGTGAGGCAAACGTGAACACTAAGAAGGAAAAGGGCGCTCGCAAGACCCGCACCGGCATCGTTGTCTCCGACAAGATGAATAAGACCATCGTTGTCGAGCTCGAAGACCGCAAGCAGCACGCCCTCTACGGCAAGATCATGCGCACTAACAAGAAGGTTAAGGCGCACGACGAGAACGAGACCGCCGGCATCGGCGACCGCGTTCTCATCGCCGAGACTCGCCCGCTGTCCAAGGACAAGCACTTCCGTCTCGTCGAGATCGTGGAGAAGGCTAAGTAAAATCTAGCCCTCTTCTACGTGAATAGCCCCCACGGTTATCGTGGGGGCTATTTTTGATCCTGCACGGCGCTCTTCTCCGAGACCAGATCCTCTAGCGCTCGCCGCGGTGTGTGAGCGCAATGGCAAGGCAAAACGCACTGAGCACCGCGCCGACCGCGAGAAGGAACGTGCCGATGCGGTAGGGCGTAGTGCTGGTCACGTCGATGGTGTTAAAGATCTGAACCCAGACCAACCAGCCTGCGATGAGCGTGCCCGCCCCGAGGGCGGTGAGCGCGCGCAGGCCGCGGGTGGGGCGTTGGGTGGGGGAGAAGGCGTGGTAGGAGGCGTCGATAAGCGCTAGCACGGCAAGGATGACCGATGTCCAGGCCGCGACGGGCACCGGGAGCAGGGCCGAGGTGCCGAAGAATACCGGCAGGAGGAAACATATCGCGACGAGAACGAGGAGAACCGCGTTCAACACCGCCGCGCGCAGGGGATAGTTCACAGCCGCGCCTCTACTTCGGTGCGTGTGGGCGGCTGGGCGCCGGTGCGTGAGACCGTGATCGCAGCGGCAGCCGCCGCAAACTGCAGGATCTCGCGCCAGTCTTCGGCGCTGAGCTCGGCTGCAGTCCCGTCCCGTTCAGCCAGAAGCGTCAGGAGTGCAGCCATCACCGTGTCGCCCGCGCCGATGGTGTCCGCCACCTCGACGTTCACCGGCGGGACCTCCAATGACACCGACGCCGTGCGTACGCTCAGCCCGTCCGCCCCGCGCGTGGTGACCACCACCGGTACCTGCTCCAGTGCCCCAGCCCCAAGGAAATCAACCTCTTCTTCACTGAGCTTCAGCAGCGTGACGTGGGGAAGCAGACTCAGCAGGAACTCGCGGTGCTCCGCAGTGGCGAAGAAGGGCCGGATATTCGGGTCCAGCGCCACCTTCGTCCCGCGCGCAGCCAAGTCCTTGAGAAGCGCGGCATAGCGCGAGGCGCCCGGCTCCAGCGCTAGGGAGACGGTGCCGAAGCAGGCCCAGGGGACGTCGGCAAGCGCGGGCTCTACCAGGCGGTCGGCAGTACCCTCCGTGTAAAAGGAATAGGTTGCCGAGCCGTCGTCGGCGATGTTGCACACCGCCAGCGTGGTGGGTTCCTCGCCGCGCTGCACGAGGGAGGTGTCCACGCCCTCCTCGGTGAGACGCTCCACCAGCGCACAGCCGAATGCATCCTTCGATAGACGGGACTGAAAGCCCACGTCAGCGCCCAATCGCCCGGCTGCCACCGCCACGTTGAAGGGGCCGCCACCCAGCGCCGGTTGGAGGTCAGCCAGCTGCCCGCGGCCACGCGGAACAAGATCAACGAGGCCTTCGCCACACACCATAATGTCCATAGAGCCCATACTATCGAGGGCATGAACTACCGTCCGCTTTTTCATCTCTCCCCGCCCTCCGGCCGCTTGAATGACCCGAACGGAATCTTTGTTGATGGCGATACTCTGCACGTCTACTACCAGCACGACCCGTGCTTCCCACACGCTAAGAAACAAACGGGGTGGGGGCACGCAGTAGCATCGCTGAGCGCCGCGCAACCGTGGCGGCACTACCCGGACGCGCTGTTTCCCATCCGTGAGCATGACGCCCACGGCTGCTACTCGGGCGGCGCAGTGGTCGACGGCCAAGATATTTGGCTGTTCTATACCGGCAACCTCAAGCGCGATGGCGTACGGATTCCCTCGCAGAACCGCGTGCGCGCGGTAGAGCCTTCAGGCCCGGCAGGTGGTTTCTACGAACACGACCCAGCAAATCCACTCATCAATGGGCCCGCGGAGGGGTTCACGGGGCACTACCGGGATCCCCAGATCACCCGTGATGATGCGGGCTGGCGCATGGTGCTCGGCGCGCAAGCGGAGGATGAAACGGGGCACGTGGTGCTCTACCGCTCCACGGACTTGGCGCACTGGTCCTTTGAAGGCGCGCTCACGTTCGATACCAGCCAGGCCGAGCCGGGCCTGAGCCCGGACCTCGTGCCGGGCGGCTACATGTGGGAATGCCCCAACCTCGTGACGCTGCGTGACCGCGCTACGGGTGAGGGCAAGGACGTCCTGGTCATCTGCCCGCAAGGTCTTGAACCGGTGCTTGCCGACGGCTCCACGCACTACGCTTCCTCCGACCAGTGCGGCTACCTCGTGGGCCGACTCGATGGCACGGTCTTCCACGTGGAGCGTGGTTTTAGTGAGCTGGACTATGGCCACCAGTTCTATGCACCACAGCTGGTGGAGAAGGACGGCGAGGCCATCATGCTGGGGTGGATGGGGTTGCCGACGCAGGATGACACCCCGACCGTGGAAGAAGGGTGGGTCCACACGCTCACTCTGCCGCGGCGCGTGTGGTTGGAGGATGGCTGGCTGCGCCAAGCTCCAGTCTGGGAGCTGCCGGAGAACGACTCGGTTGCAATGCTTCAGGCAGGCGAGGGCACGTACGCGCTTGTCGACGACTCCGGGGCCGAAGCCTTCCGCGTCACCTACGGCGGGGGGGTGGAGGTCTTTGCGGGCGATGGGCGGATTGCGGGGGCGTCGGCGGTTTTTGGTGCCAGCGGCGCTCGCTGGAAGGGCTGGGAAGCCCGATAGGGTGTGAATCTTCCTATATTTGTGCCCGAATGCTTGGCTTTCTGTGGGGTGGCGTGTCTAATGGAGGGTGACACTACATAATTCATCTCACTCTAGGAGGCACGGCGGCATGGATCACTCACAAGTCGCGGAGCGAATCCTGAAAGCCATCGGCGGCGAAGACAACATCGTGGCGCTCGCGCACTGCGCCACCCGCCTGCGCATGGTGCTCAAAGACAGCAAGAAGGTCGACAAGGCTGCGCTGGAAAACGATCCGGACCTCAAGGGCATCTTTGAGGCCGGCGGTATGTTCCAGGTCATCGTTGGCCCGGGCGATGTCAATATCGTCTTCGACCAGCTCAACAAGATAACCACCAAGGACATCGCGGTCTCCACCGACAAGCTCAAGGACATCGCCGCCGATTCCGGCAACTGGTTCTCCCGCGCGGTGAAGGTCCTCGCGGATATCTTCGTGCCGCTCATCCCGATTCTGGTCGGCGGCGGTCTGCTCATGGCGCTCAATAACGTCCTGACTGTCAACGGCCTTTTTGGCGAGCAGTCAGTCATTGAGATGTTCCCGGCTATGGCCGATGTCGCCGGGCTTATCAACCTCTTGGCCTCCGCGCCGTTTGCGTTCTTGCCTATTTTGGTGGGCTTTACCGCCACCAAGCGTTTTGGCGGCAACGAGTTCCTCGGCGCCGGCATGGCTATGGCGATGGTGATGCCGGACTTGGTCAACGGTTACCAGGTAGCCGCGACCATCGAAGCGGGGGAGATGACCTACTGGAACATCTTCGGCCTCGACGTGGCCCAAGCCGGCTACCAAGGCTCCATCCTGCCCATCCTCGTCATCGCCTGGATTCTTGCCACGATTGAGAAGTTCCTGCACAAGCACCTCAAGGGCACGGTGGACTTCCTGCTTACCCCGCTGCTGACGTTGCTGGTGACGGGCTTTATCACCTTTATTGCGGTGGGTCCGGTGCTGCGCACCGCTGGCGACATGCTGGGTGCTGGCCTGAATGACCTCTACACGTTCGCCGGCCCGGTGGGCGGCTTCATCTTTGGTCTCTTCTATTCGCCGATCGTCATCACGGGTCTGCACCAATCCTTCCCGCCGATTGAGACGATGCTGTGGAACGAGGGCGGCTCCTTCATCTTTGCGGTGGCTTCCGTGGCCAACATTGCCCAGGGTGGTGTGGCCCTGGCGGTCTACTTCCTGGCCCGCTCTGAGAAGCTCAAGGGCCTGTCTGGTGCTTCGGGTGTGTCGGCGCTCTTCGGCATCACCGAGCCCGCCATCTTCGGTGTGAACCTGCGACTGCGCTGGCCGTTCTACATCGGTATGGGCGCGTCCGCGATTGCTGCGACGCTCATTGCGCTTTTCGACGTCAAAGCCACCGCCCTCGGCGCCGCCGGCTTCATCGGCTTCGTGTCCATGCGTCCCGAGGACTACACGCAGTTCTTCATCTGCGCTTTTACCTCTTTGCTCCTTTCCTTCGGCGTGGCCTTTGCCTATGGCCGTTACCTGATTGCCAAGAACGGTTCCATCGACCCGGATGAGACCGGTGCTGCCACAGGTGCCGGCGGCGCTGTGCCTGCTGCCACCGCGGACCCGAACGCCTATCGCGTGGCTTCCCCGCTGGCTGGTACTGCTATCGCTTTGGAGTCGGTCTCGGATCCGATGTTCGCGGCGGGCAAGCTAGGCGCCGGCGCGGCCGTCGAACCCTCCGAGGGGCGTCTGGTCTCCCCGATCGACGGTAAGGTCACCGTCACCTTCCCCTCCAAACACGCGTATGCCGTGCGCGGCAAGGACGCCGACGGCAACAACGTGGACATCCTCATGCACATCGGGTTCGATACCGTGAACCTGAAGGGCGAACACTTCACCTCGCTCGTCTCCAAAGGCGATGAGGTGAAAGCCGGCGACCTCCTCTGCGAGTTCGACATTGATGCGATCAAGGCAGCCGACTACCCGGTGACCACGCCGGTCGTCGTCTCCAACTCGAAGAAGACGGGTCCGGTCCTCCCGGCCTATGCCACGGGCGAGGAGATCTCCTTCGGCGATGAGCTTCTGACGGTGGACCCGAAGCCGGAACCGGCTGATGCTGCAACTGCCGCATCAGCCTCCAAGGCCTAGGGGTGCTTCAGTGGACAAGGCCTAGGGGCCCGTCCGCCGCTTCCATAAGTGCAGACCTGGAAGTGCAGACACGCTGGTCGTCGCCAAGCACTGCGCGTGCGCTTCACGACGCCACGCAGCACCTCTGCACTTTGAGGTCTGCACATTTGGGTTTGAGGGGATGAGAAGTGTCGTAGGTCGGGTAAGTGGTGCAGCGCGCGATTTGGGGAAACGGCGGCGAGCATGCTTGAATGTATGGGTTGCATATGGCCGGTCGGTGCAGCGCGATGCGTTTCCGAATCGCCGCACCGAGACCCTTCGACCGCTGTGAACAGCGAGTTCGTCGCACAGCCTGTGCCACGTAAGCAAGTAGACCAGGTGTGTCAAGGACGGAAATCTTGACGCACGTTAATCCAGGTCAGGAGACCCATAGTGATTCAGCAAGAATCGCGTCTGCGCGTCGCCGACAACTCCGGTGCACGAGAGATCCTCGTCATCCGCGTTCTCGGCGGCTCCGTTCGACGTTTCGCTGGCATTGGTGACATCGTCGTCGCCACTGTCAAGGAAGCCATCCCAGGTGGCAACGTAAAGGAAGGCGATGTCGTCAAGGCCGTCATCGTCCGTGCCAAGAAGGAGACCCGTCGTCCGGACGGCTCCTACATCGCATTCGATGAAAACGCCGCAGTTATTCTCAAGGGTGACAACGAGCCGCGCGGTACCCGCATCTTCGGCCCGGTTGCTCGCGAGCTTCGTGACAAGCGCTTCATGAAGATCGTTTCTCTCGCACCGGAGGTGATCTAGTCTTATGAAGATTCATAAGGGCGATATGGTGATTGTTATTTCGGGCCCGGACAAGGGCGCGAAGGGCAAGGTCATCGAGGCATACCCGAAGCGCGACAAGGTCCTCGTTGAGGGCGTCAACCGCGTTAAGAAGCACGTTGCTAACTCCGCTACCGAGCGTGGCGCCGAGTCCGGCGGAATCGTTACCCAGGAAGCTCCGATCCACGTGTCCAACGTTGCGATCGTTGACTCCGAGGGCAACCCGACCCGCGTGGGCTACCGTTTCGACGAAAACGGCAAGAAGGTCCGCATCGCACGTAGCAACGGGAAGGACATCTAACATGAGCGAGAACTACACTCCGCGTCTGAAGACCCGCTACCGCGAGGAAATCAAGAAGGCTCTGAACGAAGAGTTCAAGTACGACAATGTGATGCAGATTCCGGGCGTCACCAAGGTCGTTGTCAACATGGGTGTGGGCGACGCTGCCCGCGACTCCAAGATGATCAACGGTGCTCTCGAGGACCTTACCGCTATCACCGGCCAGAAGCCGCAGGTGCGCCGCGCTAAGAAGTCCATCGCTAACTTCAAGCTCCGTGAGGGCATGCCCATCGGTGCACGCGTTACCCTGCGCGGCGACCGTATGTGGGAGTTCCTGGACCGCCTGCTGACCATCGCGCTGCCGCGTATTCGCGACTTCCGCGGTCTCTCTGACCAGCAGTTCGACGGCCACGGCAACTACACCTTCGGTCTCACCGAGCAGACCATGTTCTACGAGATCGACATCGACAAGGTGGACCGCCCGCGTGGTATGGACATCACCGTCGTGACCTCCGCTACCAACGACGAGGAGGGCCGCAAGCTCCTGCGCGAGCTCGGCTTCCCGTTCAAGTAACGTAGCGAATTCTTCCGCCTAATACATGGGTGAAGAGCATCCCCGGTACTCCGTAAGGAGGCCGGGGATTTTTGCGCTTGCATGCCTTTGGGTCAGGACGGAGATATTGCGTTCTAGGGGCAAGGCAGAGTCATCGCTTCCTATGAGGTTCGAACAAGCGGGGAGTAAACTACTGGCGTCTGCGAACTAACGATTCCCCTGAGGTGAATGATGTCCCTGAATGATGCTTCGGCAGCCGCGGTAAAGAAAAAGGTTGCGTTGCTCGATGAGTCCTTTGGCCGGTTCGCCGTGCGCTCTACCCTGGCAGGTGCCTACCTCGCTATCGGTACGGCATTTGCTGCGGTGATGGGGGTGGGCGTCGAGAAGCATGTGGAAGGCCTGGGCTCGCTGGTCTTTGCCTGCCTGTTCGGCTTGGGCCTTTTTGCCATCGTCCTTCTTGGCGCGGAGCTGGCTACCGGCAACATGATGTACATGGTCTATGGTGCCGTGACTAAGCAGGTGGGTTGGGGCAAGGGCCTGTGGCTGCTCGTGGTGACGACGCTGTTCAACCTGGTTGGTGCCGCCTTGTTCGCTGCGGCCATGGGAATGTCCGCCAAGCTGGGCGGAATCGATCCGAACCATCTCATTGCCAACCTCGCGATGGGCAAGCTCATCAAGGGCCCCGGCGGACTGCTGGTGGAGGCCATCCTGGCTAACTTCGTGGTCAATATGGCGATTGTGGGAGCAGTTTTTGCCAAAGACATCGTCTCCAAGTTTTTCGTCATCGTGCCGATTATTGCCTGCTTCGTGGGTTTGGGTCTCGAGCACGTCATTGCGAACTTCTGCCTCATGCTCTTGACCTTCTTCTGCGCCAGCCCGCTGCCGGAGGGCTTTACCCTTGGCGCGGTGCTGGCCAACTGGTCCATCGTGTGGGTAGGAAACCTCATTGGTGGTGGCTTCCTTATTGGTGGCGTGTACGCCTGGCTTAACTCCGGCCCGGAAGCCTATCGCGACTAAGCTCGCCCGAATAGAGGTTGAAGCGGTCCCCGCGGGCAAAGCCAACGAGCGCCATGCCAGTTTCCCGGGCGGTCTCAACGGCCAGGGAGGACGCTGCCGAGACCGCGACGAGCATGCCGAAGCCGGCCATAGCGGCTTTGTTAACCAGCTCGAAGCTCGCCCGCGAGCTCATCACCAGAATGAGGTCGCTGGCTGGCAACATATCTTCCATCAGCAAGTGACCAATAACCTTATCGGCCGCGTTGTGCCGCCCGACGTCCTCGCGCACCACGACGGGTTCGCCGTCGAGAGTAAAGGCCCCAGCGGCGTGGATGCCGCCGGTCTTGCGGAACTGTTTCTGCTCCCGCTTGAGGGCCTCGGGCAGCTTGGCGACGACCCCCGGATCCACCGGCACCCGGGGAATCTCAAAACGGCTCTGCTTCATGAGCGCTTCGATCGAGGAGGTGCCGCACACGCCGCAGGCGGATGTGGTGGGGGTCAGGCGCAGATCGGCGAGGGAGAGCGCCTGCGGGTTAGCGAGCTCTAG
>QWCB01003936.1_pt1 | contig 10862 bp, 9 predicted proteins | sample 1972511 | NCBI WGS metagenome assembly QWCB01 (sample SAMN09866719, study PRJNA288562) | Human gut metagenome isolate term5_stool, whole genome shotgun sequencing... | isolation source: gut | host: Homo sapiens | place: USA: California
TAAAACGTATCTTGGATATGCCGGCAATGTTCGTTTGGTATTTCAAAGAAGAAAATACGTTGCGTTTTTGGCGGCTCTGCGGTAGGATAGAAAAAACACGCCGAAAGGAAACTGCCGTGACCCTTCAACAACTCCGCTATGTCACGGCTGTTGCCGGCACCGACACCATCGAGCAGCTGGCCGAGTACATCGGTGTGGAGCCTGCAGCCCTTTCCGCTACTGTGGAGCAGTACAATAAGGTTTGCGCCGAGGGCTACGACAGCGACTTTGCCAAGGACCCGCACTTCCTGAATGCAGTTGCAAAGGCTCCCTTCTACGCCCATGTCACCACCCCGAGTCTGGGCTTTGCACTGGTGACCACCGGCGGCTTTGTGACCACCAATGACCAGCAGGTGCTGAACGAGGATTATCAGCCCATCGAGGGCCTGTACGCTTCCGGCAACACCTGCGGTATGCGCTTTGGTCCCGAGTATATCACCCCGATCCCCGGTGTGAGCATTGGTATGTGCCTGACGCTGGGCCGCGAACTGGGCAAATACCTGGCTGCAAAGTAAGCAGCTGCCTTCGTCAAGGCCTGATCGGCTGCAGGAAAGCCCCATAAGCAATAAAAGATCCCGTCCACTTCTGGGTGAACGGGATCTTTTTTGCGTATCAGACAGGAAAAAGCGGCTCAGAGGTCGTTTTTCTCCTGCCCCAGATTATCGGATTCCAGGACGACACAAACTATGTTGCCATTGGCGGCGTAACGCCGGAGAACATCCCGGAGTTCCGCAAGGCGGGCTGCCTTGGCGTGGGCCTTGCCAGCAGCCTGATGCCGAAGGACAAGGCCGCCGCCCGCGACTGGGATGCCTGCGCGGAATCCGTGCACATGCTGCTTACAAAAGCCAAAGGCGAATAAACCGCAGAAACAGCAAGACCGCTCACCCGAAAAGATGAGCGGTCTTTTGTTGTGTGATGGGATGGCATTGCCGCCGACTCTTTAGACCATGGCTTCGCGTCATCCTGCCGGAGCAGTCGGTGCCGATGCCGTTCTGCTTTGTCTGCTGCGTGAACCACTTTCACTCCTGAAATGAACTGCATGAAAAATCAGAAGGCCCCATTCTATTGACTTTGCCTTTGCAGGGGAGTATACTCCATGTCACCAAGAATATTACGGCAATGACGAGAAAAAGTACCCGGAAGGAATGCTGCAGAGAGCTGCCGGTTGGTGCAAGGCAGTGCAGGGCATCCGTGGGAAGATCCTCTCCGAGCTTTCCGGCTGAATGGGCGGTGTGCGCCCCAGTAAGCAGGAACGGCAGGCCCCCGTTATCACGGGCCGCGCGTTGTTGGACGTGCACTGAGTGGTCAGCGTTGTGCTGGCAATAAGAGTGGTACCGCAGAGGATATTACACGCCTTTGTCTCTTACAGACCGTAGGGGACAAGGGCGTTTTATTTTGCGGATGCTTTTGTCCCAAAGCATGCCAGAAGGAAAAGGAGAAACAATTATGAAAACACTGGAAAAAGTAAGCGACTTTGTGGGCAAGTACATGGCCGCCATCGTTATTGTGGTGGCCGCGGGTGCCCTGTTCTTCCCCGGCCCGTTCAGCGTGGTAAAGACGGCGTGGGTCAATAACCTGCTTGGCATCGTGATGTTCGGCATGGGCCTTACCCTGAAGCCGGAGGACTTCAAGGTGGTGTTCAGCCGCCCGAAGGATGTGATCGTGGGCTGCGTTGCACAGTTTACCCTCATGCCGTTTCTGGCATGGGCGCTCACGCAGGTGTTCCACCTGCCCACCGAGCTGGCCATTGGCGTGATCCTGGTTGGCACCTGCCCCGGCGGCACCTCTTCCAACGTGATGACCTACCTTTCCAAGGGCGACGTTGCACTGTCCGTTGGCATGACCGCTGTTTCCACCGTGCTGGCTCCGCTCCTCACCCCGCTGCTCACCCTGCTGTACGCTGGCCAGCGTGTTGACGTGAACCCCATGAGCATGTTCATGTCCATCGTCAAGGTGGTGCTGGTGCCCATCGCACTGGGCTTTGTGGTCAATCACTTCTTCCATAAGTTCACCGAGGAAGCCGTCCGTGTGCTGCCTTTGGTCTCCACTACCGCCATCGTGCTGATCATCTGCGCCGTGGTCTCCGCCAACAGCGCCAAGATCATGACCAGCGGTCTGCTGATCCTTGTGGTGGTCATCCTGCACAATGTACTGGGCTACCTCACCGGCTTTGGCGTGGGCAAGCTGCTCAAGCTGGACTCCACCAAGTGCCGCGCGATCTCCATCGAGGTGGGCATGCAGAACTCCGGCCTTGCAACCAGTCTGGCCGCCGCACACTTTGCACAGTATCCGCTGGCTACCATTCCCGGCGCTGTGTTCTCCGTGTGGCATAACATTTCCGGTGCGATCCTCGCCAACTTCTTTGCCCGCACAGCAGAGAAGAAGGATTGATCTTTCATAACGTAGTAAAGCCCCCGGCAGGCGCAAACCTGCCGGGGGCTTTGCTGTGCCTGCGGGCCGGGAAAGTGCAACAAAACCGGCACAAATCGTGCTTTTCACGCTGCTTTTAGGGCGATTCACGCAGGTTTGCTTCCAAAATCCGGTAAAGTGTGGGATAATCAAGATACTGTAATATATACCCCCCCCCGTAAAAATGCGAGGGGAAAAAGGAGGTTGTACCATGAAACAAGGCAAACTTATCCGGCGTGCAGTATCGGCGGCGCTGGCCGGATGCATGATGTTCAGCCTTTCCGCCCCGGCTCTGGCCGCAAGCACCGATGCCCTGCTCCAGCAGAGCACCGCCGCCAAAAGCGCGGTGAGCGTGCTGGATATGCAGAATGAGATCTCGGAGTCTGTCACAACGATGGATCTCCGCAACGGCAGCATTATCGTTTCCGTTGAGAACGGCCAACAGTATGCCGAACAGAAGAACATCAAACAGCAGATATCTGATCTGGTCGTTACCACAAACAACGACGAGACGACCAACACCCTGACCATCGAAGGCGGCACCACGGCAGCAAAAGTGACGCTGCATAATGTCAATATCGATGCTTCCGGTGCGGCAGTCTCGGTCAGCGGTGATGTGGAGCTGATCATCAGCGGCACGAATACCCTGCAAAGCGGCTGGGGCCACGCCGGTGTGGAAAAGGCCGACGACAACGGGACCCTGACCATCAGCGGCTCCGGTGAGCTGAAGGCTTACGGCGGTTACTGGGGTGCAGGCATTGGCAGTGGTTCCGAGAAAGGCTGCAGCAATATTGTAATCGAAAGCGGCACCATCACCGCCAAGGGCGGTAACTTGGGTGCAGGCATTGGCGGAGGTCAACTCGCAGCGGGTCAAAATATTACGATTCGTGATGGTAATGTAACGGCGATACCCGGCAGAGAAGCAGCTGGTATTGGCGGCGGCAGTCGAGGTGACGGTAAGAACATTACCATTGAGGGCGGCACTGTATATGCAGAGTCCGGCGGCGGAAACGGCCCTGCTGCGGCAATCGGCGGCGGACGATGGACTGGCGAAGGCGAAAACATCAAGATCACCGGCGGCAATGTTACGCTGAAAACTGTAGATGACGATGACATTTATATCGGCAATGGTCAAGAGGAAGCTGAAATTGACACCAGCATCCTGCTTGGCACGATCACCAAACTGGACATGCACGGCGTTCAGGTTGGCAATAAGATCGTACAGGATTTTGGCATTGAGGTTTCGGAGCAGCCTGTTACCAGTGAAAATTATAAGAACTTGTGGAAGGGATACATTGTCTACGACCCGAAGTACAAGACTCTGACGGCGAAGGATAGAATTCCTCAGGGCGTTGTAAAAATTAGAGCCCCCGAAACGGATGTCTTTTTAAACGGAGGAATGCAAAGAGGAACTCTAACAATTGGACAAGTTGAAAAGAAGACTGTTGTAGGTGCACATGATGTGACGGTCAAGCATGACCAGTATGCAGCGGTCTATGGCGATGTGAATATCAACTGCACCGGCAAGGTGGATATCCGCAGCGACGAAAATATGGCTGTGAACGGAAGCCTGAACATTTATAATTCCAGCGAAGTGACGCTTTCTGCAGGCAACAGCGTTGTGACGGGCAGCGCAAATATCACCAGCGACGGTGACGTGACCATTGAGAGTACCGACGGTAGAGCGGCGAAAAACTTGACCATCGACAAGGCAGACAATGTTACTGTTATAATCAAGGACACACAAGCGATTTCCGAAAACACCAAGATCACGGCTTCCGGCACTGTGATCCTGAAGAATACCGCAGAGGGTGGCCCTGTGGGCACTGTTGACTTTACACAGGCAGGCGACAAGGACTACGTCTACTATACCAGCGAAGCCGAGGATGCAAAGCTGATCGACCCGCGCATTCATCCGCTTGCAGAAGCGGCAGGAAGCAGCTACCTGCGCATTGAGCCGAGGGAGACTTACTACAGCATTACCGTTGCGAACGGCACCGCTCAGGTGGGCGACGACACCACCGGCCAGATTACTACCGCCTTTGAGGGCGAAACGGTCACCGTCAAGGCCAACGCACCCACCGATGAGGATGCCGCCAAGGGCGTGAAGTTCCATCACTGGAAGGTGGAAGAGGGAAACACCGCCTTTACCCTGACCGATGGCAAGCTTGGCTCCAAGGAGGAAGCAGGCACCGAGGAAATCAGCTTTGATATGCCCAAAGGCAATGTGAAGCTGACCGCCGTTTACAGCATCCCCGCTTCCGTGCTGAGGAGTACCGTTACTGTTACGGGCGGCACGGCAAAGTCCACTCTGGGCGAGGGCAGCGATATCCCCGCAGAGATCGGCACCGAGGTGAAGATCACAGCTACCCCATATGATGCCGAGAAATACCCCGGCATGGAGTTCGTGGAATGGGAGATCGTGTACCCCGAGAACTTCCCGGAGAATGTGCCGGAAGAGCTGCAGCTCAAGCTGGACAATGCCAAGAGCGCGACCACGACGTTTAAGATGCCCGTTTACCCGGTCAAACTGATCGCCCACTGGTCGGCCAGCGCGGTGGCCGGACCGGACGAACCTATTGATGAAGACTTCGGCGTAGAACCTGCACCCATGGATACCACGGGCGGTGCAATTGCCGCCGTGGCCGTTGGCGGTGCAGCCATCTGGGGCGGCTACGAGATCGCCACCCGCGTGATTCTGAACGGCCTCCTGCCCGAGGGCGCAGCCATCCCCGCAAACCGCGGCCAGCTGGCTCTGCTGATGTGGAACACCGCAGGCAGGCCCGAACCCGCAGGCGCACCCGCCTTTGCGGATGTGGCCGACCCCGATATGGCAAAGGCCGCACAGTGGTGCACCGAGCAGGGCACCATGGGTGCCAAGGGCGACCGCTTTGAGCCCGAAGGCTGGACCCCGAAGTTCAAGGTGATCGAAGTGTGGAACAAGGCGTTCCCCGCAGCCTGATGCCGGCAGTGTGGATGCCGTGCTCGGTTCGGGCCTTTTCCGTGAAAATGGGGCTGTTGCAAAATAGCTCTCTGAAAAAATCATGAACAAAACCCGGAACCTTTTCTCGGCCAAAACGGCTCAAAAAGGGTTCCGGGTTTTTGATGTTATGCTATTTCCGCCTTATCCGTTCCACCCTCTGGCAGAGGGGTCCAGCATTTCGGCGGCAGAGTAAATGAGGGCGTTGCAGATGGCTGCAGCCACATTGCTGCCGCCCTTGCGGCCCATGGCGGCGATGGCAGGCACGCCGTATCGCTCGCAGGCGGCAAACAGTACTTCCTTGCTTTCCACCACATTCACAAACCCCACCGGCACGCCAATGACCAGTGCAGGCCGCAGACCGGCTTCCATTTCCTCCGCAATGGTCAAAAGGGCCGTGGGCGCATTGCCAATGGCCAGAATGGCCCCCGGGTGCTCCCGGGCAGCGCGGTGCATGGCGGCAACGGCACGGGTGGTGCCCGCCTGCTTTGCGGCTTCGGCCACAGCGGGGTCTGCCATGTAGCAGATGGCTTCACCGTTCAGTTTTTTCAGGCCCGGCTTTGTAATGCCCGCCAGCGCCATATTGGTGTCGGTAACGATGAAAGCACCCGCGTGCAGGGCCTTGACTGCGGCTTCCACCGCGCCGGGTGTAAAGCGCAGATTTTTGGCATAGTCGAAATCCGCGGTGGTGTGGATGACCCGCTTGACCACCGCAGCCGTCTCCGGCGGCGGGGTCAGGCCCAGCTCGTCCAGTTCCCTTGTGATAATGGAGATGCTCGTCCGTTCAATGTCGGCGGGCAGATGATGCTGCGGTGTCATGTGTTGTCTCCTTTTTGCATTTCCATGGCGGCATAGATGGCGGGCATATCCAGTGCCGCGCGTACACCATCGGCAAGCAGATCAAACTGCTGCTGACGGTACTGCTCCATGGGGATAAGCTCGGCCCCTGCCGGATCGATGCCCTTCCGTTTGCACAAAAATGCGGTCAGTTTTTCGGTCAGTTCGCCGGTGTCGAACAGGCCGTGCAGGTAGGTACCGAATACACCGTCCTGCACACAGCCCTCCGGCGTGCCGTCTGCAAGGATGCAGAACGCACTGCCCCGCACCTCGGTGCGGCCTGCGTGGATCTCGTAGCCCGTCAGCTTTGCGCCTGCAAAGGGTTCTGTGGTCACACAGGCTGCGGTCTGGGTCAGGTGCTTTTCGGTGCCGAACACCGTCGTGGTGGGCAGCAGGCCAAGGCCCCGCAGGGTGCAGGGGGTGCCGCTCTCCTCCCCTGCCGGGTCGCAGAGCTGTTCGCCCAGCATCTGATAGCCGCCGCACACGCCCAGCACCGGCGTACCGGCTGCCGAAAGCCTGAGCACCGCCGCTTCCAGTCCGCTTTCCCGCAGCCAGCGCAGGTCGTCCATGGTGTTCTTGGTGCCAGGCAGGATGACGAGATCCGGTGCACCCAGCTGGCGGGTGCGCTGCACATACCGCACGCCCAGCAGCGGGTGCTGTTCCAGCGGGATAAAGTCGGTGAAGTTGGACACATGCGGCAGGCGCAGGATGGCGATATCCAGCGGCTTGACCGCAGCTTTTGTATCCAGCCGGTCGGAGAGGGAGTCCTCGTCCTCGATCTCCACCCGCAGGTACGGCACTACGCCCAGCACGGGCAGCTGCGTTTTTTCTTCCAGCATGGCAAGGCCGGGCCGCAGGATCTCCACATCGCCCCGGAACTTGTTGATGATCAGGCCCCTGATGCGGGCACGCTCGTCGGCTTCCAGCAGCTCCACAGTGCCGTACAGCTGGGCGAACACGCCGCCCCGGTCGATATCGCCCGCCAGCAGCACCGGCGCATCCACCAGCTTTGCAAGGCCCATGTTCACGATATCGTCGGCTTTCAGGTTGATCTCTGCCGGGCTGCCCGCGCCTTCGATCACGATAATGTCGTTCTCGGCGGCAAGGCTGTTGTAGGCTTCCAGAATGTCCGGGATAAGGCTGCGCTTCATTTTAAAGTAGGCGGCGGCAGGCATCTGGCCCCGGGCCTTGCCGTTCACGATCACCTGACTGCCCACATCGCTGCTGGGCTTGAGCAGGATGGGGTTCATGCGCACATCCGGCTCCACGCCTGCAGCCTGTGCCTGCACCACCTGAGCACGGCCCATCTCTGCACCGTTGCGGGTGACGAAGCTGTTCAGGGCCATGTTCTGGCTTTTGAAAGGGGCCACGCGGTAGCCATCCTGCGCAAAGATGCGGCACAGCGCCGCGCACAGCAGGCTTTTGCCCGCACCGCTCATGGTGCCCTGCACCATAATGCATTTTGCCTTGCTCATTGTGCCACCTCCGGCAGGGTTTCGGCCAGCAGTGCAAGCAGCTGCCGGTTCTCGTTTTCTGTGCGCACGGCGGTGCGGTACCAGCTGGCATCAAGGCCCGGATAATTGCCGCAGCTGCGCAGTACCGCACCCTTGCGGCGCAGCGCTTCGCCCAGCGCTTCCGGCGCGCGGAACAGCAGATAGTTAGCCCGGCCCTCGATCACCCGCAGGCCCAGCGCCCGCAGGCCGTCTGCCAGCACAGGCCGCTGTGCTTCGATCAATGCACGCACCTTCGCCACATATTCCGTCTCGTCCAGCGCAGCGATGCCCGCCGCCTGTGCCAGACCGGAAACCGCCCACGGCTGGCCCGCTGCCCGCATCCGGGCAAGCAGCTCTGTATCAGAGCACAGGCAATAGCCCAGACGCACGCCTGCCATGCCGTAAAGCTTGGTGAAGGCTTTTAAAATAATCAGTTTTTTGCTGTTTTTCAGCAGATGCTTTGCCGAAAGGCCTTCGCCCTCCGGCAGAAAATCCAGAAAGCATTCGTCCACGGCCAGCACCGCACCCACGGCTTCGCATCTGCGCAGCAGCGCTTCCACAAGGGCAGGCTCTGCCAGCTGGCCGGTGGGGTTGTTGGGCTGACAGAGGAACACCATATTTGTACCCGGGTGCACCGCGTTCAGGAGATCTTTCGTCACCGCAAAATCGTTTTCTTCCCGCAAAAAATGCCGTTTCACCGTGCAGCCTGCCGTTTCAAGGGCGGTGGCATACTCGGCAAAAGTGGGGGCCGTTACCAGTGCAGTGCGGGGCTTTGCAGCCAGCGCCAGCCGGAAGATGAGGTCTGCCGCGCCGTTGCCGCACAGCAGCCATTCGGCGGGCACTCCCTCAGCCACCGCCAGTTTTTCACGCAGGGCCCGGCACAGCGGGTCGGGGTAGCGGTCGGCCGTGGCAAGCGCTGCCGTAATGGCCTTTGCCACCCCTTCCGGCAGGCCCAGCGGACTGACATTGGCCGAAAAATCCAGCGGGTCGCGGCCAAACTCGGCGCGATAGCCCGCCCAGTCGCCGCCATGGGTCAATTGTTTCATGCAAGGAACCCCCGTATTGCTGCACCCCATGCCAGCGCAAAGCCGCTTGCCACATACATCATGCGGTTGGCGCGCAGGATGTCCTGCGGTTCAATGGGGCGCAGGGCATCACCGATGGTGGGCTTGGGGTAATATTCGCCAAAATAGTAAGCCGGGCCGGCCAGCTGCACGCCCAGTGCACCGGCGCAGGCGCTTTCGGTCTGGGCGCTGTTGGGGCTGGCGTGGTTGCGCCGGTCCCGCCGCCAGATGCGCCATGCGCCCTTGGCATCGTTACCGGTAAAGGCCGCAGCGGCCACCCACAAAAGGGCGGCAATGCGGCTGGGGATGTAGTTGGCAAGGTCGTCCAGCTTCGCGGCTGCGCGGCCAAAGTAAAGATACTTCTCGTTTTTGTAGCCCAGCATGCTGTCCATGGTATTGATAGCCTTGTAGGTCAGCGCCAGCGGTGCCCCGCCGATGAGCATATACAGCAGCGGCGCAATGACGCCGTCGCTGGCATTTTCGGCCACCGTTTCCACCGCGGCCTTGGTCACGCCCTCGGCGGTCAGGTCCTGGGTGTCGCGGCCCACGATGCGGCTCACGGCTTTGCGAGCGGCGGGCAGGTCGTTCCGGACCAGCTCGTTATACACATTTGTGCTCTCCTGCGCAAGGCCCCTTGCCGCCAGCGCCTGCCCGCACCAGAACATCTGCACCGCAAGGCCCAGCCACGGGCTGAGCTTTGCCGCCGCCAGACACACAAGGCTCGTGACCAGAAAGGTGCCCACCGGCAGGCAGAACGCCGTCACGGCACCGCCCAGCAGCTCGCCCTGCGGGGTGCCGGGCAGGCGGGCGCGCAGGAATTTTTCCAGCCGGGAGATGCATCTGCCCATAAGCACCACCGGGTGCGGCAGCCACGCCGGGTCGCCGAAGAGCGCGTCCAGCACAAAACCGCCGACAACTGCCTGAAGGATCATGCCCTGCTCTCCTTTGTGTACTGGACGGTCTTCACGAGATACAGCAGATGCTTTTCCGTCCAGTCCTTTGCATCCAGCACAAAGCCGCCCGCGTTGGGTCCGCACCATGCGTAATAGTCCCTGTGGGGGACGGCAAACCGCTCCATGGCGGCCATCTGGGTGCCGCCGTGGGCCAGAATGACCAGCCGTTCTTCGCCTGCGGCAAGGGCTTTATCGATCAGCTCTGCCACGGTGCGGCAGATGCGGTCTGAAAAATCCGTCTTGCGCTCTCCATCCGGGCAGGGGCTTTCGCAGTTGGCCTTCACCCATGCCTGATACTCGGGGTCCTTTTCCATCTCGATGAAATTGCGGCCCTCAAAGCTGCCAAAGCACATCTCTTTCAGGCCGTCCACCGGCACAAGCTTTGCCTCCGGGAACAGGATGTGCGCCGTCTGGCTGGTGCGCTGCAGGGTGGAAACATAGACCACATCGGGGTCAAAATCTGCCCGGCGCAGCTGAGCAGCGCCTTCGGGTGAGAGCGGGATATCGCGCTGGCCCTGATAACGCTTCTGGGCGTTGTATTCCGTCTGGCCATGACGCAGAAGATAGATCAGCATTGAGACAATTCTCCTTTCAAAACCGTGGGGATGCCGCAGAACATCTGCACCACGCACTCTGCCCGTGCGGCCAGCAGGCAGGCAAGCCTGCCCGCCGCCTCGCGGTCTGCGCGCTGCTTTGGGTCCATCGGCACAACACCGCCGCCTACCTCGGTGGCGATGAGGATATCGTATTCATGGGCAAGCTTGTCTGCCAAGGCAGGCAGGTCGGCGGCATCGGCAGCCAATACCTGCACGTCCGAAAGACGCTTGCCGGGAAGTGTTTGCGCAAAGGTGCGCTTGCCGCTGTAGAGCGGCCCGGTAATAAAGATCATAGCAGCCCTCCCCACTGGCAGGCACACAGTGCCGCCAGCATCCAGAGCTCGGCCTTTTGCAAAAACCACCCGGCAAGGTCGCCGGTGATGCCGCCGAACTGTTTCCGGCTCACGGCATGGTAACGCCAGAGCACCGCCAGCGCTGCCAGCACCAGCGCCCAGCCGCCCAGCGCCGCCATGCCCACGCACAGCACTGCG
>QWCB01003937.1_pt1 | contig 10858 bp, 8 predicted proteins | sample 1972511 | NCBI WGS metagenome assembly QWCB01 (sample SAMN09866719, study PRJNA288562) | Human gut metagenome isolate term5_stool, whole genome shotgun sequencing... | isolation source: gut | host: Homo sapiens | place: USA: California
GTCACTCAGACCACGTCGCTCCAGCTCAGCATTGGGATAGAGGAAGCCATCAGTCGTCACGAGCGAGACCTTTGGCGTCTCCTCATTCATCGACAGAAGTTTCTGCAGGACCCTCGCAGTCGTGCTCTTCCCCACGGCAACACTACCGGCGATTCCGATGACGTAGGGAACGGTTTGAAATTGTCGGTGAAAAAACTCGCCATAGTCGCTCTGCAGATTCTTGTGGTGCATAATGTTTATCTCCAGGAAGCGACACATAGGGAGGTAAATGTCGCTAATCTCCTCCACTGTGAGCGGTTCATTCATTGCGTGGAGCTTGCTCACGTCTATCTCAGAGAAGGGGAAGTCAGGATGGCTGTCCAGGCTGCTCCACTGATCTCTGGTAAACGACTGATAGGGTGAGAATGTTGCGGTGTAAGGTTTCATTTGACGGTCGATAAGTCCTTCGTACTATGTCACGACAAAGGTATCTATTTTGCCCCACCCACGCTCAAGCACATGGTGTGTCGTTACAGGGGGAAAAGCAGCACAAAAACCTCACAACTCCATACGAAGAATGGCACACCACTCAGGATACTGGCTCTCAGAATGTAGTAACACATCACATCAAATACAAGACCTTTGCAAAATGGTCTTGATAAGAGAGACCACCCATCCGCTTGCCTAAGCATCAGCCTCTCTGACGGGCATCAGATAGCTTACTGTATAGCGCAGATGCGTCAGCCCTGCGCCCCCCAAACTAAACCCGGTATTAGTCATCACTATTACCGGGTTTAGTGATTACTAAACCCGGGTTTAGAATTCACCGAAGTCTATTCAGCTCAATACGATACTCCCCGGCGCCGGAGATCCCCGCCCCTAACTCTCAGTGCGCCTCAAGGAGGCGAGGTCTCGGATTAATTCTTAGGCGTCGGTCGAGCCACGAAGTGTCGTAGACCAATGTACGATAGTTCACTCCGAAACCTGACCGCTTGCGGACCGACGCCACACTAGAGATGACCGTTATTTATAGAGAAACCGCCCGTCCTTATAGGATCAGCCTCTCTGACAAGCATCAGATCCATTACTGTAAAACTCAAAAATGTCAGCCCTGAGAAAGAGGAGAGAGGGACTTGCCATGCAGGCAAAATTTCGTACCTTTGCGACCACAAAGAGAGATGGCGAGGTAGCTCAGCTGGTTAGAGCGCAGGATTCATAATCCTGAGGTCATGGGATCGTGCCCCATTCTCGCTACTACTGACGACAAAGAGCTCAGACGGATATCCGCTTGAGCTCTTTTCATATATTCAGCTGTCAGACAACCCTTAGAGGCTTGAAGTAAAATATCATGCCTGACACGACTCCCCCAACACCAAGTAGATCAAAAAATTGTTTACATTTGACCAGTAAGGTTGCTAACGAGGGTGCCCGGACGACTTCCTGCGGCATCATACGAAATCATACTTAGCAGTAAACCACCATCTAACACTCCTCCGCAGCTCACCAAATATCTACGGCCATTGGAAGTATCAGATGCCTACTCCGCGGAGTGAAGTGTCAATATCGGGAGGCAGCAAAGACGCATACACAAAATATACTTGACGCAAGTCGCTACAGCATCAAAAGAACACCCAGGTTATTCCTCAATAAATTATTGGGAAATGAAGAAGCCCCTATAGGAGGGGCACTTTTTACGAGATAAGAGCCCAAAAAAACTCCTCTGTAAAAGCTCATGCTCGAGCTCTTACAGAGGAGAAAATCAAATAATATGGTTATTTCTCAAGCCGCACAAGACAAAGGCCGGAAAAATCAATCCGAAACTTCTAAACTCAAATGTGCAACAGTCTATGCTTGTATAGCGTTATTGAGGCATATCCTCCGGGCTCTCGCTCTCTTGAGCAGAAGCAACTGAAGCTGCTATTTGTGAAGCAAGTGAAGACGACTTAGATTGGTCAAAGACTTCAGTCTCGATCGTGTCTATAAACTCCTTCACATGACTTGGATCCGGCACATCCGCCTTGTAGTTGTACTCCTTTCTACATACCCATCCATCCTCTTTGTCATCCTCATCGAATGGAATGTTGTTGAGAGCGTTCATGCAGGAGTCATTTTCATCCATTCCTTCTTTTATTCCCACTAACAAGTAGCCATCCTCGCGAAAAGTATAAATGAAGGTGACATTTAGTCCATGGATCAAGACCGGTCTTTTGAGGTCAATGCTCTTAAAAATGTGATTTTTTGCTCCCTTAATGTGTTGGGGGCTCTCTAACCCAAACCTCGTTACAAGAGCATTGATTATATCATCACGGTAGCTATCCAGCATAACCCAATTGTACCACGCATTTGGTTTTGAGACGAAGTAACCCCCAAAATGCTGAGCAAATCGAGTGGCCTTGCAATCTTGCATCCAATTTTGAAGGAAGGGTTCTTTATAGAGATCTTCGTGCATCTTTTTACCAAAAGGAATAGCATCAGTGTTCTCTACCTTTGATGATGCACCTGTAGCCTCTTGTAGACTTCTTATTAGTTCTTCTTCATCTGTGCTGGAGAGCCAGTCTCGAAGAGCTGCTTTTGCCACCTTGTCACTTGCTAACATCTTCTTGAGATAGTGTTCCTTCTCATCGGTGTCAGTAAAGTTTTTTCTTTCGAGCAGTTGTTCGATTGAGCTGTACCGACTTATGATGGCACGAAGAAGTAGATGATCACTTAGATATGCGCCCTGTACGCCTTTGTCACCAAAGACCTTATTGGCCATATCTGTGCGATGCTTAAACGCATCTATTGTCATTTCGTCTTCAATCATAAAGTCAATTCCACCTCTGAGAAAAGGATGTTTTTCTGCCTCAATAAAGGCATTTTCCCATGATGGATCCTTTCCGATGAAGTCTATTTTTCTGCGCTCGTCTATGGCTGCCTGATGGTCTGATTTCAGGGTATTAGGGTAATTGGAATAGATATCATCGGAGTATTGTCCCAATTCATGTAGCAATTGTATCACACCAATGGCAATTCTCCAGCTGTCGATATCTGTATTCTCAACGATATTCCATACAACCCGCATCCACTGTCTAAACTTATCTGCGTCAAAAGTTTTGTTGGTGCATAGGTAGACCCAGATGCCATAGAGAGCGACTCTTTGTGGCAGAGTTATCTCTTTTCCGAATAGGAAGTATGCTGCCGGTGAGCTGGACCACGAGGCTACGCTATCTTTATAGATGTGATCGCTATTGGTTGCACCTGAGAATAGATCCATCGCATGCTCAAAGCGCTCCAATCGCTCGTCCGTGAGAAGAGGCTTGATTTGCTTAAAGTCACTATACTCATTTTCCGCTTGAAGATACTTGAATAGCGGATCCTTATCCATTTCTCTATTGCTCGTATCCGACTCTAAGATAAACTCACATAGAAGCCACCGGTAAATGAGTGAGAAAAACAGATCATCTACAGTTGTGATGTTGCCGGCATCCTTGAGGCGGTTGGAGAGGCTCCATAAGGCATCGGTCCATTCGTTATCTATTTTATTGGAAAAGACCATATGGTGAGGCATGCTTTGACCGTTATAATCTTGGTTTTCCAAAAAGCCTTCGCTTTTCGTCATCCAATTTATAAGGTCAGCCTTCAGATTTTCAAAGTTGGTCAGCTGTTTTCCGCGGGCATTCATCTTGATGTAGAGCTCATCAGTTAGCCGGAAGCGATTTAGCGCCAGCACGCTGAATGTGAGCTGCTCCAAGTTGTCGTAGCAGACCTGCCCCAGCTCAAGGTAGTGATGCTGAATTTCATCAAGCATATTCATCATGGCTACTACAGTAGGGTCAAGGTCATATACTCTTGAGTACCAAGCGAAGTCCCTTAATTGTTTTGAGATGCTCTTTGTCTCGTAGTCCAAGTCGCTCACGCTTGATAGCTGCTCACAGAATTGGCGAGCAGTGGCTCTTGTTTCGTAGCTAAACTTTTTCAACAAGGCGTGGAGCTCTTCCTTATCCTCCAACTCCTTGTTGCCTATGTACCAATATAGAAGGTAGAGAGTGGTGAGCCGCTGTTGACCATCAAGGGGAAGGAACTTTCGACCTTCAGCAGCTCCATATATGAAGTCCATCTCCATAGGGGTGCCCTTTTGGAGGTGAGAAAGTATACTGTCCAAAAAGCGACTTCCCTGATCATTAAGACGAGTGACCCCATCCCTTTTGATCTTTCGTCCTTGGGCATAGTCGCGTTGTATCCGTGGGATTTCTACTTTCTCAATAATGACTTTCTCGTCATTACCAAGGTCCAAGGGAACTTCAAAGAGTGACTTAAAGCTATACTTGCTCATAATTAACTTTCAGTTTTTGTAATGTAATCCTTTAAAACCTCAACTATGTGGTTCATAGACCTAAGAATGTCTTCTTCGGTCCACCTCAGGTTATTACCATCGGTGTTGTACTTTAGGAAAGTATTTTTTGTGCAGAGTAAGATAAAGGCACCGTCTTTGTCCCAGTCTACGATGGTTTTTCGCTTGACGGGGAATATGTTGTTGCCGTAGCTCTTGTTGAGTCCTGCATTGAGTAGTGTTAGGTTGCCTATGGAGTTCTTTAACTCCTCATCAATAGCGTCCTCACCAACTCTATTTATGATCCACTTCCTTTTTTCTTGAAAGCTCTGAACGTTTTGCATAGCATCCTCATAATCTTGCCGATCCTTCTCTCCAAGAGCTTTTACAGCTTCATACAACCACTCCTCTTGAGACTTCTTATCGTTTAAAGTGTTTTCGGTCTGGGAGGATATATGCTCTATATCCCATTTCTCGCTTTTGAAGAGGTCAAAGGGAAAGCGGTAGTAAAAAGCTTTCTTCTGTAGGATGAATTCAATGTTGTAAAGGAGAAAGAGGGCACGGAGGTCTCTTTTATTAGTGTGTTCGTACGTATTGGTGAAGTAGCACTGTCCATCCTCCGTTTCGGTGTACTTGATATTTTCGAGACTTTCTTTTGCCCAAGTCTTCAGTTTGGTCTTAAATTCTGATTTATTACTCTTGATGTACTTACTATAGATATCTTGGATAGAGTGTGTACCTTCCCATATCAGGTAACCGACATAGTGGTACCACTCATTTTCTTCGTACCAATCTCGGAAGGTGTTGAAGTAGTCTTTTACTTCTTTCCAAACAGTTAGTACGGTATCATATGATGGCTCAGCAGTGAACTTCTTATTGAAAAAGCGGAATGTAGCATACTGGTCGTTGCCATACTCTTTTTCGGCATCGGAGTCGCCCATTTTACTTTTCTCAATTTGAGACATTGTATCAAACAAGAATTCAATCCTGACTGGGCTATCATTCTCGTCTTTGTTAAGGAAAGCCCAAAACCCCTTTTCTTGCAGGGCACTCTCCATTTGGTCCCACTCCTTGGCAATCTCTATTTGCCTGAGGTCCGCTTCGCCATCTTCAAAGTTTCTCTTTTGTAGAAATAGTGCTTTGACAAGCTCTGCATTTGTAAGTGGTATCTTCCCAATATTGAGTCTGGTAAAGGAGTCAATAGCCAAGGCTCGGCTGTCACGATCGCTTAAGCCTTGAGTGGGTAGTTCGTACCATATGACCTGTACTGGATTCTTGGCAACATCTTCTTCCAGAAGGGTATTCATGAATATACACCGAACCTTTCTGGGCTGTGATTGATTAGCGAACCAATTATCGATTGTCTGGTAGGCATGGAATATGTATTCACAATCAATGTTCCCATAGTTGCTTGTGATATTTTCGAGGTAGGGTCGAGTCAGCCTTCTGGTCTCATATTCGATGACAAACTTTTCACGCCCATACTCCGCCTTAAGCGATGCTCCACCCAGATGCCTCTCAAAATAGGAGAGTAGGATATGTAAGGTGGTAAGTCGTTGTTGACCATCAATCACCTCATACCACTGATTGTCATCTAATTCGCTACTGAGGCAATAGCGTTGGACAAAATCTGCATCGCATTGCTTTACCACAATGGGCTGAAGGCAGTAGAATTCACCCTTTTCCTTTTCCCTGTACGCAAAGTCGTAAATGTCTTGCAGTAGATCTTTTACCTGTTGCTCTATCCAGCGATATCCCCGCTGGTAGCTAGGAACGAAGAAATTTAGACCGAGGAGGTCATAAATGGTTTTTAATTCAATGGATTTACTCATACTTGATATCTTCTCTATGTTTATATGGTTTCAAAGTCCAAAGATGTTGCTAGTAAATTTTAGAAAGGCAAGTCAAAGCAATGTAAGTGTAATGCTTTTATGCTATATGGTTGTTGGCGTACACACTTCAATAAGAGTGAGGGAGCTCCTATGATTCTTTTTCATCCCGGCACATCAAAGTGCGAGATAGCAGACTTGAAGCAGCCGGTCCAATTGACATCCATACCCTTCTCCTCCGCATAGATGAAGTTTTGCATCACCCCTTTATCGGGATTGAGCTCGTTGGGAAATGCCCTTCTGAGATCCTCAAGCATAAGGTCGCTTTTCCGGCGATTTGGAGTCTGAAGGATCTTGTCCGCCTCTTCCTTATGATCGGTGAGGTAGTTGACCAGCTTAGGGCCAAGGTCTTGGGTGTTCCACTTCTCATCAATAGGAAAGTTAATCATATCTGCGATTTCCATCGTTTTCGAGATGCAATTGATGAATAGCCGCCTGACATTAACGCATCCTTGGTCATTGATCTCTATGAGATACTCTCCTGTCTGAGCAGATTTACTAGTCATAATTGAGTGGTTTCGTGATTTATCATTAGAACAACCATATATAGCAAGAAATGCCGTATTATTTAGCCGCCTCTATTCCTCTCAGCGAATGACCGAGCTTCCCGTCGGCAAGAAATGCGTCTGCAAACCAGGAGGCAAATAGCTCTGCAGAGTTCTCTCCGTGACGATCGCTTGACTCCCCGGGATTTACTTCGATAATGAATTTAGGGGTTGCATCTATCGTGAAGTAGCGTCCATTCTTAGCTCTGATGAGTCTCTCCGCTGCCTCCAGTACGATCTCGGGGATGGAGAGACCGTCTCTACGATACACCTTGCCATTCAGCACCCAGTAGCGAGTATCATGCTCCTGGATGTAGTCTGCGTCTATCACCTGCCGGATACAGTACTTCTCCCCGTTGATGGTGTCATAGTGCCTTTGCATTTCTGCGAGACTGTGTCTCGGGTAGATCGATAGACCTGGCTCTATGGACTCAAGGGCTCTGGAGTCCTTCTTGATAAACACCTCTCGCCATCCTCTACGAGCCATCTCCTCGTCAATCCTATGGTCCAGTCGATCTACAAAGAAGGTTGGGATCGCCAGATCCTTGATCACCGGGAGATACCTATGCATCATGAGGTAGAAGTTATTAATGTCATATGTATGCAGATATCGGGGATCGTCCGGATAGTCCTCCGCATGATAAATGGTAGCACTGCGATAGATCAGATGCTCTGCCTCTGGAAGTGGAGACAGCCCCACAGGAATACCTGCCTGACGAAATGCCTCATAGTCCTCCCGCCAGAAACGTATCACCGTGTGCGGATCCTCCCAATCCGGCTCAAATACTACTTGATAGGGTACACCCATAGTCCTATTACGTGCTTAGTGTTCCATCAGAGCGTGCAGCCATACCGCTATCGATATCCAGGCGCAGTATGCACTGTAGAGCTTGTAGTCAAACTGGAAAACATTCGTCTCCTGCATTACCCTCGTACTCTCCGGGGAGAATATGGGATGGTGAAGAAGCTCATATGCCTCCTCAAAGAGATCAGCAACTACCGGCTTGGCTTGCTCAAGTCCACTCAGGGAGAGACCGTTGAAGTCTGCTACGTAGTGATACTCCGACAGCTCTCTCGGTATGAAGTCCCGAAAAAAGTGCCTTGCCCAGAGCTTCCAAGGATCCGCCCCCTTACCGAGACGTAGGTTGTAGATCGCTTCAATGATATCCGGATCAGCGTAGAAAGAGACGAGCTCCACTTCTCTTGGACGATAGATTAGGTCCTCCTCCCAGGGCACCGTGAATTCATTCCCAGTATTAAAGCTGATACCTCCCTGCTCTGCAGGAATGGCATCCACAAAGAGCGTGTCTGCTCCCTGACCGCCGAAAAGTACCTCAACACCATCCCGCTTCGCCTCATCCACTAGCGCTGTAGTGGGGTCAAGGCTCTTGATGTAGCTGTCCGGGATCTGGTGAAAGGGATACCGATCCAGGAGATTGTAAAAAGGATGCTCCTCAATATGTACATATCGAGTCTGCTCTCCTAATGATGCGAGCAGATCCTGTATGCGCCGCTCGGTACGAAACTCGTAGCGATCGGTCACCATGCCATAGAGGCTGAAGGGAATCCCAAAGTGGTGCAACAGTCCGATGATAAGGCTGGAGTCGAGCCCACCACTTAAATGCACTCCTATCTTTCGCCCTTCATATTGAGCAAAGTAACGCTCTACTTTGCTTAGGAAGAGGGACAGTGTCATCTCATACTGTCGTGGCACAAACCGCTTCTCTTCCATCTCACCGGTCTCAGTATTGTACCTGAATCCGGGCATCACCGGGGTGATGTGTGGGAAGAGAGGTCGCCACTCCGTGATGCACATCTCACCTATCTCGTCATTGTAGAGACGGTTATCGATAATATAGTCACGCCAGAGCCCGTTGCGTAGCTCCTCCACGATGTCAGGCTGGAGAGATCCTGTCCTGTGGTTGTAGAAGGACAGGGTCTGCTGTGGCAGTATGTCCGCTCTTAGCCTCATCGAAATATCGCTACCGGGGCATAGTTTGTCCAGCTGTTGTCGTCGACATCTGCATGCATACCGTCCTCGATGACCCAGGCGTGCATTTGAACTGAGGGAAGGAAGGCACCTATAAACATTGCGCCGTGACAACGAAATCGCTTAGATGTACTGCGAGCAAAGAATGCCCGGGGCAGACAGAGATCCTTCTGCTGCTCTCCCGGGTATAGTCTGTAGTAGACCTCGGTGGCCACACCGGCATCGGGGTAGCAGCGCAGGGGGATCGCTGCCCACAGACGAGCAAGCGGGAAGGAGTGCCTACAGAGCCACGTCAGGAGAGCAGCATATAGTCTGACTCTTCTTGGGATACGATCAGGGAGATCGCCTGCTTTTCTTTCCTTCAGCAGGAATGGATCATCGACCTCCCTCAGACGGGCATCGGCGATGGCGTCAGTCTTTGGGACAGACTCGTCACCGGATCTCGCCGGGCGCTTCAGTAAGGACCCTGTGATGTTCTCAAGGAAGTACGTCTCTCCTTGGAAGTAGATCGGGATAGACCTCATCGCCGCTTATCCTGCTCTGTCGTCATTTACTTTAGTAAAAAGGGGTAGTTGTGGCATCTCCACAACTGCCCCGATCCATCAGTTGAAATTAGTTGAAGTCTCTTGAGTTGTTAGCTCTGCGCTCCGCCCAATTCTTATAGGAGGAAAGGTCCTCAACACCCTGAGACTTCTTGCCTCGGATCTCCTTTGCACTTGCGTGCGTCTCTGCTCCGAAGAGCATACTCATTAGCTTATTCATAATTGTTATGAAATTAAGTGGTTTGCCTACTCTATTACATTGGATTTTCGGCTTCTTCCATAGATCTTCCATGCAAGGTGATCCCCGTCGCATGGAGATATAACAAGAGACTTGCGGAGAGCCGAGCTCTTCGCAAGAGGTGGGGTATAATCAGCCTTGCTGATGCCCGATGCATCAGCCTGTAGATGGTCTCTGTTGTGAATGAGGGGGTGTCCCCGGCTAGGCGTTTAGGGTGCGCTCTACAGGTGACTTTCGGGGGGGGGGTAAATGCTTCCGACCGGCGAGATGTGCCGGCAGACGGCTCCTGACGCTGTCCTGCGGCTCACTCCGTAGGCGGTCAGCACGTCTCCTCGCTTACTGCACATGGGCGAAGTAAGGAGGTCTTGCTGAGACCATGCTGTACTATGCTCGTGGGACGTACAGCTTCTATTGGTTCTAGAGAGTGTCAGGGCCATAGTGTAGGTGTTTGGTCAACTACGTGACAAATGTATAACATTTATTTGATTCGCACAATGCTTCCTGAGGGTTTGGCAGGGCTGAGGAATTAGCCAAATGTCACCTTCATTTATACTTTTCGTGAGGTTGGCTCCTTACCAGTGGGAACAAAAGAAGGAATGGATGAAAATGACTCCTGCATTAACACTCTAAAAAACAGCCCATTCAATGAGGATGACAAAGCGGATGGATGGGTATGTAAAAAGGAGTATAACTACAAAGTGGATGTGCCTGCTCCAAACAAAATGAAGGAGTTTATAGACCCGATCGAGACTGAAGTGTTTGACCAATCAACGCCATCTTCAATTGCTTCAAGAATAGCTGATTCAATAGACACTACTTCCCAAAGGTAAACATGTGATTATGGACGCTTGTGCACCTTTTAGATCAGGTCGTTCTTCTTGCTTGGAAAAGACATCGAGAGATCTGCTACTTATCATCGAAGTGGTGGGGGTCGCTGCGGAGAAGGTCCATAATCGCTGCCGGAGGCTGCTCCTGCTCCAGCTGACTCCGCATGTAGTCCATATAGGGCGCGACGTGGTCAAAGAACTTGTAAAAGCCGCGACAGAGGTAGTTGAGCCCCGGCTCCCCGTACTCATCTTGCGTAAAGCGGTTCTTGGGACACTCGCCCCAGCAGGCAAAGAGATAGGGACACTCCCGGCACTGCCTCGGCAGAGCATCGTACTTATCTCGCCCAAACCGCTGCTGCCTCGGACTGTACATCATCTCTATCAGCGTACTTGAGCGGATATTCCCCAGCTTGTACTGCGGGAAGACGAAGTGATCGCAACTGTAGACATCCCCATTATACTCCATCACGCCGGCGTGACCGCAGTACTTCGCCATCGTGCAGACGCCCGGCTGGACGCCCATCCAATTGGCGAGCGTG
>QWCB01009420.1_pt1 | contig 10844 bp, 8 predicted proteins | sample 1972511 | NCBI WGS metagenome assembly QWCB01 (sample SAMN09866719, study PRJNA288562) | Human gut metagenome isolate term5_stool, whole genome shotgun sequencing... | isolation source: gut | host: Homo sapiens | place: USA: California
TTATTAGCACTTACACCGGCAGATTTCAATTTTGAAACGCATACACTACGGATTAACAAGTCCTATCAGAGACTGCACCGAGAAGATGTGATTACACCACCAAAGACGTTAAAAAGTAATCGAACCATTAAGATGCCACAGTTTTTGTGTGATGAGATGCAGGATTATCTGAAAATGCTGTATGAGCCGAAAGAGGACGAACGGATTTTCACAATTTCCAAATCTTATCTGCATCATGAAATGAACAGAGGATCAAAGGTGTCTGGGGTGAAGCGAATCCGTGTGCATGATTTGAGACACCCGTATGTCAAGCCCACGACAAAAAAATTTATAACTTTTTTTGAAGTTTTTCGGGCAGCCTCATAGCTGCCCATAGCTGTTTCAAATGGGTGTTCACGGTTATCCCTCCTTTTCGGATTCCTTAGTTTCTAAGAAATTCTGTGTTGCATATTCAATCTCAATCCGATCTCCTGGAAAGACGTAAACTTTGTTGATAAGTCGGTCAATCAGAGCTTTTGTCAGCATGTTGGCGTTTCCGACTTCCTGCACAATTTCCTGTTGTTTCAGCTTAATCTCATAATCACTTTTTATCTGCTTTGTCTGTGCAGTAATGACAGCATGAACATTTTTGGCTTGTACCAGTTCCGTGTCATAAACCGCTTTTCGTGTTCGATAGGTTTCCAAATCAATCTCTCCGAGTGCATACTGCTCATAAAGATGCCGCTTGCTGTCTTGAATAGAACGGAGTTTTTCTTCATGTTCGGCCTGCTGGACTGTCTGCAAATCCAATTTATCCTTATTGCTATCAATTCCCAATGCCGGACACATTTGAGCCCGAATTGTTTCAAATACAACCTGCTCCAAATCTGCCATCTTTATGCGCACACCATGACAAGGAAGCGTTTCAGCCACCTCGGAATGACGGCAATAAAACCACGCACCATTTCGTAGAGACATTGCATGATCGCAGCATCCACAGAATACCTTACCACGGAGCAGATAATCACGCAGCTTTTTATTTGACAGAGAGAAACGCTTAATTGAAGCATTGGCTTTCTCAAATAGATCCACACTTACAATAGCCGGATGATGGTTCGGTATTTTGAACCACTCACTTTCATCCTTTAACTGTGTATGTCGGCTGCCAATCTCTTTTACCTTTCTCTTGCCAATTACATAGGTACCGATATATCTTTGATCTTCTAAAATACGCAGGACCGTTGATGTACTCCAAACGCCGTTTGTTCGGGAAACATTGTAATAGCCCTTGCCTTTAAGTTTGCGATATTCCCCAGGGGTGGGGATATTCATGGCATACAGTTTTCTTGTTATCTCGGCTGCGGTGTTGCCTTCAGACGCCCATTGAAATATCATCTGCACATTCGGGGCAACATCCTCGTCCGGTTCCATACGTCCGTCTGCACTCTTGCGATAGCCGTAAGGACAGATGACACTCTGATATTCCCCGCGACGCATCTTTGCGTATTTTGCACTTTTGGTTTTCATGGACATATCTCGGCTATAGCACTCGCTAATAAGATACTTGAAAGCAATATCAATCCCTCCGGTATCACCTTTGAAATTAGCTGTGTCAAAATCATCACTGACGGAAATAAAACGGGTGTGATAAAGAGGAAATACCCGCTCAATAAAATAGCCGGTTTCAATGCTGTTACGTCCAAATCGGGAAAGGTCTTTTACAATAATACAGTTGATTTTTCCGGCCTGAACCATTGTTAAAAGTTCCTGCACCGCCGGACGCTCAAAGTTTGTCCCCGTATGACCATTGTCAATAAATTCCAAAATCTCGCTGTTATCCCATTCCGGCAGAGACATAGCTTTTTCATGAAGAATCAGTTTTTGATTTGGTATGCTCAAACTTTCAGTTTTGAAATCTTCCACAGAAAGACGGATATAAAGGGCAATCACATAGTTGCGCACGGTTCCACCGCCTTTCCCTGAAATTCATTTTTGAAACGGAAGGTCACATGAATATTCCGCTCGTGGTCTATCTCAATTCGTTCAATGAGCCGTTCAATCAGTTTTGCAGTCAGTACGTGATCCTGTGCCAGTGTTTTTGCATCCTTTTCCATTGCACGGTATTTGGCAAGCTGGTTGTCCAGAGAGTCCATAGATTTTTCAAATACTTCAATCTCACCAGACAGAGCATTGATAGCATGTTCATAATCCGCTTTCAATTCAAAGTATTCGTCATTTGTCAAAATACCCTGCACAAAATTTTCATATAGGCCACGGATCAGCCGGCGTATTTTTTCAATTTCCTGCCGTTTGGCCGACATCTGAATTTTCAGCTTATCTTTTTCCTGTTTTTGTCTTGCCTCCAACTGAAAGAGTGGCAGCGACATTCCAAGCGCAACTGTCAGCTCTTTTTCAAGAATAGCCGTAACAGTAGAAATCAGTTCTTTCTCTTGTATCATCGCACCTTTGCAGCTATCTTTTTCTACCCGGCTGTTTGTAAGGCAGTGGAACCAGTAAGTGTCGGGTCCTTTCCGGCGCTCGGCGCGTTGCCTGTGAAGGTTTCTGCCACAATCAGCACAGAACACTTTACCTTTGAAAATGTTTGGTGTGTAGGGACGTTTTGGAGTTGCTTTGCTTTCTTCACAGATCTGTTTTCTGTATTCCTGAACTGCATTAAACAATTCATGGCTGATGATCGGTTCATGGGTGCATTTTGCAATAATCAGATTATCTTCTCCAGCCTTGACCTGCTGATGATCTACAATCTTTGTTTTTCCTTGAACCAGATCGCCTGTATAAACTTCGCTTTCTAAGATTTTCATCACTGTACGGGTCTGCCATTTGCCGCTTCCGATCAGTCCCGGACTGGTAATCTCGCCAGTGGTCTTTTTATAATGGCTCGGTGCCGGAATTCCCATCTCATTTAGGTTGCGGACAATCCGGTTCAGTGCCACATGCTCATGTGCCCATTCAAAAATCTGTTTTACCACAGGGGCAGTATTTTCATCAATCAGAAGTTTATGGCAATTATCAGGGTCTTTCCTGTAACCATAAGGTGCCCGTGCGCCAATATAGTCGCCGTCTTTCATAGCCTGCCGCGCTTGTGCTTTGATTTTTCGTCCAATGTCCAGAGCATAGGCTTCATTGATCATATTTTTCAAAGGCAGCATGATACCGCCATGAAGATTTCCGGAATCCGCTGTGTCAAACTGATCCGTAACAGCAATGAAGCGAACATTATGAGCATGGAAATACTGTTCGATATAATAACCTGTGTCAATAGAATTTCGCCCTAATCGGGAAAGATCCTTAACAATCACACAGTTAATGTGGCCTGCTTCAATATCAGATAGCATTTGCTGAAATCCAGGGCGGTGAAAATTTGTCCCTGTCGCTCCGTTGTCGATATAGGTATCATACACAACGAAGTCCGGTTTATCTGAAAGAAAGTCATTCAGTACCAACTTTTGATTTTCTACTGAGCAGCCCCGCTTTTTGTTATCCTCCACAGAAAGACGGATATACAGAGCCACATGTACATATAAAGATGGTGCCGGCATAGGTGCCGCCGTCTGTTTTCTGCTTTTTCTTGCCATTTAGCCCACCATCCTTTCTTCATTTTTTGTAGCAATCTGTTCCGCCAAAGAGATTGCTTTCTGATATTCATCCTGGTAATTAAATTCAATATGCAGTTCATCTTTACCCATTACCCGTATGCTTCGGATAAGCTGCATGACTACCCGGCGGTCAATATCCTCCATAGTAGAAAATTTCATAAAATGGTTGATCCAACGGTTTCGTTCGCTTCGGTTTTCCAATACATCTGTAAGTTTATCGTTCCATTCAGCGATTGCCTTTTGGAACAGTTCAATATCTGCATTGTATTTTCGCTTATAAGAGAGAAATTCTTCCTTTGTCAGAATTCCACTCACCAGATTTTCATAGAGTTTTGCCTTAAAGCCCTCGGTCTGTGCCACACGCTTTTCATTTACTCTGATCTGTGCGGCATATTCCTGCGCCAATTCCCGGTTGATCCGTTCCTGACTGATACTGGACAGCAGGGCATCCAGAGAAGCAACATTTTCAATATGTCCTTTCAAACTGTCCTGCACACATTCAATCAGATCCGACTCTTTCAGCATGACCGACGATGTGCAGCCATTCCTTTTGCCGGTCGGGCAGTAATAATAGTGATACTCTTTATCTTTATAGCGGTTCGTCTTGCGGGTCATACGGCAGCCACAGCAGCCGCAGATCAAAATACCGGAAAACAGGTAAACCTTATCCGATTTGGGAGAAGTCCTTGTGTCAATCCTGCGGAGCCGTTGCACCAGATCAAAATCGTGCTTTTGTATGATCGCTTCATGGGTTCCCTCCACACGAATCCATTCCGAAGAAGGTTTGTCCTCACGCTCTTTTAATTTGAAATGGGGCGTTGTCTGTTTGCCCTGGACCAGTGTTCCGGTGTAAGTTTCATCCTGCAAAATGCGGATGATTGTAGTTGCAGACCATTTGCAATCCTTTCGGTCTGTATAGCCACCTTTTGCATGAGGCATTCCATGATTGCGCTTATACGCCAAAGGCGAAAGAATTCCTAATCGGTTCAGTTCATCCGCTATATGGGAAGCGCTGAATCCCTCCAGCCGTTTTCTGAAAATATCCCGCACAACATTAGCAGCATATTCGTCTACTTCCAGGCTCTTGTGTTTATCGCCGACTTTCACATAACCATAGATGGTAAAAGCACCTACAAAATCCCCGCTGCGCCGTTTTACTTCCAGGGCGCTCCGTGTCTTAACGGAAATATCCCGACAGTAAGCCTCATTCATAATGTTTTTGACAGAAACTGTGAGATCATCGGCAGCGTCATTTTCCGTATCTACATTATCGTTAATTGCGATAAAACGCACTCCATAGGCTGGAAATACCCTGCGCATATAACGGCCTGTTTCTATGTACTCACGACCTAAGCGGGAGAGGTCTTTGACAATCACGCAGTTAGCTTCGCCTTGTTCGATCATCCGCATCATTTCCTGAAATGCTGGGCGATCAAACAAAACACCACTATAACCATCGTCAATTTTTTCTGCCACAACCTCAATTTCCGGGTGTCGGGCTATGTAGTCATCGATCAGGCGCCGCTGGTTAGCAACGCTGTCACTTTCTACTGTTTTATCATCCGTGTAAGAAAGACGGATGTACTTAATCGCTTTGTAAACCTGCATAAAAAAACACTCCTTTCGTTGCACAGAAAAATCCCCGCAATTCAAGAAGTGTGGTTAGTCCATATTCAATTCCTTTTCCGATTCTTATTCTACCATGCTTTTACGGAAAAGTCAGCCCCTTTCTTAAAATTGCGCCTATCGTAAAATACCCTTGATACATTCTTCCAGGGTAGCACCTTCAGCAGAAAAGCTGGCCTGTACAGTAAAACGGCCACACTTAAAATGGTATGGATTTTTTATCTGCTGAACAAATTCTGCAATCCGTTCATCACGGGAAAGTTCTTTGTTGTATCAACTCCCTTCTGAAAACTGTGTTATCAAAACCACATGAATAGGTCGGATCTACGGTTGTTACACACATAAATCCGGCCCATTATATCTGATTTCGATTTTACTGCCGTATTTGCCACGCACCCCGGCAAGTCCTTCTGTTATAAGGACGGGGCTGTTACAGGCTGCGGGTAGCGTCACCGCATCATAGTCCCACATACGCCGCCGCTTTGCCAGAGCAAGCAAACGCCGCAGGAGCTCTCCCCAAGTCTTTAGGAAGCCGTGAAGAAGTACCATTATGATCTGTGTCGTTATCGCGTCTGGCTTGCCATAGCCGGTTTCGTAGGTTGCGTTTATCGCTCGGACAGCCTGGATTCATCACCTCCTTAGGCCGCCTGTCACCGCGCCGCCCCATCTGCCGCTCGGAACACAGAATGAAGTACCTGTAACAGCGTATATTCGGTTGTCAAGGAACAAGCAAGGGGCATGGCAGACAAATTGATATTGCAGTTGGGGTGGGAGGATGTATATGCTTCCTTACCACACCCGTCCAGCTTGTCCCGCCGAATATGTCCCTCTACTATTCAGTACATTTTTAGGGGCAAAGTTGCCGTCTGTTATAAAATTTCTTTGAAATATTTTTCCAGACTACGCAATCCGGCTTCGATAGAACGGGTGATCCGGCTTTTGTGTGTTCCTTCCGCTTTGGCAATATCTGCTTTGCTCATGCCAAGGAAAAAGTGTGCATAGATCCGTTGGCGCTGCTTTACCGGAAGTTTGGAAAGACCTTTATAAATCAACTCCGTCATTTGACGCTGTTCCCAAATTTCTGCCGGGTTAAGAGGTTTTTGCAATATCTCACGCTCAATACCTTCGTCTCGATCCAGAGAGTAAAATGCTTTATAACGGTATGTACGAATCCGATAGGCTTCCTCCAGCAACATGTATTCCCGAAGCAACAAAGCAACTTCATCCGGCACCTCAACGATCATGTCCTGTGTATAATACGGGTAATAATCCCGAAGATTGATTTTCTTCATAGTAATTTCCTCCAATTTCGATGTTTGAGTTGATGGCAAAAATCGAAATCAGAGGGTGGGCTGCGGCAGCGATAAGGTCTAAGTCTCTTTCTGATTAAAAAAAGGGTACAAAAAAGCGCGCCCGTACAAAGAACAGGCGCGCCAAAGCAACAGTATGAAATTTTTCCGGGAGGTTGACAGCGAAAATGCTCAAATTTTGTCGAAACCAAAAACGCCGCAATCCATACGAGCTGGACTACGACGTATAGGTGACTGAATGTAAAGCAGTTTATCTGCGGATCTGTGTTGCATAGACGCATAGGCATTTCCTCCCATCAAGGAGGAGCCTGAATCGGCTGCTTGATACCTCCTTGGGAGAAAATTATATCGATGAGCAATGCCAGTATATCAAACTCCTTACTTGTCAGGTTGATAATCCGTTCGCGAACCTTGACAGTACGATGTTCCAGACATAGATAAATTTCGCCTTCTTGTATTTCTGTAAGAGGATTCTTCTCTGCTGCGGAGAAAGTGTGACAGGAATTGAATACCGTTCCATGACAGACTCCTTGTTCCAAAATATATTGCATTAGAGCATTCTTTTGTTCCTCGTTAAGAAGCAGAAATAGCTTTTCGCCAATCTGATTGCCGGATTCTTCTATATTAAAAACAGCTAATGTCCCATCACATCACCATCCTTTTTTCCTCTTAACAACAATCAATGTAGCTAGAGTTTTCTTTTTATCTGCGAAAACAATCACAAAGCTCAAAACCATTTGTAACGATTTTTATTGCAGAAGTTTTTCATAGGTGAACCGTCCCATAGATTTTTGCAATAAGAACCAGGCAAGTATTGCACATATCACACCGAGTCCGAGAAGAATCCAGACATTCATTAAAAAGACTCCTGTAAATTGTCCCGCTATGGGCAGAATCACCGGAAGAATCAGAAAAACGGCAGCCTGCTGAGATTCCTCTACGCTCTGCGCTTTGGCAGATCCCCGGACAATCAGTGTAATGGCAATTAGTGAGATTGCAGGTGAAAGCAATAGTATAACAACCAACCAGCTTACGCTTGGAATCAGCAGCCTACCTGCCAAGAAAAATAATTCTGTTTCTATAACCAGAAACATAGCCGCAAATGAGATTACAGAGACAAGCATACTTAAAAGGAAAGAAGCCCATACTTTTGCTTGAAAAATCTGTTTGAGAGTAAGTGGACAATAGAGCAATGTTTCAAGCGTATGCCGTTCCTTTTCTCCTACAAATGCACTGGCTGCCATGATAGAAGCAGTCATTATAGGAATTATCAGGAAAAAAATCGGAAGTATATAATTTAAGATCATGCCAGAAAGCGTAAGCTCCAGGCTTTCCATCCGGGCAGTTTCAGGAAGCAGTGACAGTAACTTTGTAATATCCGGATCATCCGGTACAAAATGAATGGTAATGACAAAAATAGACGGCAATACAATAGTCAGCACTAAAGGAACAATAAAAAGAGCAGGAAATAGTCTACGGTTACTTGCAATAATGCGAAAATCTTTTTTGATAATTGCATACATAGCAGCTTTCATATCATCAATCCTCCTTCCTGCCGGCAGTCAGGGTAAAATAAATATCTTCCAGAGTGGGTTCTATAAGATTTACAGAATAGATATCCTCACCGGCTTCTACAATCTTTCGTACCAAATAAGGGATTTCTTTTTTATCTTGTATTTGGGTTTCAAACTCATTGATTCCGCATTTAACAAAGTTTAGCTTGTCAGGAACCGCTGACGCACAGATACGAAGCGATTTTGAAGTAAATACCCGAGCGCGTAATTCATCTATTGTACCCGAGGCCAAAAGAATCCCCTGATCAATCAGTCCGTAGCGTGTGCAGATTTCCTGTGCATACCGAAGCTGATGGGTACAGAGAAAAACAGTAATTCCCTCTTTGCAAGCCAGATTGTGTATCATTTGATTGACATTCTGCGCACTTTCCGGATCCAAGCCAGAAGTTGGTTCGTCAAGAAACAGAACTTTCGGGTGGTGTAACAGTGCCCTTGCCAGAGATAACCTCTGTCTCATACCGGTAGAATAGGTCGCCAGTTTTTGGTCTTTCGCTTCTGTCAACTCTAATTCCTTGAGTAGTGACTCAGCACGCCATTTTCCTTTTTGTTCCATGCCAAAAGCCGCAGCATAAAACATCAGATTTTCAATACCAGTCAGATTGTCATACATCTGTGCGTGTTCAGTCACAATCCCTGCAAGGAGATGCACTTTTTCTGGCTGAATATTAGGATTGACACCCATAATTTCACATGATCCTCCAGACGGGCTCAGGACTCCGGTAAGCAATTTTACGGTTGTCGTCTTTCCGGCACCATTTGGACCGAGAAAACCAAATACCTCTCCGGTACTTAGTGTCAACGAGAGTTGTTTTAATGCTTCTTTTCCACTAGGGTATGTTTTGGATAGTTTTTGTATAGTAACAGTTTCCATTTATTTTTCCTCCTCGCTTGCCTTCAGTCTATTAACCATCATCTGAAATCGTGAATCTTTAGCCAATGGCAGAAAGACAGGATTTTCATTAAGAGCTTGTGTCATACTATGACGGATCAGAGTTTCATCTCTTGGCGGAAAGGATCGTAACACAAGTTCGCTGTCCAACCATTCATCTAGAAGATCAAAAAAATTGTCCCCATGCAAATGCAATGGATAAATATTACTGACTGCCAGTTCCGTATATTGTGAAAGGATGTCCAACGCCTGTTCGGCATTATTAAGCTTCATCCAGTCTTGAGCGATAGTAATATAAATTCCCAAAAGAATACCGGGGTGTAGCATTTTCATTTGAAAAACATCTGCTATTTTATAAAATCGCTGACAGGTTTCTGCAAATTGCTCCGCATCATTCAGACATAAATTCAAATAGGACGGGAACAAATTAAAAAGAGTCATAATCTCCTTGTATATTCCGACCTGAAGAATTTTTTTTGCCTCTTGATCGTTACCTATTGCCCGATATGCGGAAGCCAGAAGAGGCTCAGGAGAACCAGATTGCATATTAACTGGTTCCAAAATATCAATTACTTCAGACGGGCGTTGGAGTTGAAGCAAACAAAACGCTTCCATTAGCAGTGCTTCTTTTTGCAGATTCGTCTCGTCCGCTTCAGTTCTTACACGATGAAACCACTCCAAGGCTTTTTCTATAATTTGTTCCACTTGTTCAGGACAGGAAGCCTGTGAAGTGTGATTGATTAAAAGTGTGCCCAATTCAAATAATAAAGGATAGCAAGCGTAAAATTTTTTTGCTATTTTAAGACATTCAGCCAGGACTTCCTCAAAGGACAACATAGAAAAATCTTTAGAAAGACGGATATACAGTTTTTTAATATCCTCTTGTTCCATTTGCGGTTGATATCCTATCAACTCGTCAATGCTTATATCAAAGTAAGATGCTAGTTGTGGCAATAGCAAAATATCTGGTAATGAAGATCCCGTTTCCCATTTTGAAACAGCCCCTTTAGAAACGCCCAAATGGGTAGCCAGTTCGTCTTGTGTAATACCTCTTTTATGACGATTTTTAATTAGGACACGGCCAATATTTATCTCTTTCATAATTACTCACCTCATATATCATTATTATAATGAAGGAAAAGAGCAAATACAATGGAGATGTGTTTCACTTTTTTCAAAAAAGTCAACTATCAGGAAACACTCAAGGCGCGCAGTACGAAAAAATACGTATTTGTGGGTTCATGTTATAGTTGTTCAAATTTATAGCCGATCCCGGCGACACTCTCAATGTAGTTTGGAAGATCCGGTTCAAAACGCAATTTCTTACGCAACTTACTTATATGATTATGAATCGCTTTTCTCGAATAGAAATCACAATCCTCTTTCCAAACCAAATCGGTAATCAGTTCGTAAGTAAAAACACGTTTGGGTCTTTGATGCGGAGGAAGTGTGACAGGAATTGAATACCGTTCCATGACAGACTCCCTGTTCCAAAATATATTGCATCAGAGCATTCTTTTGTTCTTCGTTAAGAAGCAGAAATAACTTTTCTCCGATCTGCTTGCCGGATTCTTCTATATCCAAAACAGCTAATGTCCCATCACATCATCACCTCCATATTATGTCTTAATACCTAAGTGAAAGTTATCTTTGATTTATAATCATCATAAACTACAAATGTTACACAAATGTCCGAGGTGCCTTTGATTTCGACAGAAAAACAGGCTGAATTGTTACAACGCTCGGACATTTCAAAAAATAGTGTTCTACTCAACCGTTTCAATCGAATCCACAATATTCATTTTTGAAATTTTCCGTAGCGGAATTGCTGTTGCCAGCAAGCAAGCTC
>QWCB01008776.1_pt1 | contig 10838 bp, 14 predicted proteins | sample 1972511 | NCBI WGS metagenome assembly QWCB01 (sample SAMN09866719, study PRJNA288562) | Human gut metagenome isolate term5_stool, whole genome shotgun sequencing... | isolation source: gut | host: Homo sapiens | place: USA: California
AGACCTTGACTGGCGTTTTCTTTTCGGCAGTGCGGATATATTCGATCAGTTCCGCTGCGTTCATGTGTGCGCTCCTTTTCATGCTTATTTACTGTAAATTCATCATATCGGATACTTCGATGCAATACAATGCACAACAATGCGCAGATTGTTGCAAAAAATGCTCATTTCGCCGCCATAAAACGCTGAACTGCCAATCTGCCGCCGCCTTCTGCGGCTGGACAGCAAAAGACCGCTGACCCGCGCTCTGCGCGCAAGGTCAACGGTCTTTTAAAGATTAAAGACAAGTATCTTTAGCAGTGACTCTGAATCATCATGCCTGATGAAGGCATGTGTTGAAACGCTTTTCGTTCATAGGCGACGGACTTTCCCATGTGGCGTTTGGAGCCGTGGGCATTGGCTTGTGTGTGATAAAGAAGCATAAGAAGTGTAAAATTTTTTGCCGTTCCTATCCGGCACTTAGCTACTGCGTCGGATAGGTCGGGCATTATTCGTCGGGAAGTTCTACCTGATAGAGATTTTCCCGGTGGCACATCATGACTTCGGCTTTGAAGTATTCCATAGCCGCGTCGGTGCAGCGGTGCTTGCAACCGGCGCGGGTGTCGGCAGGCCTGTCCATGTAAGGAAGCAAGGGAACATCTTCAATGCGTAAGCTGTTGATGACGATGTGAACATGGATATTTCCGCTGTGGTTGTGTCCGTCCGGGTGGGTGCAGACAAGGGCTTGGTGTCCGGGGAACTGCTCTTTACAAAACCTCTCGCCCAGCTCCTGCGCACGGTCAACGGTCAGCCCATTGTCCGGGCCGTCCCGTGGGTCAAAGCTGATGATGTAGTGGTGGCTCTTTACGTCGTCTTTCTTCTGATTCTTTCCGTAGCGGAGATTGGAGCGCATACAGGCAACAGCGAAATCTTCCTCGCCGCAATTCAGCGTGGATATGCGGAAGTCCTCCCTCGGCACAAGCCGTCCCTGCTCGTCCAGGGTGGGCTTCATGGTGAACTCATCGTGTTCAAAGGTCAGGTATTTTTCAGCGTCGCCGTAGTTGGCGTTCTTAGAGCTGATATGTTTGAACGTTGCCAACGGCTTCACCTACCTTTTCGAGAACTTCAAACTTCAAGGCGGCAAGGTCGGAAGAGGCCGTCCGCAGCTCCGCCGCAAGCTGCGAATAGGGATTGTGCCACTCGTTCAGCGTCCGGGCGATCTGATTGAGGTTGCTTCCGATGCGCCCGTATTCGGCGGTCAACTTCCCGATGGCGGACAGCAGCTCGTCATTGACCGGGGAAACGGTCACGACGGGGCGGATGGTCGCGCCCCGGATGGCACGGCGGATAAACTCGGATTGGCTGATACCGTAGGGTGCAAGGCGGGCGGCAAAGTCGGCGTATTCCTCCTCGGTCAGCCGGGTTTTGACTACCCGCTTTCGGCGCGGCGTGTCGTACTGTTTGCGGGACATGGGCTGCACTTCCTTTCTGTTATTGGCGCCCATGTAGCGGGCGCGTGTAAATACCTCCTCATATACCTCAAGAAAAATCGGCAAAAACCGTACCCCTCGTTTTGAAAAGTTCACAGATTGTTTACAAATGCGATTCAGCCGTTTTTCTTTCCCCGCAGGGGTAAAGCAGGGTTTGGGGAAGGCACTCCCCAACAAGATTCCGATGGGGCAGAATGATTGAACGGCGAATTATGGCACCTCGGTAGAATCTCTGTGACTTCCGCGCTTCTTCCTCCTTCGGCTTCTTTTGCTATCAGTACAATCAGCAGGATAGAAAAAAGGCGGTTTTGCAAAACTTTTCCCTTCTGCTAATACAACACCGGCGAGGTCGTCGCGTGCTCACTTTTTGCAAAATATTTTCATTTTCCATTTCACCACTACTACGGTGGGCGGGGGGTACGTTTGTAACCGTCAAACCACCCCGCGCATGGACAGGCATGAGACAATAGTAACGGAACGTTTTGCAACGTTCCGTTACTGTCATATTGGAGGTATCAGGATGACAAGCGCAGAGTTGAAACACCGTGTAAAGCTGCAAGAGTGGGCGGCACGAATACAGGATTGCCGCAGCAGCGGCCTGTCAGTGCGGGCGTGGTGCAGGCAAGAGGATGTTACGACAGCCACCTATTACCGTTGGGAGCGTGAACTGTTGACAGGAGTGCGGAGAAACGGAACACCGCCATCAACGACTGTGACCTTTGCGGAGTTACCAGCACCGGTGCAGGTATCACGCAACGTTGCGGAACGTTGCGCCACACTGCATATTGGAAGCGCCAGCCTGGACATTTACTCCGGATGCGATGCGGAACAGCTGAAAATGCTGGTAAACCTTCTGCGCCTATGTTAAATGATTTCACCGGCGCAGATAAAGTCTATATTGCCTGCGGCTACACAGATCTGCGCAAAGGAATAGATGGCCTGGCGCGCCTCGTCCAACAGCAGTTTGAACTAGATCCGTTTACCAACACGCTGTTTTTGTTCTGTGGACGGCGGCGAGACCGTATCAAGGGCTTGTACTGGGAAAGGGACGGCTTCATCCTGCTGTACAAACGGCTGGAACAGGGCGCGTATCAATGGCCGCGCTCGGAATCCGAGGTAAAGGCGCTAACGCCGCAGCAGTACCGCTGGCTCATGGAGGGGCTGCAGATCGAGCAGCCGAAGGCCCACCGCCCGGTAACGGGATTGACCACTGTCTGAGCAGGGAAATAGGTGGAAACCATTGAAAACACTGGCTTTCTGCCGTGTTCTGTGGTATAATATCTGCATGGAAAACAAAGAAGTGCAGACACGCAACACGGAAGAAATGGTGACCATTTCCCGTGCGGAATATGAGCGATTTCTTGCCCGCGAACGAGAGCAAACACAGGCCATTACCAGCCTTATGCTGCAGAATGAGTGGCTGCTGGAGCAGCTGAAGCTGTCCAAGAAAAAGCTGTTTGGCCGTTCTTCGGAACAGGCGGAGCAGATGGTCATGGACCAGCTGAGCCTGACCATGAACGAACTGGAGGCCTATGCCTTCGGGACCAAAGCCGCCACTGAGAAGCAGATCGCTGTGAAAGCGCATGAGCGCAAGCGGCAGTCCGGCAATGTGTTGGATGTCATTCCAAAGGGTACTCCCACCCAGGTAGTAGAGCACCGTCTGCCTGAGCATGAGCGGATCTGTGCTGCTTGCGGCAGCGAGTTGGTTGAGATCGGCAAGGATGTGCGCCGGACGCTGCAGATGAAGCCAGCAGAGTTCTGGGTTCGCGAGGACGTATACTACACCTACGCCTGTAAGAACTGTGAGCAGGAGACTGGCGAGGCCAACATTGTGAAGGCGGCGAAAGAACCTGTGCTGCTGCCCGGCAGCTTTGCCTCCGCGGAGGCGGTGGCGTATCTGGCAACGCAGAAATTTGTCATGTACTCTCCGCTGTACCGGCTGGAACAGGAATTCAATCGTCAGGGACTGAAGCTGTCCCGGCAGACCATGGCCAACTGGCTGCTGAACGTCTCGGAAAAATGGCTGAGGCCGGTCTACGATACACTGCATGAGCAGCTTTGCAGAGAGCCGGTGCTGCACGCAGATGAGACAACGCTGCAGGTGCTGAAAGAACCGGGGCGTTCCTCCACCAGCAAGTCCTACATGTGGCTGTACCGCACCAGCGGCTGCGCAGATCAGGCCATTGTGCTGTATGAGTACCAGCCCACGAGAAAAGCGGAGCACGCCGAGCGTTTCCTGCAAGGCTTCTCAGGCTGGCTGCACGCGGATGGCTACCAGGGATACCACAGACTGCCGGGCAGCATTCGTGTGGTGGGCTGTTGGGCGCATGCGAGACGAAAATTTGACGAGGCACTGAGCACTCTGCCGCAAGAGAAACGGAAGGATTCTCCCGCGGCCATGGGCGAGTGGTATTGCTCACAGCTTTTCAAGCTGGAGCAGGAATTCGCAGAACTGACGCCGGAGGAGCGATATGAAAAGCGGCTGGAACAGGAGAAACCTGTTTTAGACGCGCTGCTGTCATGGGCAAATGAGATGCAGGCGGGAACCGCGCCGAAATCTGCGCTGGGAAAGGCCATTCACTATCTGTTGGAGCAGTGGCCGTATCTGACAAGGTATCTGGAGGACGGTCGTCTGGAGCTGAGCAACAACCGTGCCGAGCGCAGCATTAAGCCATTTGTGATGGGCAGAAAGAACTGGCTGTTTGCCAATACGCCCGGTGGTGCGCAGGCCAGCGCCGTGATCTACAGCCTGATTGAAACGGCGAAGGAAAACAGCTTAGATCCGTACCGCTATCTGCTGTGGGTCCTGCAAAATGCGCCACAACTGAGCGAAGAGGATGCCGCATGGGCTGAAAAGCTGCTGCCTGGAAATGCCCCGGAAGAATGTTATATGCCGTAAAAAATAATTGACCGCCATCTCGGTGAGCAGCAGCTCGCTTTCAGATGGCGGCCTTTTATTCGCGGCTACGTTTGACGGTTACGTACGTTTTGCCAAATGCGCCCGTGAATTTCTTCATATTTTCTTTTCTCACTTCTTACTCCAACCGATTTCTTGAAATGCCAAAAATGGGCGCAAAAGCAGCAAATCTTTTTCAAGACTTACTGCTTTGCGCAATGCTGTGGTGGCATCACCTATATTTGGTTTTCTTCATGATTTATCTTTTTTATACGAATCTTGATAATCTCAATCTCCCCGCAAATAGCATAGCTTCTTTACGGGGAGAAGGAGAAAAAGTAATTGAATTTAGCTATCCATCGTTATCATATAGGCTACTTCCTCTGCTGTGTCGTATATGCAAAAAGAAACATTCGTGTATTTTTGTGTTCCCGGATTTCGGTCAACAAGCATCCAATAACCGTCGGCAATTTCTGGGAGCTCAACATAATCAGATATGCTCGTTAAAAACAACTCAGCATTTTCAGAAAGAGGAAGAATAGACCATTTCAAGAAATCTTGCTTTGCATCATTGTCTAAAGTTATTTTATACAAGGCAATTCCCTCATAAGGAACTCCCTCATAATTATTAAACAACTCTTCAATTTTGATGTTATCCTTGTCAATGTCAAGATTGAAATCTCTCATGAATTGCATCTTGACATCTCCTCTCGTGCTGTTGAAAGTACACGCACCCAATAGCGAAACGGATAGCAACAGTAATGCTACGCACACAAGTGAATTTAGCTTTTTCATTTTAATTCCTTATGCCGAAAAAGAGATATTCACATAGCTGGACAGCCTATAACCAAACCTATGCGTTATTATCAAGTGCTTTGGTTTTTCCTCTCCGCGAACGGAAGTCACACCAAAGCTGCGTTTGAACATTAGTATATTGATGATTCAAAGCAAAGTTCATGATGCACCTCCTGTACTATGGCATGGACAATCTTGGTGGTTAACTTTCGCAAACTATTGAGACTATAGCATACATAGACTGCCATTGCAAATGGATCAAGAATGGAGTAAAAAAGAATCCCTACTACTTCAATAACTTGATCCACGCTTCTTGTAGAAATAAATGGCAGAGATAACAGAGGGAATAGCAACCCACAGCAAAAATGTTCCTATCGCAAACCCTTCGCGGATGTTGGGGGCTTGGAAAGAAAACATAGCAATTATATTGCTAATTCCAAATGGAATTGCGGTATAACCAAGTATTCTATGCGCCAATATCCATGTAGATTCATCTGCAAGAGTCCATGGTAATCTGAGACCAGTATGTCTTGAATATGGGAGTTTGGGACACAGGTTACCAAGCACTAAAATCACAAGCGATGTAATGGCAGAAGCAATCATCGTTTCGCTACTGTCTGTCAATTGGATTGTCCCCTTAATGCTCAGGATAATAATGGCCATCGGGTTATCCTCCGCTATATTGGCAAGATGACTTATATTGCCTCCAAGGAGTGCCAACGCTATAAGAAGGCAAGCGACAATTAGGGCAAATGATACCCATGTATCGCGCACAACAAGGCCTATCGCCAGAGCCGCAAAAGATAGGATGCTAATTATTGTATGAACCTTTGTTACTTTCATAGTTTCTCGCCCCTTTTAAGTCTTTTATTTCATCTAAGAACTCGACCATTTTACCCACAAATTCCTGCATAACGGACAAGTTCAAAGAGTATATAATTTGATTGGCCCTTCTTTCGGCAACAACAAGGTTTGCCTTTTTTAACACGTCAAGGTGCCGTGAGACAGATGGTTGTGATATTTCCAAAGCTTTTGTTATTTCATTTACACTATAGTTTCCCCATTTTAACATACGCACAATTTGGCGTCTGTATGGGTTTGAAAGTGCATCAAAAAAATCACCATCCATGGAAAAAATATCTCCTTCGTTTTGATTTGGTGTAGTAGCACCCAATTTATGGATGCTACTACACCGGCGACTGAAGTAAAGGATATTACTCGATTTCTGGTCCGTTCGGGGTTGAGATTGGGTAAGTTGTATCAATTTGGAAGATAGCAAGAAACAGGATTCCAACTACCACTCCAAGTAGATACTGATCGACTGCAACCCAATCGTTCTGGTAAAGACCGCTGGTCGGCGCAGCGTCACCACCACCATTCAACTTTCCCAGTTCAGGTGTTTCGTACATCTGTTTGTTCCTCCTTTCTCATTTTTTCAGTAATATCACTACATCCATTCTTCAAGAATAACTCCCTTTATCAAATTCAGATCATTAAGATCATTCTCCATCAGATCCAAATTTAGGCAGCCATCCATATTGATATCCGAAATCAGTGTAGTAATATTTTCCATATCACTCACGCTTTGCATTCTTGCAGTTAAATACTGGACAACATTTGTTGCCCATATCGTTTTTAAGCCTGCATTCCAATAATCACTCAATGAGCGCTTTCTTACATTCCCAACTACTAACGGGAGATACGCAGAAACAACAATATCTCCATTAGCGTGTACGGACACTTGATCCATAAAATAATTTGTATCTCTAAACCTCACAAGATGGTCTATAGGATCACCCCATTTAACATCAATGCAAGGGTGGCATTTTCCCGTAAGGTTTACTTCGTTTATGTTCTGGACGAGCCATCTATACTGCGCATCAGTTGGCACAATATTGGGGTTATCTTTTGCTCTCCCTAATAACATGAGAGGTTGCAACCGGAAATCGATATAGTCACTTCCGGTAGTGCGGTTGCTTTTTTCATAAAGATCAACCAACAAATCATACACCCCAAGAAAATCCTTGACATTGAAACTTGTAGGTGTAAAGGCAATGGATAATCTAAGTTCTGTTTCGTTGAGCACATATTTCATGGCATCGATTACTTTCGGGAAAATTCCGACCTTGTTTCGTAGGCGCTCATGTGAATCTCTTAGTCCGTCAAAACTAAACTGTATTCCATCCAAACCGGCTGAAGCTAATTGTTGAATGGTTGCAGGATTCGCCAAGAGTCCATTTGTCACGGCAGTGCAATGTGATCCGGAAGGTTTAAGGATTTTGATGCATTCACACATCAATTCTTTTCTCAATAGTGTCTCACCACCACAAAAACAGACGTTATATAAATTCATCGATGCTAAGTCTTCTATGAAATGCAACACTTCACCATCGCTCAGTTCATTTGAAATAACATCATTTTCGCCGCTACTATTAAAACAATGCAGACATCTCAGATTGCAGTTGTTTGTTATGTCAAAAGCCACTTGATGTGGAGCTCTTAAAATGTCATAATATTTGTTAGCCATACAAACCTCCTTTACGCATTAGCGATTCAGCTGTCGATCTTTAGATTTACAGCATAAGAATACAAATCTCTGTCGAGATATGCGTTCTTTTGTAGTGCTTCTAAAGAAAAGCCTGACAACTCAAGAGAAGAGACAAACTCTTGATTCGTTTCATAAAAATCCTTCGGCAGCTGGATTCTCAGGAGATTTATTTTTTTAAATGGAAAACTTGCGTAGAAGCTTATTATGCTCCTAATGACAGGTTTAACATATGAATTGGGGAGTGCCATTAGCTGAATTGTTGCTTCGTTCAAAAAAGCCTCTATAGCAGGGCGTACAATAACAGTTCCGATAATCTGACCTTTAGACTTTAATGTGAAAAAGTCTTTATAATAGCTGTAGAGGCATTGTCTAACTACCGTTGCATTTTCATACTCTCGATAATTCGTTCCCCAGATATAACAAAAGGCGCATTGTTCATTATGATTCTTTGCGATTGCGTCTCTAATAAACTTGACCGTTTCCCTTATTTCGTGTTCCATAACAAGGGAAAGTGTGCAACCATCAGAAATCACTTCTGATGCAGTGAATGAAAATGGATTTGAATCCCTCATATCTTTATCCCTCCAACTGATAGCATCTATTTGTGTCAACATGTGTAATACCCTGACAATATCGTCGAATAACGTCTTTTCAGGCACATCAGGATACTTATCTTGTAGTTTACTCAAAATAGCGTGAACGCTATTTTCACCCGTACATAACTCAAGAATTACATTACCTGTTCCATTCAGCATCGAGTAATTGTAATCCCCGTTGTTGGTGAGCATAGAACTGTAACCGTTATTCTCTTTTCTGTAATAGGGAAGCTCGTTTCTTTTGGGGATCAGCCCTTCAAAAGAGGCAAGGCTTCCTGTGTTGGGAACATCCATTTTCATAATACAAATAATCCTCCTTTTTCTGCTTTGATTACATGTTGTGTTGTGTCAATTAGTCCTTTGTCGTGTGTCATTGCAATAATCAGTTGAGCACTCCTATTTTGCTTAATGAAATCTATCAACTCAGCTTGACTTTGAGTATCTAAATCGGTTGTCGGTTCATCTAGAAGCAAAACGTCCGCCTTTTTTTGCGATGCTACCCATACGTATAACTTGCGCAGCTCGCCGCCAGACAAAGTATCGCATCGATGCCCCAAGATATTTTTAAGAAACTGGGCATATCCATTAAGTTCTTCACTATTTTCAAGCATCAGATTTAGCTCATCCACAGTAACGTTCATGGTTTTTACCAAAAAATCTTTCACGTTTAGTTGTGGAGCATACAGTTTTTGAGGTACGCATGAGAACAGCCTCTTTCTCGCGCTTTTCAAATCGATCTCTGCTGAAAGAAGACCATCAAACAAGACATATTTGCCATATCCATAGAGTGAGGTAAGTATTTTGAATAGGGTGCTTTTTCCCTCGCCATTTTCTCCAATAATCGAGTAACTCTCTCCCTTTTTAAAAACACAGTTAGCATTTGAAAAGACCATGTGTTTCTGATCGGAGAAGCCGTAATTCAGATTTTGCACTTCAATTGTATTTATTGCATCTATCTCTATCTCGCCATTCAGGATTTTGGGATATGCGAGAATTGCGCGCATTCGTTTATATGATGCAAGGGAATCTTGATATTGCTTGTAAATTGCCGTGTAGTATTTAACAGCCCTGAGTAGTAAGGCGAAATATGAATTGATCATCACAAATTCGCCAACGGTCATGTTGCCAACAGCAATTTGTATACCTGCAAATATAAACAAAACAGATTGAAATACAGTCTGAATAATACTATCTATAGAGGAAAACAGATACGACAATCTGCCTGCTTTCAAAATAAACGGAAAGCAATTAGTAAATGATGCTTGCGCTTCTTTTTTTGCCCCTGAAAATCTTGAGTTAAGCTGGATACTAAAAACCTGTTCAACAATTGAGTGTATGCTTCCAAACAGCCGGGAGTCTGCCTCCTTTTTTTTCTCCGATGAATCAAACAGCGGCCTTTTCAGAGCGAGAAAAAGCACAATGTAAGGGATAAGGACAACAACAACGATTAGACATAACAAAGGGTCTATTACAAAAAAGCAGTAGAGTACACCCACAATTAAAGTTCCATTAAGAAAAATAGAAAGAAAATTAGACAACACAAATGAAGTTATGACATTTGCATCTTGAAACAATCTTTGTGTAATATATGAAAAGTCCAATTTCTCAGCAATAACTAGGTCTGTTTCAAGCAGATTATCCATGCCTTCATAAATCGATGCCATTGTTGTTTTTGTCAATACTTTTACAGTCGTTAGGTTAGAGCAATAAGAAAGCAATGCGCCGACAACACCTACTCCAACAATGATAAGCGCAAACTGCACAATTAAATGAATATCCTTTGAAACAGTGAGGAGATCAATGAATTTACCATTCAAATATGGAGCAGCTGAAGAAACGGCGAAACTCAGAATGATCATAACAATAAAGAATGCCGCTTCTTTCTGCTTTATCATTTTATTTAGAACATACTTCCACATAGAGTTCACCTCCGTGTTATGGTTTATTCGGTTTTTATTATATAGCAAAAACCAAATAGATGCAAGACCTAATTGAATTTTGTGGAATAGCGAGGCTTTCTGTCTATCATTTTGCTGCCTGCTTCTTTACCGTACACAAGCATTGCCGCCGTGCTGCAGATCACCAACAAAATGCCTCTTGCAATGGTCGTTACTATCCTCAGCGCCGTGTTGCTCCTGCGCACCGGGCAGAATACGAAAATCAAGGGCGACGCCGCTATCGCCATGATCTCAGTCGGGGCACTGGCCATCGGCTATCTCCTGATGAACATCTTTTCCACCTCGTCCAATCTTTCCGGCGATGTGTGCAGCACGCTGTTCGGCTCCACCTCCATCCTGACGCTGTCCCCCGCAGAGGTATGGCTGTGCGTGGGAATGTCGGTGCTGGTCGTGGCGGTGTTCGTCCTGTTTTACAATAAGATCTTCGCCGTGACCTTTGACGAGAGCTTTGCAAGGGCGGCCGGCACGAGGGCGGGGCTTTACAACCTGCTGATCGCCGTCGTCGTTGCGGTCATCATCGTGCTGGCGATGAACCTTGTGGGTTCCCTGCTGATCTCCGCACTGGTGATCTTCCCG
>QWCB01004223.1_pt1 | contig 10832 bp, 8 predicted proteins | sample 1972511 | NCBI WGS metagenome assembly QWCB01 (sample SAMN09866719, study PRJNA288562) | Human gut metagenome isolate term5_stool, whole genome shotgun sequencing... | isolation source: gut | host: Homo sapiens | place: USA: California
TATTTACTATGAAGAGTTGCAAGCTTCAAGTGAAAATTGGCATTCCGGAACGAATAACGACTTGCCGTTTATAAAATATATGCTCTCGGTCATCTACAAGGCATATGGTGAATGTGATGAAAGATTTAAACTAATATCAGAAAAATCTTTAACTTCTGCAGAAAGAGTTATGAAGGTGTTTGAAAATTCATTAGAGCCATTATCTAAATCAGATATAGCAATTCTTTGCCCGGATATTTCAAAGAGAACTATAGAAAGAGCATTGAAAGAATTAAAAGACCGCGGCTTAATTAAACAATTAGGCAGCGGAAGATCGACTAAGTATATTAGAGTTTAAAACTATTTCACAAGCAAAAATACAGGCAGATAACTTCTTAAACGTCTTTTTATTTGGAATGAGAATAGCTCCTATGAATATCAGTGGCTTTGCCTCTACGTAAATGGAGCTTTATTTATAAGCAGTAGGTATATTGAAAAAAAGATAAATATTTGATTTAAGCCAAATATGGTATAAGGAGAAAATTATAGAGCATATAAATCCAGAGGAAAGGATGTAATGGACTGATTATAGCATGAAATTTATTGTAAAAGAAATTGTAGATAAAAAAGAAAAAGAAAGAATCGCAAGAGAAGTGCTTAATGACCTGCCAGAATGGTTCGGCATACCTGAGAGCACAGAGAATTACATTAAAGAGACGCAAGCAAAGCCGTTCCTAGCAAATTTTTATAAGGACGAGCTAGTAGGCTTCATCGTCCTTGGCGCGAGCAGTCCCGACTGTGCAGAGATCTTTGTCATTGGCGTGAAGAAAAAGTTCCATCATCATGGAGCTGGGAGAGAGCTAAATAATGCCTATGAAGACTTAGCAAAGAGCTTGGGATACACTTACACACAAGTAAAAACCGTTCAGTCCGGCCATTACAATGAGTACGACATAACGAATAAATTTTATAAAGCAGTCGGTTATAAAGAATTAGAAGTCTTCCCGGATTTATGGGACGAGAGTAATCCTTGTCAGATATATGTAAAGTATTTGGGTGAGTGAAAAAAGTGTTAAGTCACAGAAACTATTTATGTAGAATAGAAGCAAAATAGAGGGCAGATTAACTGCCCTCTATCTTTATGCATTGACCACTAAGTAAAAACTACTCCTTAATTAATTTTTTGTAAACTTTTTCGACTTCATCAGCCAGATTTTTGTACGCCTTATCACTTCTTGAGCAAGCACCCTCTATAAGCAAGTCAAAATCTTGCTTGATGTACTCTTCCAGCTCTTTATCAGAAAGAATTTCCTTAATGTCAGCGCCAGGCTCTAAACCATTCTTAGATAACAATTCATCTAGCTCGTGTGCATCCATCGCCTCAAGATCAGCCTTAGTGTAGTGGTGTTCATCTTTATTTGCACAAGCAGCAGATGTTAGAACTATAAGCATCAAAGAAAGAAGAAAAGCAATTATTCGTTTAGATTTATACATAAAACGCCTCCTATAAAATATATGAATATTCTTTGTATTATTATACTGCTTTACTAGATTCATGTCAATTGTTCCGCAAAAGCATATATATCGTTCCGATACTCTTGCTATTGTTCCAATAAAACAAGATTTTTACCAAAATATATAGATAATTTCTAACGAATTCGTTATAATGATATATAGTAGGGTTAGTATATAAGGTGGTGATTGGATGAGCAAAGTATTAAATAAAAAACAAATGTCCGAAGAAGATATTAAACTTCATTATATTACACCGTCTATTATCTCCAAGTGGAACAAAGATAAGATTACCATGGAAACACAAATCACTGACGGGAGAATAAATATTCGTGGCAATCTCGCGTTCAGGGAAAAACCGAAGAAAGCCGACTATATTTTGTACTTAAATAACAACAACCCCATCGCCGTTGTCGAAGCGAAGGACAATCGAAAGAGCATTTCCTATGGCTTGCAACAAGCTATGGAATATGCGAAGATGCTTGATTTGCCTTTTGCTTATAGCTCCAACGGTGACGGTTTTATGGAACACGACTTTCTAACCGGGAAAGAGCGTGAATTTTCCATGTCCGAATTTCCTTCCGAGGAGGAATTGATTGCGCGCTTTAAAAGAGAAAAGAACGACCACCAAGGGCTCTCAGAAACAGAAGAAAAACTTATCAATCAGCCCTACTATTCCAGCCAAAACACTTTTCCGCCGCGCTATTACCAAAGAATTGCAATCAACAGAACCCTTGAAGAAATCGCCAAGGGAAAAGACAGACTCCTTCTTGTCATGGCTACCGGGACTGGCAAAACATATACAGCTTTTCAAATCGTCTACCGACTCTTGCAAAGCGGACAAAAGAAAAAAGTTTTGTACTTGGCGGACAGAAATATTTTGGTTGACCAAACCATTGCACAAGACTTTGCACCGCTAAAAAAAGTCGTCCACAAAGTCAATGTGGCTAAAGACGATCCCACAACCATAACTTCCCACCAAGTTTATTTTTCCCTTTATCAACAATTGGTCGGAGACGATGGCAAGGAACATTATTCCGAATTATTCAAACCGGACTTCTTTGACCTTGTAATCGTAGACGAATGCCATAGAGGTTCAGCCAAAGAGGACTCGAGATGGAGAGAAATTTTAGAATATTTTAAAACAGCCACACAAATCGGCATGACTGCTACTCCGAAAGAGACAAAATATGTATCGAACATCCACTATTTCGGCGAACCCATTTATACTTATTCCCTTCGCGAGGGCATCGACGACGGTTTTCTTGCCCCGTTCAAGGTCATCAATATTACAACGGATATCGGAGAAGCTTGGCGCCCTTACAAGGGTCAGTTGGATAAATTCGGAAACGAAATAGAAGATAGAATCTACAACAACTCCGACTACGACTACAATATTGTTATAGAAGACAGAACGGAACAAGTTGCCAAAGAAATCACCGCCTATTTAAAAGCGACTGACAGAATGGCAAAGACAATTGTATTTTGTCCGACAGAAGATGCAGCCGAAAGAATGAGAATAGCTCTTGTCAATTTAAATGCGGATATGGTCAAGAAAAATCCTGATTATTGCGTGCGCATTACGGGAAGCGATGATTACGGCAAAAACAAGTTGGATTATTTTATTTCGGTCTCTTCGGATTATCCGGTTATAGCAACCACATCCAAACTCCTGTCCACAGGAGTCGATACAAAAATGGTAAAGCTGATTGTGCTGGACCAAATGCTAAACTCTATGACCGAGTTCAAACAAATCATCGGTCGCGGCACGAGGCTTAGAGAAAAAGAAGGCAAAACACATTTTGTTGTGATGGATTTTAGAAATGTGAGCCGATTATTTGCCGACCCGGATTGGGACGGTCCGATAACCATCTACGATGGATTTGAACCTAAGGGAGCAAGCGAAGACGGCGGAGGATATATTGTCGACCCCCCACTTACTCCACCTAACGAGTTTCCACCTGACAGAGTTGTGCCGATTATAGACAAAAACGGACTAAGAGTGGAAATAATTCACAAAACTGTTTCCATCTATGACACAAACTCCAAACTTCTAAGGCGTGAGAGCATAATAGACTATACCAAAGAAAACATCCGCGGAGAATATGCCGACCTCGATGAATTTATCCGCGAGTGGAGAAAAGATCCAAAAAAAGACACCTTAAGAAAAATGCTTGCGGACTACGGCATAGACATCGATTCTCTAAAAGCCGAAAAAAATATGGCGAATGTCGACGACTTTGATTTTATTTGCCACATCGCCTATGACCAAAAGCCTTTGACCCGCAAAGAAAGAGCGGAAAATGTAAAGAAGCACGACTTCTTCAGTAAATACAACGGCATGGCAAAAGAAGTCCTGGAAGCCCTCTTAGATAAATATATGAATCAAGGCATCCAAGAAATCACCAACATGGATGTATTAAAACTCGACCCCTTTATTAAATATGGCAAACCGTCAAAAATCGTCAAAGAATTTGGCGGCAGAGACCTTTATATAAATGCAGTTATTGAATTGCAAAATGCCATATACAACTCTGAGGTAATATAAGATGAACAATTTAAGCGGCTTTGTAAAAAAGCTTAGAGATATAATGCGAAACGACCCGGGTATCAACGGCGACGCACAAAGAATCGAGCAAATTGCTTGGATGTTATTTTTAAAAGTTTATGACAACAAAGAAGAAGACTGGGAGATTGACGATTCAAATTATGAATCCATAATCCCCGACAAATATAGATGGACAAACTGGGCTAATGATGACAGGAGCGGAAAAACCCTCACAGGCGATGCCCTCTTGGACTTTGTGAACAACGGACTCTTCCCTTGCCTGAAAAATCTGGAAGTAAATATGGACACTCCAATAAACAAGGCAATCGTGAAAACCACTTTTGAAGATGCCAACAACTACATGAAAGACGGTGTTCTACTCCGCCAAGTCATAAATGTAATTGACGAGATTGACTTCTCGGACTACGAAGAAAGCCACGCCTTCGGCGACATCTACGAATCCATATTAAAAGAACTCCAAAGCGCCGGCTCATCCGGTGAATTTTATACACCGCGTGCAGTGACAGACTTTATGGCAAAGATGATAAGACCGCAAATCGGCGAACAAATGGCGGATCTCGCATGCGGCACGGGGGGATTTATCACATCCTGGTTAAAAGAACTGAAAAAACAAGTGAAGACCGTTGCCGATGAAAAAGCTTACAATGAGTCCATTTACGGAATTGAAAAGAAACAATTCCCATACATGCTATGCATCACAAATATGCTCATCCACGATTTGGATGTGCCGAGAATCTATCATGACAACTCACTCTTGAGGGACGTTCTCGACTACACTGACGAAGACAAGTTCGATGTAATCCTAATGAATCCGCCATACGGCGGCTCGGAAAAAGAAGATGTCAAAAACCATTTTCCGGCGGACCTCGCAAGTTCTGAAACCGCAGATTTATTTATGTCGGTCATTATGTACAGGCTTAAGAAAAACGGCAGAGCGGCGGTAATACTTCCCGACGGTTTTTTATTCGGCTCGGACAACGCCAAGATGAATATCAAAAAAAATCTTCTTGGCAAATTCAATTTGCATACGATAATAAGGATGCCAAACAGCGTCTTTGCTCCCTACACATCAATCACCACGAACATTTTGTTCTTCGACAACACGGTAGAGACTAAAGAAACCTGGTATTATCGAATGGATATGCCGGAGGGCTACAAAAATTTCTCCAAAACAAAGCCGATGAAGCTAGAGCACTTCGACAAAGTCATAAGTTGGTGGGAGAATCGCGCGGAAATAGAAATCGACGGCTTCTACAAATCCAAAAAATTCACAGCGAAAGAACTTGCGGAGGACTTTAATTACAACCTGGACCAATGCGGCTATCCGCACGAAGAGGAAGTCATTTTAGACCCGATGGATTTAATCTACCAATATCAAGAAGAAAGACAAAGCCTTAATGCGAATATAGATAAAATCCTCGAGCAAATAACGACCCTGCTTGGAGGAGAAGAAGAATGACCCCTCAAGAATTAAAAAACAGCATCTTGCAAAGAGCAATCGAAGGAAAATTGGTTGAACAAAGAGCGAAAGAAGGAAGCGGCGAAGAACTTTATAAAGTAATTCAAGCGGAGAAAAAGAAACTTATAAAAGAAGGAAAAATAAAAAAACAAAAAGCCCTCCCTGAAATCACAGATGAAGAAATTCCTTTTGAAATTCCTGAAAATTGGAAATGGGTTAGGCTTGATGAGATTGCAAATATATCTGCTGGTGGTACTCCAAATCGTACTAATTTAAGTTATTGGGATGGCGGAATACCTTGGGTAAAAATTGCTGATATGAAAAGCAAATATATAAGTGAAACTGCTGAGACAATTTCTCAAAAAGGACTTGATAATTCATCTGCAAAAATATTTTCAAAAGGCACTCTTTTGTATTCAATTTTTGCATCGATAGGAACAGTTGGAATCTTGACAATTGATGCTTCTACAAATCAAGCTATTGCTGGAATTAATTTTTATGGGAATATTAACTTAGATTATATGTATTATGTAATGCTAAGATTAAGATTTATTTTATTATCTCAAGCTAGAGGTATGGCCCAATTAAATATAAATCAAGCTATTTTAAAAAATACAACTATCCCCCTCCCTCCCCTAAACGAACAAAAAAGAATTGTAGAAAAAATTGAAGAGCTTATGCCGCTTGTGGAAGCTTATGAAGAAAGCTGGAAAAGGCTGGAAGAATTGAATAAAAAATTCCCGGAAGATATGAAAAAATCTCTCCTCCAAGAAGCCATCAAAGGAAAATTGGTCGAGCAAAGAGCGGAAGAAGGAACCGGCGAAGAACTTTATGAAACTATCCAAGCGGAGAAAAAGAAACTTATAAAAGAAGGAAAAATAAAAAAACAAAAATCACTCCCCGAAATTGCAGAAGAGGAAATCCCGTTTGAAATTCCTGAAAATTGGAAATGGGTTAGGCTCCCAGAAATTGCAGCTACATCGTTAGGAAAAACTCTAAATAAAAGCAAAGACAACGGATATTTAAAGCCTTATCTTTGCAGTATTAATGTTTATTGGGATGGTATTAATTTAGAAACAGTAAAAGAGGCAAAATTTTCTGAAAATGACATCATTAAATATAGATTGCAAAAAGGAGACCTTCTCGTATGTGAAGGTGGTGATGTTGGGCGAAGTGCTGTTTGGAATTTAGATTATGAAATGTACTATCAAAATGCTTTGCACAATATAAGACTTATTGGAGAGTTATATCCTTATTTTTATAAATATTGCTTAGAATTATATAATACAAATGGTATTATTAACAAAGTAAGTAAAGGTGTAACTATAAAGCATTTGGTTCAATCATCACTACATTCGATAGTTTTCCCCCTCCCTCCCCTAAACGAACAAAAAAGAATTGTAGAAAGATTGGAAGAGCTTTTGCCTCTTTGCGATCAATTGATGACAAAGGCGGAATAATAAAATAATATTTATAAGCGGACCCCAACATTCACTCGGGGTCTTTGTTTTTACCTTGCTATATACTTTATAAAGAATATCCGTCCGCATATGCGAATTTGTTTCGAACCTTATGGTTTATCACATGCATTTTCTAAATCATTTCATCCTCTCGAATAAAAATCCGCCAATCACTTGAATGAATTTCGGACAATTACTTGAATGAAACTCCGCCAATTACTTGAATGAATTTCGGACAATTACTTGAATGAAAACTTGCCAATCACTTGAATAAGTATTAAAATATATTATAGTAATATATGGGAGGAAATTATGAGAACAATTAGAGTTTCCGGCAAGGGTAAGCTTTCCCTTAAACCGGATTTGATTGAATTAACTTTACGCACGAGCGGGACTTACAAAGAATACAGCGATACTATAAGGCGTTCCGCTGAGCAGACAAGGATTTTAAAAGAGACTTTAAAGTCTGCGGGGCTTGATTCAAACGATTTAAAGACCACCTCATTTGACATCGACACCGCCTATGAGAGTTACAAAGACTACGAAGGAAATTCCAAGTCCAAATTTGTCGGATACGAATTTATCCATCGCACTTATATTAAGTTTGCAAACGACAACGAGCTTTTGGGAAAGGTTCTCTACTCTCTTTCAAGGTGTCCGATTAAGGTTAAGTTCGACATCGACTACACAATTTCGGACCGAGAAGGCGCAAAGGATCAACTTTTAAAAAATGCAATCGCAGACGCAACTCACAAAGCAAAAGTTTTGGCTGAATCTGCAGATGTGAATTTGGGCAAAATTGTCGACATCAATTATTCATGGGGTGAAATTCGTTTCAGTTCAAGTCCGATAAACACTTTTGCACTTGAATCCAAAATGATGGCCATGCCGACAGACTCCTACGACATCGACATAGAGGCTGACGATATAGATCTCGCCGACACGGTGACCGTTGTTTGGGAAATTAAATAAAACAAAATCTAAATGCCCCCTTAAATCCGGACGCGGAAATAAGGGGGCATTATTATAAAAAATTAATTTATTTTACAGATGTATCTTGGCGATACTCTTTAACAGCGAAAAGTGCCACAAAGAAAATTCCTACAAGATAAAAAACAATACCTATGCCGATTTTAGATTTTACAAACAGCTCTTTAAATATTGTCCAAAATAGATATGAACTCGAGCAATGCATTTGTAGATAACATGAGAAGTGCTTGGTACTATTATGATATTTACGAAGCAGCATTTGGCCACTCATACGAAAGAATGATGAATGGTGTTGATGAAAAATGGAATAGAGTTAACGGACAAGCTTTCGAAGTAAGAGAAAGATAATCGTTTGTAACCCGATTTTTATAGAACGAGGCGTGTGTATATCACACGCTTTGTTTTTTTGTTGCGGTTATGTTTTTTGTAATTTGTTTATGATTTTCGCAGTATTTTGATAAATAACAGTTGTTTTTGGGGTAAAATTATAATGAGAGTTATAAGAAAGGAATCCGAAGTTTTTGAGAAAGAAGTTTAGAGAGAGGTTTTTGGACCCGGAGGTTTTAAATAGAATCGAGGCTGCGCAGAATTCGCCCGAAACAAGACGTCGTCTTAGCGAGATGAAAAAGTGTGTCAAGAACAGGATGTCGGATATGTTTTACATCGGTTTTCTCGGCTTTGTTGCAACGGTTGTCGTTGTCAATTTTTTTGGGAATTATGCTTTGATTCCGTGTGCTGCTATTTGGTGTTATTGCTATAATATTTTCAAAAGCCGCAATGTCGACGTGGATGATTTGTATGTGAATAATTTTTTAACACCGGTTTTGAATGAGATTTTTCCGGACACGGTTGTGGATTATCATGGCGGTATAGATTTTGAGATTATGGAAAATTTGGTTTATAATTCAAATAAGTATTATTCCAACTGTCACATTATTTTCGGCGATGATTACAAGACTGAGTTTTGCAATATGCACTGTTGGCACTATACGAGCGACAAGAACGGAAGAAAAGAGGAGCACACAGATTTTCGCGGGCAGGTTTTGGTGGCGAGGTTTAATACGAACATTAACGGTCACATAAGGATTGCACCCGTTTATGAAAAGGGTTTTTTCGGCAAGAAGTTGTTCGGTCCATACGGTTCGAAAAGAGACGGCGAAGAAGAGATTCAAACGGAGTCGATTGAGTTTAACAATGCTTATTCGATTTTTTCGACCGACGATTTTTATTCGCGGCTGATTCTTGATGCAAATATTTTGGAAATTTTGAACAATTTGAGTCGAAAGATTAATGTTGCGATTTATATGAACGAGAGTTATGTTGCGATTGCGTTTCAGTCAAATCATTTTTTGTTTTCTGCTCCCGCCACAGGATGGGGTGTCGAGAAGCTTTCTCTCGCCGGAGAGTACGAGCAAATTCGCACGAAGCTCGCTGATTTTTATGCACTGATAGATATTATTGGAGAAAAGTTTTAAGGAGGAGTTATGGATAATTTGTTTATTTATTTTGTGTTCGGGATGATTGTCTTTGCGATTTTTTGGTTAATAGGTACATCGAACAGACTGAAAAGGTACAGGATTGTGATTGATGAATCCAAGAGAAATGTGGACATTGCACTTGCAAAAAGATACGACACGATTTCCGAAATGATTAAGGTTGCAAAGTCTTTCGCAAGGCATGAGGCAGACACTTTCGCAAATGTTATAAAGCTCAGACAGTCCAGAAGTATTTCCGAGGCGAACATGAATATGAAGGATCAAGACGATGCGATTCATAGGATTTATGCTTTGGCAGAGTCATATCCGGAGCTCAAGTCTTCGGAAGAATTTTTGAATTTGCAGGATCAAATCGACGAGGAAAATGAACAACTCGCTGCTGCAAAGAGAATTGTAAACAACAACATCAGCATTTTCAACCAAGAAATTGTCTCCTTCCCTGCTTCGCTTGTTGCAAAATCGAACGGAATGACACAAATGGATTTTCTTTTTGAAGAAGATTTGACAAAAAAGAAAAAAGTAGATAATTTTGATTATGAGGTATAATAGAGTATAAATTTTACATGCCGTCCATATGGTTATGTGGCTCGATATTTTATTTACACAGCGTTGTTTGTGAGGTTCTAAATTCAATGAACGTCATATATGGCGCCAGGACACACAGTGCCTGGCGCTACGGTGCGTACACATGCTTATACAATTATGTAAATATATACACGCCGTCAGTAGCGTCGGGTACACAATTGACGTCAACGACTCATTTCTCCTGCCGTCGAAATATCGTCGGACGTCTTTAACATCTGCGATGCCTGGGATATAGATACACATACAATTGTAAAAATATATACATCTATATAATTGTAAAAATATTGTATTTTTTGTATAAATATGTACACGCCGTAGGTAGCGTCGGGTTCACAATCGACGTCAACGACTCATTTCTCCTATTCGTCGAAATATCGTCGGACGTCTTTGCATAAGACCTACCATCGTCTGTTTGATTTTTCAAATCAAACAGTACGGGTTAGGTCTATAACATCCCGACGCATAAGTTTATCCATCGAGCAGAAATCTTCGATTTCGTCGTGAGATGAGATAAAAAGGTGTATCGCCGCCAAGGTGGATAATGTGTGGAAATCGGTTTGAAAAAATAAAATTATAGGTGTATGAATTTATTTGGGATTTTGGTCAGATATTTTATTGGCTCAACGTTGTTGGTGACGATACATATTCCATAAACACAAAATTGGGCGCCAGGACACACAGTGTGGTATGATACATCTAAAGTGGACAGTCTAATTAATTAAAAACCCACAAAAAGGAGAAAAAATGGGTAAAATTAAATTTGACTTAGAAACAAAAATTAA
>QWCB01004325.1_pt1 | contig 10829 bp, 9 predicted proteins | sample 1972511 | NCBI WGS metagenome assembly QWCB01 (sample SAMN09866719, study PRJNA288562) | Human gut metagenome isolate term5_stool, whole genome shotgun sequencing... | isolation source: gut | host: Homo sapiens | place: USA: California
ACCATATTTAGTGCTGACCTTTAGACTGACAGGTTTCTTGTTTTTATCAAAGCTATAAGTATATTCGGTTCTTTCGGTGTATGTGTCACTGGTTTTCTCCGGATAAGAGGCGGTAGTAAGGTGTTGTGTCGGTTTGCCAAGCATGCCGGCAAACAAGGCTTCACGATGGAAGGAAAGGGGATAAGTATCCGCCACCAGCATACAGGGAAGACGATAATAATTGATATCTTCTCCCGTTTCATAATTAGTCTGAAGCTTTCCGTAACCGGTGGATGATTCATAGGGCAGTGAAGGAGAGATGGTGGAAATTAAATCGCCCTTGTCATACTGTAGAGAAAGAGTGTGCGCGACAACTGCATCGCTGCTTCCTTCCCGGGGCATAATCTTTTCATTCACTTGTGTCAGATAGCCGTCCGTATATGAAAAGGTATATTGTCTCTTCTGGTCGAGAGAAGCATATTCGCATTGCGTGGCGTATCCTTCTTCGTTTAGGGTGTATTTACGCTCAGTCCCTATTTCGTCTGTGAAAGTAACACTGCTTCTGTTGTTTCCGTATTGGATGGTAAGCGAATGGCTGATGATCTCTGTCAAGTCCGCTATCGAAACTTCTTGCGTGTAGGTATAACCGGTCAGCCAGGCATCTTCGTAGCGAAACTCTTCTTCTTTAGTAACGTCAGATACTCCGATTCCATCGGACTTGCAAAATTCGGAGAACAGCATCTTGCTTATTTCCGGGTCAGGAACTTCTGTGCCTGCTTTTTCTTCATCATCCGAACAACCGAACATTTGCTTATTTCCGGGTCAGGAACTTCTGTGCCTGCTTTTTCTTCATCATCCGAACAACCGAACATTACTATCGCACACAACAGAAGTGCTATCTTTTTCATACTTGTTTATTTAATCCGTAACCCTCCGGCAAATCTTCTGCTGGCAGGACTGCTGACACTTTTTTCTATCTTAATACTCTTGGTACTTCGAGTTTCTTCTTCTTTGTCTTCGTCTTTCGGCGGATAGGTTCCCTCCAATGTCTGGATGGCTATGCTTAGCATTCTTTCTTTAGGATTGCCGAAAGGGAGGAACTGGCTGTAATCAGTAGTCCCGTTAATAGACGTTTCGCTTATTTTGAATTTATCGCTGGGAACAAGCACGAATGCGTCTTCGCCTGCATCATGGTCGGAGTTGTAAACGGTGCATACCACCGGATTGACAGACCAACGGTAGGTTTCGTTGATGAATTGCTCTGTAGCCACTGTTTGTCCCTTGCTTGCGCTACCCATGACAATAATGTTAGGAGCCTGATCCTCTTTGTATAGGCTGGTCAGTAGCATTTCTGCTGCTCCGGCTGTTGTTCCGCTGGTGATTGCTACCAAAGTGTTCTGATTCAGATTGACACCGGTCTTCAGCACCTCCTGATCGAAATTGATGGTCGCGTCTTTGTCCAAGTTCTTGTCGTTATATTCCAGATAAGCCATCGGAGTGCCCATTCTTGCATTTGGTACAAGGATGGTGGCAAGTAACTGAACACAGTCCAGCGATCCTCCTTCGTTATAGCGAAGGTCAAGGATAGTGGCTTGTACGTTGGCTTCCTGAAATATCGTTGAGACTTTACGTAATTCATTATTATACTTCTCCGGATCGTCATTGGTTCCGGCGGTGAAGCTGTTGTACATCAGATAGCCGACTTTAGCACCATTGTCTAAAGTCAGAATTTCGTATTTATGTACCGGTTGGTCTTCTATAGACTGGGCGGCTCCCAAATCCAGCGTGACACCGTTCGGTACTACTTTATACACCATAACCGGTTCTTCCGGTACTTCTTCCCCTTCTTCGGGCTCTTCCTCGACTTCTTTCCATACCCCCATCGAAAGTTCTCTTGCTATTGTACCTTGCAGTAGTTGCGTTTCATACTTCTTGCTGATATAGGAAGTGTCTACTTTCATAATCCAGTCACCGCGTTGGAGTCCGGCTTTTTCGGCGGGTGATTCGGGGATAACATAAGTAATCAAGGCATTGTATGCCGTATCGTTATCCTGACTCTTGACGAGCGAGTAGTCGAATCCATAGGTTGGCAACGGAGCTTCCAGGACAGAATCTACAAAAGAGTAGCTGTCTTTGTCCCATTTTGCTTTGGATAAGAAGGTGGCAGGGTCCTGAAACAGGTTTACTTCATCGTAGCCAGGCATATATTGATACCACAGATAATTCTGTTGCATGATATCATACATCCATGTATCCAGTTCAGTCAGGTGGGCATATTCCGGCCAGCGGTCCACACCACACGAAAAGAAGCTGCTGACAGATACGACGATCAGGGCAGGTATAAGTAGTATTTTACGTAAATTCGTCATCTTAAAAAACTTTTCAGTGTGCAAATGTAGGAAATACTTTGCTTATCTACCACATTTATGGTATAAAAATGCCTTCAATATGTGATAGGCTGTTAGCAAATCCCGCCTTATCTTTGCAACATCGAAAATGATCAATAGGTATTCATATAAATAGAGAGAGAATAATTAGAATCCAAAGAGAGTGATATAGAGTAAATGATTTTTGGATGGACCGTAACCTGACTTTGATAAAGATTTAATGAAACAGATTTGCTGATGTGCTAATTTGTCGGTGATTAATACATTGGCATCTTAGCACAACTTTTGTTGTTTAACGAATAATTATGATGATGAATATAGCTGCATTATTGTCCGGAGGTGTCGATAGCTCTGTTGTCGTTCACCTTCTTTGTGAGCAAGGATACAAACCGACTCTTTTCTATATCAAAATAGGTATGGACGGGGCGGAGTATATGGATTGTTCAGCCGAAGAAGATATTGAAATGTCCACTGCCATTGCCCGTAAGTATGGTTTGTCCTTGGAAGTCGTGGATTTGCATAAGGAGTATTGGGAGAATGTGGCCGCCTACGCGATTGATAAAATAAAGAAAGGACTGACACCGAATCCGGATGTGATGTGTAACAAACTCATAAAGTTTGGCTGTTTCGAACAGCAGGTCGGAAAGAATTTCGATTTTACGGCGACAGGGCATTACGCCACCACCATCCGGCAGGACGGCAAGACGTGGCTTGGAACAGCCAAAGACCCTGTTAAAGACCAGACGGATTTCCTGGCCCAGATAGACTACCTGCAAGTTTCCAAACTGATGTTTCCTATCGGCGGACTGATGAAGCAGGAAGTACGCGAAATCGCAAGCAGGGCAGGATTGCCCAGTGCCCGAAGAAAGGACAGTCAGGGAATTTGCTTTTTGGGAAAGATTAACTATAATGATTTCGTTCGTCGTTTCCTGGGAGAGCGGGAAGGGGCGATTATAGAACTGGAAACCGGAAAGAAAGTGGGCACGCATCGCGGCTACTGGTTCCATACGATCGGACAGCGGAAAGGACTTGGATTGAGTGGCGGTCCCTGGTTTGTGATCAAGAAGGATGCTGAGGAAAATATCATCTATGTCTCTCATGGATATGGAGTCGAAACGCAGTTTGGCAGTGAGTTCCGTATCAATGATTTCCACTTTATTACGGAGAATCCGTGGAAAGATGCCGGAAAGGAGATAGATATTACCTTCAAGATTCGTCACACTCCTGAATTTACGAAGGGAAAGCTGGTACAGGAAGAGGGCGGTCAGTTCCGTATCTTATCTTCTGAGAAGTTGCAGGGCATTGCTCCCGGTCAGTTCGGGGTGATTTATGATGAAGAAGCGGGGATATGTGTAGGAAGTGGTGAGATAACCCGATAGGCTGTTCCCTTTCAGAACTGAACCGGCTGTCAAATATAGTATTCCGCTAAATCCACAATCCCTGCACGCATCGCGTACTTGGTAGCTTCGTGCACATTGTTGACTCCCAGCTTCCGGAAGATATTCTTTCGGTGGCTGTTGATTGTATGAAAGCTGAGGTTCTTTTCTGCCGCTATTTCTTTTGTCGTCTTCCCCAGTGCAATTTCTTTGAGGATATTCTTTTCTGTCTGCGTCAGCAGATGATCATCCACCGTTGCAGGGGATGCGGCGGAAGAAGCCGTTCCCGAAAGCAGCAGATTGCTGACATGATTGCAGATATACCGTTGTTTGCGTGAAGCGCATTGCAGGGCGGACATGATTTCCTCTTTTGAGTTATCTTTCATCACTACTCCGAAAGCCATACTGCTGAATAATACCTGCCGGAGAAAATTGATACTTAACTCATCGGAGAACAGAATCCAGTCGGCCTCTTTAAACCGCTCCTGCAGGACGATCAGTTCGTCCGCTCCGGCAAAATCGAATAAGGTATAATCCAGAATAACCACCGCTTGCGGATACAGGCGCAGCTGCTGAATCAGTTCGGCCTTGTTGTCAGCTTCTAAAAGAACGGATACATCCTTTTGCCGGCTTAGCAGAAACATCATTCCTGCCTTGCTGATATCCTGATTATCTGCGATGATATATTCCCTCATAATGATCAATTAAAAAAACTCCGCTACAAATGTACGCATTTTGCGCGATTTGTAGCGGAGTTATTCTTATATTCTTCTGTTCGGATTACCAGGCACGTCCTTTGAAGATGTTTGACTGATCCAGTGGGACGATGTTACCGTTCAATGTCAGGTTGTTGTTATTGAAGTTCGGGCTGATAGATACCGAAGCATTGTTGTTACCGCTGCTCATATTAATAAATACCTGAGCTGAGATACCGATGCCCTGTACACTGAATGAACAGTTTACATTTCCTTTCTTATCGATATTCATCTTCATGTCCGAAGAGTTACCGTCTACAGTCACACCACCGATACCGTTAGGGCCGGGATAAGGAGTGTTGAACGCTGTCTGTACAGTGGCTCTGTTTCCGTTCATCAGGACGAAGTTAGTGTTGGAAGTCACGAAGGAACTCATACCGTTACGGAAGATCACCTGATTGGCTTCCAGAACAAACTGTTTGTTCTTCAAAGCCTGTACAGCCTGCTGGTAGGCTGCCATGTCCTGTACCTGTTCTTCTGCGCGAAGTTTTGCTCTTTCTGCGTCTCTTTCTGCTTTTCTGTCTGCGCGGCGGATGGCTGCGTTACTTTCCTGTGCATACATCATTGTGCTCGCACTTACTAAAACTAATGCTAATAATGCAATAAACTTTTTCATAACTTTTTTTTGTTTAGGTTTAATACGTTGTTCGTTTATTGCAAAAACAAAGTGTATGCCAGATTGTTCACGGGCGTTTTACAATTTTATATCCGATAGCTGCGACAGCGATACTCATTAAAGGACTGATAATGTTGAAAAAGCAATAGGGGAGATACACCAGCGTAGGCACACTCAGAATGGTAGCCTGCGTCATTCCGCAGGTATTCCATGGGATCAGTACGGATGTAACGGTTACTGAATCCTCGGTGGTCCGGCTGAGCAGGCAGCTTTCGTAACCTTTTTTAGCATAAATGTCGCGAAACATATTACCGGTCAGGATGATGCTGATGTACTGGTCGGCAGTTGCCAGATTGAGGAAAAGCCCCGAACAGACGGTAGCCGATACGACGCTGACCGTTTTCTTCATGAAACGTACGAAGAGCGATGTGATGCTTCCCAGCATACCGCTGGCTGTCATTGCCCCGCCGAAACACATGGCACATAATATCAGCCAGATGGTATTCATCATTCCCGACATACCACGGGTGGCAATTAAATCTGTCAAAACAGCATTGTCGGTCTGCAGGCTTGTCTTGCCGTAGATGGTCATCATCAGTCCTTTAAACAGGGAGTCGAAGTTGGAAACGGCAGCCCCCGAAATTTCCCGCAACAAATCCGGTTGGAAGATCAGAGCGAAAATGCCCGCCAATAGAGTGGACAGAAACAGGGTAATGATGGAAGGCACTTTCCGTGCAATCAATATGCCTGTTGCTATCGGTATAATCAGCAGCCACGGGGTGATATGGAACTTTTCGTTCAGGGCAGCTGCCACTTCCGCGATGTGCTGGGTATTGCTGGCGTCATGAGACAGACCTGCTACCGTAAATATAATCAGTGTGATGATCAGTGAGGGCACCGTAGTAATCATCATGTAGCGGATATGACGGAAGAGGGGCGTGTCCGTGACGGATGCCGCCAATATGGTCGTCTCGGACAAGGGAGAAACCTTATCGCCGAAATAGGCACCGGAGATGATAGCTCCCGCAATCCAGCCTTCTTCAAATCCCTGTGCCTTTCCGATGCCCATGAGGGCAATACCGATAGTGGCGATCGTTGTCCATGAACTTCCGGTCATAACGGAGATCAATACGCAAATAATACAGGTGGATGTCAGGAAGAAACTGGGATGGATAATCTGCATCCCGTAATAAATCAAAGTGGGCACTACTCCGCTAATCATCCAGATACCGCTTAATGCGCCGATAATCAGTAAGATGATGATGGCTGTTGTCACTCCTGCCACGTTGTTCGTGATTGCCAGTTCGTAGTCTTTCCAAGGGATTTTGTAGAAAGCCATGCCGATAAGGATACAAATGGCGGTGGTAGTAAGCAGCGATACCTGACTTCCGCCATTGAGGGCATCACTGCCAAATACACGAATGGTGGCGAATAGTAATATCACTAATACGACAATGGGCAATAGTGATACGAGGGGAGATGGAGCTTTCTTCATTCTAAATATAACGCTTTATTATTTAATCTGGTGGTTTAGGTTTCTTTATTATGTAACTACCGGACCTTCAATGATGTCGGATGCTTTATTGATTTCAGGCATCGATTCCGGTAAATGTCTTTAGAGCGTATCCTATCAGGAAACTGATACCTGCCACACTGAAACTGAGTACAGCCATTTCCGTAAACCGCTTTCGGAAGCTTTCTCCACGGGCTACGGAATAATAGTAGTTGAAAAGAGCAATGATGATAAGTGCCATGGTCAGCATCACTCCCAAAGCTACGATTACATTGCTGATCAGTATAAACGGAGTAACCAGTGACACTACCGTGATCAGATAGGCGATTCCTGTATATACAGCTGCTTTTACCGGATGTTTCTTATCATCCCCTTCCGATTTGGTAGAAAGATATTCGGAAGATGCCATTGACAGTGCAGCGGCTATCCCTGTGATACTGCCGGTCAGTGCTATCAGTTTACTGTCACTCAAGGCAAGTGTGAAACCTGCCAGTGCACCTGTAAACTCAACCAGCGCATCATTAAGTCCCAGTACGACCGATCCCATATATTCCAGCCGTTCTTCATTGATAAGTGAAATCAACTTCTGCTCGTGCACTTCTTCTTCATGTGCCAGCCGTTGTAGGTCCGGTATATGGGCATATTTATCATAATTATTATGGGCATTTTCCTCACTGGACTCCATTAATTTGATGGCGAATGTGATACCTAGTATGCGTGCCAGAAAGTAGAAACGGGCGATACGCTTATAGTCCGGACCGATTTCTTTTCCTGTATATTTCTTGAGGATAGCGTAATGCGACTTTTCTTCTGCTGCTATCAGTCGGAGCGTTTTGCGGTTATTCTCGTCTTTTTCGATAGATGCGAGCCGTTCATATAAGATGCTTTCTGTTATCTCGTTTCGTTGAAAGCGGGTGAATTCGGCAATATCCTGTTGGGTTGGAATCATTTCTTTATTTTTTTGGTCGCGCAAAGATACAATAAAAAGACAGAATTCTTTTTGCCTTGCCGGACAGCACAATAAAATTTATTATAAGTTTATATTTTATTGGAATATAGATGCTTTCCTGTTACACCGGATTCGTCTTGCGCCTCAGCCACCAGTAACGGATGAAGAGTACGCCGGTCAGGATCAGTGCGATGGACAGTCCTGTGTAGAAGACAGATATAAAACTTTCGGGCAACAGGTGGAAGCTGCGGATGGTGATGCCCATACAGATCATAAAGATCATGACGATCCAGCTTTTGACATCGAAGAAGGAGAAAGGGCAGTTCTTCTGTTCCTTTTTCCGTTCGATCCTTTGAGTATGCTTGTAATAGAGTCTTTTGAAGATTAATACGAAGAACAGCAGAAAGACGATGGTTGCTTCTCCTATCTTGAACATCCAGCCTTCGGAGTTATTAAGCCATGTAACGATGCCTATTCGCAAGATATTGGCACCGGCGATAATCCAGACGGTGCCTGCTGTGATAAGTAAGATTTCTTTGTTAACTCCGTATTTCATGTTTCCCTTTTTTTGTATTAAACGGTTTACTGCTCCGTTTTGTTGACTCACTTCTTCGACAAAGTTGTAATTAGTAAAGAAATGCAGGTCAGTGTAGCTCCAATTCCAATAACACCATGCCATCCGTACAATTGCCAGAATGTACCTGCAAGGAAGGTTCCCAGGGAACCGCCGACGAAGTAGGTCGTCATGAAAATTGTATTGATGCGGTTGGAGGCTCGGGGTGACAGTTCGAAGATACTGGTCTGATTACTGAGCTGGATGCACTGCATACCTATGTCGATGATGATAATTCCCAGAATGATACCAAGGTAGGTGTTTTCTCCGACGAAGAAGAGTAGCCATGAAAAGAGGATCAGTCCGCAACCGATGAAGTTGAAGCGGCGGACACCCACTCTCTTTACGTATTTCCCCACAAAGGAGGCGGTTAATGCTCCCGCCACACCGCATAATCCCAGCAAACCGATGATGTCGCTGTTGGCATGAAAGGGGGCTTGCCCCATCTTGAAGGCAAGGCAGGACCACATGGCAAGAAGGGAACCGAAGTTTAACGCCGCACGAATGGAATAAATGCGTAGCAGCGGAAACTCTTTCACCAAAGCCAGGAGGGATTTCATCAGGTCGCCGTACTTTCCCCGGAAGTTGGTCTGAATATCGGGAAGGACTTTGAGCACGACAATCGCGCAGACGAACATCATGGCTGCGGCGATGTAATACATTTCGCGCCATCCGAACAGTTCGCCGACGAATCCGCTGACCACCCGTGAAGCAAGGATTCCGGTCAGCAAGCCCGATAGGACGATCCCGACATTCCTGCCTTTGTTTTCCGGACGGGAGAACTGGGCGGCTATGGGAATGAATATCTGCGGAATCATGGAGCAGGCTCCGGTGAAGAACGAAGCAAGGAGTATCAGATGGATATTATCTGCCAAAGCAATCGTCAGCAGGGAGAATATCAGGACAAAGAAATTGACAAGGATAATCTTTTTCCGCTGATACAAATCACCTAAGGGAGTGATAAACAAGAGTCCCGCTGCATAGCCTATCTGTGTGACCATGGCAATCAGGTTGGTACGGAATTCTGATATGCCAAGTTCATGGCGTATCATATTTAGCAGCGGTTGGATATAATAGATGTTGGCTACCGAGACTCCTGCCACAATGGCGAGCGTCCACAGGATGGATGCCGGCAGACCTCCGTTTTCTTTTAATGACTGTTTCATGCCGCAAAGATAATGAATATCACTCAACAAAGAAAGTGGTGGAGATGGTATTTCCTTCACCGTCTACTGCCGTCAGCGAATGTTTGCCGGCGGCGGGTTGCAGGGAGATTTTGTGAAAGTCCTGTGTCTGTGCTTGGTAGGTCTCGTCAAGATGCCAGAAAACGGTAGCGTTAGGATTGTTGTGCGCCAGTTCTACAGTCAGGAAACCTTTGCTGCCATCCAGTTGCTTGGGCAGTTTGATGCGTGCGTTCATCGGAGGATATATAAATTGCATCGGCTGGAAAGTATCTTCTCCGCATCCGGCTTTAAAAGGAGGCAGCGGTTTATACTCCGGATGATGTTGCTTGTAATACCATTCCCATACGGGTGGCAGTGTGAACCAGCTTTTTCGAAGCGTAGGCTCCGTGTTGGCGCAATTTTCATAAATACGCTGGCTTTCATTGGCTGATAAAGTGACGAGATGGTGATAGGGGCATGCCTCTGTCCGCAGTCCTGCCGGTAAAACAAGAAGTGTGTCCGTTTCATCACAGAACCGTCCTTTCAGATGTCCCGATTTCCGGCAGACCTCTGCTTCGACAAAGATGCCCGCAGGACGTGTAAACCACGAAGAGGAGGGGAGCAGATTAAAAATATCGAATAGTACGGGGCCGGCTGTCTGTGCACCTACCAGCCCGGGTTTTCCTTCTCCGGTGGCATTTCCTACCCATACGCCGACTGCATAGCGGGGCGTAACACCCACCGCCCAAGCATCCCGGAATCCGTAGCTTGTTCCGGTTTTCCATGCAATGGTCTGCATGGAAGGAATGGATTTCCAGTCGATCTCTTCGGGACGGTTGACTTCTTTCAAGGCATCGAATGTCTGCCATACGGCGCCGGGCTGAAAAGGATCGGTTGATTCTGTGATTCGGCTTGTCGGGAGCAACAGGCTGCAAGACCTTTGCGGCAGTTGCAACAAACTGCGTCCCATCATTGCGTATGCGTTTGTTACATCCCATAAAGTGGCTTCCGCTCCTCCCAGAATAAGTGATAAACCATAGTGGGAAGAAGAACGGTTAATCGTCTTTAGTCCGATCTGTTGCAGGAAACTATGAAACTTCGGGACTCCGTATCTTTGCAGCATCGTGACCGCGGGAATATTTAATGAACGCGCGAGAGCTTCCGAAGCGGGAACAGCCCCTTCGAACTGCATACTGAAATTCTGTGGCGTAAATCCGTTGATATTGACGGGTACGTCCGGCAGCAACATATCCGGCAGTAAACTTCCTTCCTGTAACATCGCGTAATATAAGAAAGGTTTGAGAATACTGCCCGTACTTCTCGGAGCCTGAATGACGTCTACCTGATTTCCTCCCTGCTTCCGGTCGAAATGGACGTTACCGCAGTATGCCACCACTTGATTGCTCGGAATGTCAATCACCAGAATGGCCAGATTGCGAATATCACTTCGCCCGAATTCGTTACTCCATCGTTCCGCC
>QWCB01003952.1_pt1 | contig 10822 bp, 7 predicted proteins | sample 1972511 | NCBI WGS metagenome assembly QWCB01 (sample SAMN09866719, study PRJNA288562) | Human gut metagenome isolate term5_stool, whole genome shotgun sequencing... | isolation source: gut | host: Homo sapiens | place: USA: California
CGGTCACGTGCACGTCGCCGACCGAGTAGGGGCCGAACTGGGTGTGCATGAGGCCGGGGACGTTCTCGGTCGCGGCGGCGTCAGAATAAAGGTGAATTCCCTGGATTAGTGAGGTCGCGCAGTTGCCGAGACCCACGATTGCGATGTTGCAAGTCTTAGATGTCATGCGGTCAACGCTAGGTTGTGGGCTGGTGAAAACCGCTCCTCGTCGGCAGGTTTACCGATCAAGCCGGGCGGGTGTATCGATCAAGCTCGCGCGCGGTGGGGGTTGTCCGAGCCGTGTTTAGAATGTGGGTGTGTCGATTTCGCGAAGGGTTATTGATAGGTCACTCGATCGCCGTCGCACTCTGTCTCAGGTGCGTGGGGTCGGGCGCTTTGTTGGTGACGCCACCCCGCGGCTCCTTTCGTCCGCGGAGGTTCTAGGTCAGGCAGTCGACCGTCCGTGTCCGGTGTGCGGAAGGCATGATTTAAGGGAAACGCAGTGGATTCACGGCGACGTATTAGGTGAAAAGTCGGGTACAGCGCGTAGTGTAAGAGAGATCAATGGTGTTATTGATGCGCTAGTGAATGCGCAGCAGGATGCTGAGTTCTCGATACACACCGTTGAAGTGTGCATGAAGTGTAGATGGAATCACTTGATCCGAGAAGAGCTGATCGGAATCACGATCGACAATCAGGAGACTCGTCTAGTTGAGTAGCGACAAGCCGTCCAAGAACCCGTTCTCCCGCGGTGGTGCCGGAAATTCCGGTGCCGGCCGTGGCGGACAGCGGAAGCCGGGGCAGCCGGGTAGACCTCGCCAGGGCCAGTCGGGTAAGCCCGGCAAGCCCGGCCAGCCCGGCAAGCGCAGGGCTGCGAACGGCAACCCCGCGTCCGCTAAGCCCACGCGGGGCCGGCCCGCTCAGGGTCAGTCGGGTAAGCCCCGCAAGCCAGGCCAGCCGGGTAAGCGCCGCAGCGCCCAGGGGCGCCCAGCACAGGGTCAGGCTGCCCAGGGACGCCCAGCGAAGGGTGGTCCAGCTAAGGGGCGCCCGTCGCAGGGCAAGCCGTCGCACGGCAAGCCCGCGCAGGGTCGCGGCACCAAGCCGGTGAAGTCCGGAGGTTCCCGCCGGGCAGGAGCCGCAGCGGGAGCTGGGGCTGGTGCTGCGGGGGCGGCGGCGTCACAAAGAAAGAGGCCGCAGAACAACGGCCAGAACGGGCCCAATAAGAATGGACCACAGACTCGCGTGAAAAAGAATGGATCCCGCTCCGTGGGCGACGGAAAGCTGAAGGCAAGGACGCGCAAGAAGCGCAGCTGGCGCGATAAGCGCACCCTGCGAAATTTCTTCGCGGGTCTGGCAGCCGTCATGGCGGTGCTGATTATCGTGCCGCTGGTGGCGTTCTTTACGGCGTATTCGGTAACGAAGGTGCCGGAGCCGGAAGAGCTGGTGAACAATCAGATCTCCTACATTATGGCCAGCGATAACGACACCGAGCTGGCGCGCATCGTGCCGCCGGAAGGCAACCGCCAGAACGTCAAGATTGACGAGGTGCCGATGCCGGTCCGCCAGGCCGTGCTGGCTGCTGAGGACCGCGAGTTCTACAGCAACCCAGGCTTCTCCGTCTCCGGCTTCGCCCGCGCGGCGGTCGGCCAGGTGCTGGGCCGAGAAGGCGCCGGCGGTGGCTCGACCATTACTCAGCAGTACGTGAAGAACGCGCTGGTCGGCGACGAGTTCAGCCTGAGCCGTAAGGCCAAGGAGCTGGTTATCTCCGCGAAGATGGCCCGCGAATGGTCGAAGGACGAGATCCTCGAGGCCTACCTGAACACCATTTACTTCGGCCGCAACGCCTACGGCATCAGCGCGGCCTCTCACGCCTACTTCGACAAGGACGTCAAGGACCTCACCCCGGAGGAAGGCGCGGTGCTGGCCGCGACCATCCAGGCGCCTTCGGGCCTGGATCCGTGGACCAACCGCGAGCGTGCAGAAGCACGCTGGAACTACGTGCTGGACGGCATGGTCAGCATCGACGCGATGAAGGAATCGGACCGGCGGAACGCCGCGTACCCGGATGTGAAGGACCCGGCGGAAACCGCGGAGAGCACCCAGGCCGTGGGAACCAACGGTTTGATCAAGACCAAGGTGATCGAGGAGCTTGAGCGCGCGGGCATCACCGAGGAACAGGTGAACACGGGTGGCCTGAAGATCACCACCACCATCGACGCAAAGATGCAGGCCGACGCGGTGGATGAGGTCCACAAGAAGCTCGAAGGCCAGCAGGAAGGCCTGCGTACGGCCGTGGTCTCGGTGGATCCGAAGACCGGTGGCGTGCGCTCCTGGTACGGCGGCGATAACCCAGTGGGCTTCGACTTCGCCGGAGGAGGCCTGCAGACCGGTTCTACGTTCAAGATTTTTGCGCTGGCCGCATACCTTGACCAGGGCGGCAGCATTTACGACCAGTTCGACTCCTCCCCCGTCATGACCGGTGACGCGCAGGTGAATAACGTCGGCGGCGCCAGCTGTGGCACATGTAGCATCGCCGAAGCGCTGAAGCAGTCGCTGAACACCAGCTTCATCCGCCTGACCCAGTCGTTGAAGGGCGGCCCTCAGGATGTCGCTGACATGGCGCACCGCCTGGGCGTGGCCGAGGAGCTGCCGGGTGTGGGCAAGACCCTGCAGGAGGCAAACGGCAAGCCGGCAGAGGGCATCACTCTGGGTATGTACCAGTCCAGCCCGCTGGATATGGCTACCGCGCTGGCCACCCTGACCAACGGTGGCGTCTACCACCGCCCGCACTTCGTGCAGAAGGTGGAGAACTCCAACGGCGACGTGCTGCTGGATAACACCAATGACGACGGTGACCGCGTGGTTTCCGAGGAAGTCGCCAACGGCGTGATCCAGGCAATGCAGCCCATCGCGGCCTACTCCAATGGCAACACGCTGGCCGGTGGCCGTCCGTCGGCTTCAAAGACCGGTACGGCGCAGCTGGGTGATACTGGCGAAAATAAGGACGCCTGGATGATTGGCTCCACCCCGCAGCTGTCCACCGCAGTGTGGGTTGGTACCGCCGAGGGCAAACCGATTCATAACAGCTACGGCGGCATCATGTACGGCTCCGGCCTGCCCGCCCAGATCTGGAAGGGCGTGCTGGATCGTCAGCTGGAAGGCAAGGAGGTCGAGCAGTTCGGTACCGGCCCAGCGGCCTCCGGCGGCGGTGGCGGTGGCTACGTCGGCGGCGAAGCTGCCCAGGGAAGCGACGAGGGGGCGCAGGAGCAGCCGGCGGAGCCGGAGTCTCCGGAACCGGCTTCACCGCCGGCGCCCGCGCCGCAGCCCGAGCCGCAGCGCCCGGCTCCGGGAGGTGGCAACCCGCCGCAGAACAATGACCTACAAGACCTAATCGATGGAATCCTCAACCCATAGGAAACCGACCGCCGGGAGTCCGGCCACGGGCTCGGCCACGAGCCGGGGCGCGGGCCAGCGCGTGCTGCCCTCCCGCACAGAGCCGATGGCCCGCGGATTCATCCGCTTCATCGGCGGCCCACCCGGCGCCCACGCACTTATCGGCCGGGCGAACTGGTGGACTCCCCTGCGCGTCCTGCTCGCCACCGCCGCCACCTTCCTAGTATTCGGTTGGCTGCAGAAGGCACAGTGCATCCGCACCGGGTTTGACGGCGATGGCAACCCCTTTGTGGACTGGTCCGGGAAGCGCCAGTTCACCTCCGCCTGCTACTCCGACACGGTTTCCCTGTATGCCGGCCGCGGGCTGGATAACCTCGACTTCCCCTACTTCACCTCCTTCGTCGACGACGGCGTCACGCGGTACATGGAATACCCCGTGCTCACGGGCCTGTACCAATGGCTGATGGCCGCGATCGCGCGCCCAGTGGAGGCCGTGTGGAACTTCCTCCCCCTGCCGCAGGCAGCGCCCGCGGCGATCTACTTCGGAGTCAACGCATTCTTCCTGGCCCTGTTCTGGCTGATCGCCACCGGCCTGATGACGAAACTCACCGGCAACCGAGTGTGGGACACGCTGCTGATGGCGGCCTCTCCCCTAGTCATCGTCCACGCCTTCACCAATTTCGACCTGCTGACCTGCGCGGCGGCCGTCGCCATCTTCCTCTTCTGGGCCAACCGGCGCCCCGGCTGGGCTGGCGTGGCCACGGGCGTGGGCGTGGCGCTGAAGCTATGGCCCGCGTTCATCGGCGGTGCACTGATCCTGCTGTGCCTGCGCCAGCGCGCCTGGGTTCCGCTGGCGAAGCTGGTCGGCTGGACTTTCGCCAGCTGGCTGATCATCACCCTGCCGATCATGGTTTTCGCGCCGGAGGGCTGGTCGCAGTTCTTCAAGCTGAACTCCGAACGCGGTTGGGAAGGCTCGACCATCTATGCCGTCATCGCTCACCTCTTGGGTAATGACGCCTGGAACGGCGTGTCTCCCACAAGGTCTGTCGAAGGCGCTGAAACTCTCAACCTGCTGACAGGCGTACTGCTGCTGGTCGCACTTCTGGCTCTGGCCTGGCTGGTCATCTTCGCAGCGCCGCGCACTCCGCGGGTCGGCCAGGTAGCGTTCTTGGCCACGCTGGCCTTCATGATCACGAACAAGGTGTGGAGCCCGCAGTACTCCATATGGCTGGTGCCGCTTATGGTGCTGGCTCTCCCCCGCTGGCGATTGGTCTTTGGCTGGGCGGCATTGGAGACTGTGTATTGGTACCTGCGCATGTGGCAGTTCCTGCCTGCGAACCAGGCGGCACCGAACTGGCTGGTCGATACCGTGACCATCGTCCGGCTCGGGTTGCTGGTGTTCATGGCGGTGCTGGTCATCCGGCAGATCATGGGCCGTAGCCCGGACCCGATCCGCGAGGCTCACGGAGGGCGCGACCCGTTGGCCGGAGTGCTGGCCGAGGAACCGCCTGAGGTGCAGGACGGCGCGCCAACCAACCAGACCGCACGCGAGAACGGGAATGGTTCCGGCGGAGAAGTGGGCGTCAATAAGAAAGGCGCCGAAAAGAAAGAGAGCAACGATGGATAACACGACCATAATCATCACCATGGCCAGTGTGCTGGTGGGGTTCCTGTGCGTGGGCGGCAGTTTTGCGAGTTTCATGTACGGCAAGTCGAAGAAGCAGGTGTGGACGCTTTTCAGCTTCGCCGTCTTGTTCCTGACCATTGTGCCGGTGGGGCTGGCGGTCTTCGTAGCGGCGTAGGGGCGCGCAGCGCGGGAGCGGGGCTCGGCTTGGGGCGCGAGGGGGCATTTCTTAAAACGCGGGGGCACCAGGTAGGCTGAGAGAGTTGCTGACGCAACGACCCTCCTGCCATGCCCAAAAGGGGTATGGCCGAAACACAAGACCATAGGAGGTGATGAGGTCCGTGCGTCAATACGAGATGATGATCATCATCGACCCTTCCCAGGATGAACGCACCGTTGCCCCGTCGCTGGACAAGTACTTGGATATTGTCCGCAAGGAAAACGGTTCCGTGGAAAAGGTTGATATCTGGGGCAAGCGTCGCCTCGAGTACCCGATCAACAAGAAGGACGAGGGCATCTACGTTGTTCTCGACCTGAAGTGTGAGTCGGCTACCGTGCTGGAAATTGACCGCCTGCTCAACATCAACGACCAGATCCTGCGCACCAAGGTGCTGCGGAAGGACCAGTAGCTTTCACAGCTGCAGGCTCCGAACGGACTGTACAGGCGCCTTTAAACCATTAACCTAAGCACTGTAACCACTAGGGCTTCTTTTTACGGACGCCCACACGTCACCACACAACGTTAGGAAAGAAACATGGCACAGGGAGATACCCAAATCACCGTGGTCGGCAACATCGTTGCGGATCCGGAACTGCGCTACACCCCCAACGGGGCCGCAGTGGCTAACTTCCGCGTGGCCTCCACGCCCCGTCGCTACGACCAGCAGGCTGGTCAGTTCGTCGACGGCGAGCCGCTGTTTTTGACCTGCAATGTGTGGCGCCAACCAGCCGAGAACGTGGCAAACAGCCTGAACAAGGGCGACCGCGTGATCGTGACCGGCCGACTGCGCCAGCGTTCCTACGAGGATCGCAACGGCGAGCGCCGCACCGTCTTCGAGATTGAGGTGGAAGAGGTCGGCCCTTCGCTGCGCTTCGCTACCGCGGAAATCAACAAGGCATACCGTGGCGGCAGTCAGGGCGGAAACGCCGGTGGCGGCGGAGGCTTCGGCGGTAATGCCGGCGGCTTCGGTGGCCAGGGTGGCCAGGGCCAGGGTGGCCAAGGTGGCCAGGGTAATGGTGGCAACGGCGGCCAGGGTGGCTTCGGCGGGAACGCCGGCAACCAGGGCGGCCAGGGTAATCAGGGACAGAACAACCAGGGCTTCGGTGGCCACAATGCGGCCATGGATGATGACCCGTGGAACTCTGCCCCACAGTCCGGTTTTGGTGATGGCGACGACGAGCCGCCATTCTGATCGGCTAGTTTAAAAGCTACTGGTCAGCGTTAAATTTTTTGAACATAATTGGTCAAACCAAAGCACAACGAAAGGCTGGATCATGAAGCTGATCCTCACCACCAACGTTGACAAGCTCGGTGTCCCCGGCGACATCGTAGAGGTCAAGGCTGGTTACGGACGTAACTACCTGCTTCCGCGCGGCTACGCAATTGTTGCTACCCGCGGCGCTGAGAAGCAGATCGAAGGAATTAAGCGCGCGCAGGAAGCACGACAGATCCGCGACCTGGACCACGCACGCGAGGTTAAGGAAGAGCTGGAGAACCTGAGTGGCGTGACCGTGGCGGTCCGCACCGCAGAGTCCGGCAAGATCTTCGGCTCCGTCACTGCAGATCACATTGTTGATGCAGTGAAGAAGGCCAACGGTCGTTCCCTGGATAAGCACACCATCAAGCTGCGCAAGGGCGATGTTAAGGCAACCGGCGTTTACTCTGTGGACGTTCAGCTGCACAACGACATCGTTGCATCCCTGAGCTTCGAGGTCGTTTCCGCGTAACTTCGCCCGGCTTGGCTCGGCATTTCAGTCGGCTTTGCTTGGCTGGCCCTGGTCGGTTGATGCTTCGGTCGGCGGGCTTGGCTCGGCTGATATTTCAGCTGGTCTGAAATTACCGGGAGCTTCTGCGCCCTGTGCCTAGACACCACAGGTCGCGTGATTCGTGCCTAGACACCACGGATCAAGTGCCTAGTGTTTGCCTATTGTTAGGCGTCACTGGTCGCGTGCTTAGACACCACGCGGCGGCATTCACATTCCGGAGCTGTGTAAAGAGCCGCTGAGCTGCTGAGCCGCTGAGCTGCGAAGATGCGCGTGCGACTATAACGCACCAGAAAACTTAACTTAGACAACAGCAGGTTGAGGCCCCACGTATTTGTGCGTGGGGCCTTTTCCGTTGCTCGGATTATGCTGCTGGACTGTATTGCTGGGGAGTGCTGGGCTGTATTGCCTGGCCGTGCCGCTGGACCATTCTGTTTGGCTGTATTGCTGCCCGAACTGCTTGGCTGTATTGCCTGATAGCCATCGCCAGCGGCGCAAAGTGTCGGAAATGGTGCATTTCTTAGGGCTAAATGTCGGAAAAGTTGCAAAACTAAAATTGGCGCCGAAAACGCGACCCTCGGAAAACTCGCTGACCTGCATGTTTACAAAATTGGTAATGGTTTGCGGTAACAAATTGCAACTTTTCCGACATTTAGGCCTCCATATCGCAGGCTTCTGGGCCATTCGGGGCTCCTGGTGGTCCGGAATGTCGTTAGATCGGGAATACGTCGGCCGGTTCGGGCTGTGCGGAGCCTCCGTTGGGCCGGAATGTCGCTAGAACGGGAATACGCCGACGCCCACGACGGCTTGCAAAACTCTGCAACGCCCTGACCTGCGCTTTTGCGGTATTGCAAATCAGTGTTAATAACGTATTCCCGTTCTAACGACATTCCCCTCTATATGCGGCCGCAAAAAGGTCTCCGCTTGCCCCGGATTCCCGTTCTAACGACATTTTCCAGCTGCAGGGCGCAGAAACTATGGCTTTAGGCCGCCGGAACTGGGAGCCGAGGGCCGGAACAGGGGGCAGGGCTCAGAAAATATGGCCCCGGGCCGCCGGAGCGGGTGCCGAGCCACCAGCACCCCGGGCGCCGAAATTTCGCCACCTGAGCTGCCGAATTCCACTTGCTTAGCCAGCCGAATGTGCCAGGATAGCTCTGTGAAGAAAACTCAGCTGGTTCGCAGCTTGGCATTAGTCTCCATCCTCGCGCTCGCCGGATGTTCCAATTCGGGCGTCTCCATTTCCCCTAGCTCTTCAGACTCCGGCGGGGCGGACGGCTCCTCGGACTCCAAAGCCCTCAGCGTCTACGATGTCGCGGAGGCCTGCCAGAAGGCCGTTGAGAAGGATCTCAACAAGAACAACATTCCGCACGATAAGCTTTTCGTGCACGCAACGGACGTTTCCGAGACACACCTGTCCGACGACGACTTCGACGGTCCACTCAAGGGCTCGCTGTACAACGACGACTATTCCGGCGCCTTCCACTTCGACTGCGAAACCGACGGATCCACCACAAAGGTGGATAACTTCGATTTCCCGCAGGAAAACTTCCGCGTCGATTCCTCCAGAAACCGCTCGCAACAAACGGAGGTAGACCCAAACCGCCTGGACCCGGACAACGATGGCGCCGGCCGGGCCGGCCGCGACGACAACCTGGGAATTACCTACCACAACAAGGTGGACTGGCAATTCCTGGAAGCGCCGGGCAAGGTCGTCCCCGGCGGAATGATTCTGAACCGGACGAATGGCTCCTCGTGCTCGACGGGATTCATCGCCTCCCGCGACAACCGGGTATTCATTGTTACCGCAGGTCACTGCGGAAACAAGGGGGATAAGTTCGACATCCGCGATTCACGTGGCAATACTCTCCGGGTGGGGGAGATGGTGGAATCCTACGTGGAGCGTCATGGCCAGGGCATCGTTGGTGCAGACATTGGATTGATCGAGCTCTACCCAAATGTCAGGCAATACGTCGATTCCGCACTGCCTATGAATACCAAGCTCAAGGGCTGGATCACGCCGCAGGAGGCCGAGCGCCGCGACATGGAGATTTGCCGCCTCGGTGCCACCACCGGGTACTCCTGCGGAGTGTTCGTCAGTGTGGACAAGGCAGGCCAGTTCTACTTTAGAAACATCATGGATCGTGGAGATTCCGGCGGCGCCATCTTTGCCGTGGACAGAAGTGGGGTATGGGCGCTTGGCGTGGTCTCGCGGGTCAGCGACTACAACAAAACCCTCGGCGGCGGAATGGAAATCGCCAGCGCGATGCGGCACTGGGGCCTAACCCTCCACGGCTAGCCCACCAGCCGCCGTAGTCACCAGCACCCCGGCACCCCCTGGCCGCCGGGCCGGGATCACCCCCTGGCCGCCCGGCTGGGATCACCCGGCGCAGCTGTTAAACCCGCAGCTTGGCGGCGCCTCCGCCGCCCTCACCGGCGGCCAGCGGCGCCGCCGCCTCCAGTGCCTCCACGCCGAAGGCCATGTCGTGGGTATTGTCCGCGCTGGTGTAGGTGCGGCGCTCCTTGATGTAGTCGTGCTCCATCCGCCACGGATCCCCAGCGGCCTGGCGCGGCAGAGTCCCCACGCTGCGCTGGATATAACCGCTGGACATCTCCAGAAGCGGCAGGTCAGCGGGCTCGCCGGCGGGTAGAACCGGGCACGCCCACTGCTCGCCTCGCGAGTCCATGTCCTTCCATAGCTGCACCAAGTACCGCGAGGTCATGTCCGCCCGCAAAGTCCACGACTGGTTCAAATACCCAATGGTGTAGGAGAAGTTCGGCAGCCGGTTAGCCATCATGGCACGATAAGCCACCAGAGATTCGGTGGGTACTGGGGCGCCATCGACTGAGAAGTTGGCGTCACCAAAAGCAAGAAGTTGTAGTCCCGTGGCGATCACCAAGACATCAGCCTCGATGTACCCGCCGGAGCGCAACCGCACTCCACCGGCGTCGACGCTCTCGATGTGGTCGGTGACGACCTTCGCCCCGCCGCGCACGGCCTTGAAGAAATCGCCGCCGGGGGACTTGCAGACGCGCTGGTCCCACGGGCCGTAGGGCGGCGTGAAGTTGCGGCGGACCTCGTCGGCGGGCAGGTATAGGCGGTTCCAGCCGCGGAAGACGAGCTTCGCGATGCTGGGGAAGGTTTGGCAGAGGTGGTATTGCGCCATGTCGCGGCCGATGTGCAGGCTGCGTGCCAGGCGGTGGCCGAATTTTCCGGGCTCGGTGCTTAAGCCCAGGCCGACGAGGGAGCTGATCGTGTCTGTCTCCGGCAGCGGCGCGATGTAGGTGGGGGTGCGCTGCAGCATCGTCACCTCCGCGCCCATAGAGTGCAGCGCCGGGACCAGCGTAATTGCTGTCGCGCCGGAGCCGATCACCGTGACCTTCTTGCCGCGCACGTCGAGGTCGCGGGGCCATTGCTGTGGGTGCAGGGCGGTGCCTTCGAAGGTGTTGACGCCCTCAATCTCCGCCGTGAACCCTTCAGCATGGCGGTAGTATCCGGTGGCGAAGTGGAGGCGGCGCGTCCACGTGGTGATGGTCGGCTGCTCGGGGTTGGCGGAAGCGGCAGAGTCGGAGCCGTCGGTGCCTTCGGAGTTGGCGTGGCCGGTGCGGCCGACGCGCATGGTGACTTCCCACAGGCCGCGGTCGGTGTGGAAGTTCACGGATTCGACCCAGGTGGATAGCTGTAGGCGGTCGAGCATGCCGATTTCCTGGGCGGCTTCGCGGCAGTAGTCGCGGATCTGCTTGCCGGAGCCGAGGGTGCCCTTGTGTGGCCACTTCTTGAAGGGGAGGGAGAAGGTGGCCATGTCGGAGTCCGAGCGGATGCCGGGGTATTGGAAGGTGGCCCAG